>OIZA01000421.1_pt1 | contig 22795 bp, 27 predicted proteins | sample 1588381 | NCBI WGS metagenome assembly OIZA01 (sample SAMN03283277) | human gut metagenome | biome: human-associated habitat; material: feces | host: Homo sapiens | place: Peru | collected 2012 | reverse complement strand
TGCTTTTACGCTATAGGAAAGATCATAATTACATTCTTTATCCCATTAACGTAACAAGGTCTTTCCTATAGCGCAAAAAAGCACTCAGAACCGGGGTTCTGAATGCTTTTTCTTATAAGATACTATATCGCTTGTTACGCCAGAAAGTTCTCAAGATTTTCGTTTAATTTATTTGCCAGTTCCGTAAGATCTGACGTTAAGGATGCAAGACCCTCCATCTCAGCAACCATCTGCTCTGTCATGTTCTCTGCATTCTCAGAAACTGCCGCACTGTCCTCCGCAGAGTCCGCAAGGCCTGCGATCAGCTGTGACATGTTTTCTTTTGCCTGCGTCATGTCTCCGACATTCTTTTGCATATCGGATTCTTTCCGGTTTACATTGACAATACTCTCGTTCAATTCATCGAAGATCTTCTTGGTCTTATCTACGCTTTCCTCCTGTGCCTTTAAGGTATCGCTGATAATCTCCATGGCGCTTACGATTCCCTCTGTCTTATTAACCAGTTCCCGGATATTCTCTCCGATCTGTACTGCCGAACTGTTGGACTGTTCTGCCAGCTTCTGGATCTGCTGCGCAACAACCGCAAATCCCTTTCCTGCATCTCCGGCTCTGGCTGCTTCAATGCTTGCATTCAAAGCAAGCAGGTTAGTCTCTTCCGCAATATCTGTAATATATTCTGTTACACTCTTGATCTGCTGAACTGACTCATTGGTATCAGCAACCTGACTGCTGACATCTTTTGCTGTTTCCTGAGAATTTCTGCTGCTCTCTAAAAGCCCCTCCAGAATGCCCTGACTCTCTTTTGCAGATTTTGCCATCTCATTTGACAGGTCATTGATATCGCTGATCTGATCCAGCATCAGGTTAATTGCCTGATTTGTAACTTCCACATCCTCCGTTACATTCTTGGTCTCTTCCTTTTGCGTGTTGGCTGTCGTATTGATTTTTTCAACATTCGAGCTTGTCTCTTTTGCTGCTGCCTGACATCCCTTATCGATCGACTGCCAGTAACTGTCTGTCAGATCCATCGTGATCAGATAGACAGTATAACTGTTTCCGGAGTTGTTGTCTTTGACGCAGTATCTGATTTTGCCGTATCATTCGTCTGCGCATCACTTGCCGTACTCTCTTCCGCGACAGACGATGTCATCGGTTCATCCGGCATAATGATCTCCGGTGTCGTCTTTGCACCGCATCCCATCAGCATGGTTCCTACACATATTCCGCAAAGTATTGCCATTTTCTTTTTCATTTGTATTGCCCCCTTTACTTTTCATATATTATACACTATTGGCTCGTGGGCTGTTAAAATTTTACAAAAATGGTATACATTTTGCAAGAATAGTTGTTTGTATTTTACATATTTTTCCACTTTTTTCTCTTTTGCAACAAAAACAATTATTTTGTTGATTACCCCGGCACTATCGCACGGAATCCATGTTCAACGCCACATTTTACCGCCGCATCAATGCAGTGATACCATTTTTCTCCTCCCTCACATCGCGAGCAGGATCATATAACACGCTGTCCCGGCGATGATACTTATGAATGTATTGTGTTTCCACTTATAGCTGAGCGCGACCACTGCCACCGCGATCAACTGGAAAAGTCCACTGCCTGCAAAGTCGGTGCGAACATCCTTTAAGCAGTATACGATGAGTACCGCCATGATCGCAGAGGGAAGGATCTTCCCCAGCCGGGTGACTTTTTCCGGAAGCTGCTTTTTCCCTTTAAACATCAGAAAAGGCAGTGCACGCAGAAAAAATGTGATCCCTGCGGATATGAGTATGATCCCGATGAATCTTCCCTGCTCCATCTATTCTGCCTCCTTTTTTCCGGAGATCAGTAAAATCCCGGATACGATGATAAGCGACGGCAGCATAAATGCTGACGGTCCCACGACAATCAGACACACCACCGCCACAAAAAGTCCGATGAGCGCCGGAAAATGATCCTTCGTCTTCTCCCACTGGTCGATGAATATGATCACAAACAGTGCTGTCATACAAAAATCAATGCCCTTTAGCTCAAATGGAATGAGTGATCCAATCACCCCGCCCGCCACAGCTCCGATCATCCAGTAGCATCTGGAAAACAGCGCCACAAAAAACATGATCTCCCGCCGCTTTTCGCCCTGTTCGGTCAATGTACAGTTCACCGCATATGTCTCATCTGTCATCGTATGGATCATATATGGCATTTTTCTTCCCATCTTTTTAAATTCATCAACAAAAGACAGGCTGTAAAAAGCCTGTCTGCTGTTCATAAGCAATGCAGTCACCGCGATCGTAAGCACGGATGCCCCACTGCTTAAAAATGTGATCAGTACAAACTGGAATGCGCCGGTGTAGATGGTCAGGCTTGCAAACAGGGAATCATACCATGCAAACCCTGCCTCCTGCATCATCATACCATACGCCATGGCAACAAACAGATAACTGCACATGATCGGTACTGATTTTATAAATGCCGCTGCTTGTACTGTCTTTTTTTTCAACGTTTCCTGCCTCTTATAATTTTCTGAATACTTCAGTCTCTTTCTTTAAGTCTGCGGCAATATGCTGATTCTCGTCCATATGACGGGTAATGCTCTCCATATCGGTGACAAGAACCTGTGTGCTGTCCGCGGCACTGCTTACACCCTTGACACCTTCTTCAATTGCATGTGCGATCGTATTGATCGAATCTGCGATCTCCGTCATGCTCTTCTTTAAGCCGTCTGTCTTCTGTGAAAATTCACCCATACTGTTCTCGATATAAGTGGCTTTTTCACGGTACTCGTTTCCTGCCGTTACAAAGGTCTCAAACTCCGGAAGAATTGCCTCATTCATGTATTGTACCAGACCATTGGCGTGTTCTGCAAGATTTTCTACTGCTTCTGTTACAATAAGGTTGATCTGCTGGATATGGTTTGCAGCTTCCTGGCTTGCCGACGCGAGCTGGCTGATCTCGGTTGCGACTACGGAAAATCCTTTTCCTGCTTCACCGGCTCTTGCCGCCTCGATCGACGCATTCAGTGCAAGCAGGTTGGTCTGGCTTGCGATGTTTAAGATGTCATCTGTCAGGTTGTTGACCTGATTAACACTTTTACTGTCCTCAATCGCTTTATTTAAGACAATGAGAATCTCATTTACTTTTGCTCCGGTAGATTCCATATTTTCACGTGCCGAAGCTTCCATGGAATCTGCATGCTCTTTCATTTCCCTGCTGTATGCATTGATCTCTGTGGTACGCTCTGCGATCTGGTCAACATCCAGTTTTACAGATTCCGTACTTGCATTGATGACCGATGCATTTGCAGACATCTCTTCCATCGTGGCGGAGAGTTCTTCGGTAAGCGCAGACAGATCCGATACACTGCCGTTTGATGTTACCATACTGTCACGCACTTCACCTACAACTTCATCCATCTTGTTGGAATTGCTCACGATCATCTTAAAGATATCCTGCAGCTTATCCATAAATACATTGATGCCGTTTCCTACTGCAGCTACCTCCTGGTTTGCAGACATGGTCACACGTCTCGTCAGATCACCCTCGCGCCTGTCAATATCCTGAATGATATTCGTGATCTCTTTCTGTGTACTTACGAGCGGAAGGATTACCAGCTTAAATACACATACCAGCGTGGCCAGAAGGGAAGCAATACTGATGACGATCGCTACGATACCGGTTACCAGCGAAGTATGGTAAACAGTCTGAAGCTGTGCTTTTGCAACATCAGATTCTGCGTTTACATTTTCACGGATTGCGGCAATACTGTCCTGCATCGCAGAAGCATACTCTGCGATCGTTCCGTTTGCCAGCGCATATGCAGCCTCATTGTCACTGTTCGCACTGTACGCCATCAGATTTGCGAGCTCATATTTCATGCCTTCATAATTGGAAACCAGATTATCATAATCTGCCTTGTTGTCATCGTCCACATATACCTTGAAATCATCCAGATAACCGTCCAGGACTTCCTGCTCACTGCGGATAGAACTTACCAGACCGATCATCGTATCGAGATCTGTCGCCACAATATGGGAAAGTCCAAGTCTGTGAATATCAAGCGTCTCTTTCTGAATGTCTCCCAGTTCGGAAATACACTCCATATATCCATTTGCGATCTGCGTCGCATTGTTGTTGACTCTGCGTATATTGATCACCGCTACGATGTTTGAAAGCACCGAAACAACTCCAAGAATAAATACCGGAAGCAGAATGATAAATTTTGTACTGATACGTCCATTTTTCTTCATGTTCGGTTCCTCCCTTACTGTACTGTTGACTGCGTAATGCCGCTTACAAGTGTATCCATGACTTCCTGCGGATCTGCACCATTTGTATTTCCGGTTGCCATCAGATTACCGAAATCGGTTGCCACATCCCAGAAGCTGTTGCCCACACGCTGTAATTTACCATACTGTGCCTGATCCATAACCGCCTGGATCGCCGGTACTTTCTTTACTTCTTCCGAAGCTGCCGCATTTATATTGGACGGACCCTGGTCACGTTCTTTCAGACGAAGCATCTGATTATCCTCATTGGTAAACCAGTCTGCCAGTTTTAATGCCCAGTCCTTATGCGCAGAGTATGCGTTTACGCCCATCATTTTATAACCGGTAAAGGATGACATCTGTATCTGCTGTCCCGCACAGGTATAAGTCGGAAGTTTTACTGCACCGTAATCTTCTCCCCATGCCTGCTTGATCTCAGAAGCATTCCATACGCCGCTGACTCCGGCAACTACAGACCCATCCTGCACACCTGCCATAAAATCGGTATCTGTACAGCTAAAGAACGCCGGATTCGCTGCAATTGCAAGCATTGCAGCTTCCACATCAACACCTTTGACCGCCCCTTCTGTGGTATTCCAGTCACAATGGTTTGTAACTCCGTCATCATTTACGCCAAAATCCATGCCGGTATTTCCGAAAAATGCATACAGATACCAGCCGGAGCTCCAGTCCATCGTTACTTTCTTGCCCTGTGCCTGTGCTGCCGCAAGCAGTCCGTCCATCGTCTGTACGTCGGCATCCGTCAGATAACGCTTGTCATAATACAGGAAATATCCGTTATCTGCCGTCATCGGATATGCATATAAAACATCGTTGACCGTTGCCGCTGCTACTGATTCCTCGGAATTTGCCGCCTTGATCTCGTCTGCATTTGGAACCGGTTCCAGTGCACCGGCTGCCACCATACTGGATAACTGGTCATCCGGCAGCGGAAATACATCCGCACCGTTATGTACATCGCCAAGCAGATTGTTTCTCGTTTCCGCATCCGCGCTCTCCACCAGTTGAATGTCAAAGTCCGCCTGTCCCGCGTAATTTTGCTCAAAGCTGTCAATCATTTCCTGCAATACCGGAAAGTTCGCCTCCTCGGCCCATACGGTCAATGTGACGGTTCCGTCATCTGCCGCAGCTTCCGTTTCGGTGTCGTCCACTGCTGTCTCTGTCCCTGCCGCAGCAAGCTCCGCACTTACTGCTTCTTTGTCTGATGTGGTCTGTGCACTTTGACCACAACCGGCAAATGTCGTGCATGCAAGGGTCACCGCCAGCATGTTTCCAATCAGTTTCTTTTTCATGAAAATCCTCCTTCGTGTTACATGTTACTTCATTCTTCTTTTCCCTATAATAAAAGTGAGCAGAGCCAATTTCAGGTTCTGCCCGTTCTTTTATTTTATTATATAGCGATTTTCACAAATGTCAACAAATCGACTGATACTGCACTTTTTCCGATTGTTTACGCCCATTTTTTGCAGCATTTTTATTCCCTGTTTTTTAAGAACTCCGCCGGAACGATCTTTCCCAGCCGCCGCACCAAAAAATAATTGATGATAAAATATAAAATAAGGATTGCAGCATAAATTCCCGCATACATCTGCCAGGTCAGGCTCAGGTCCAGACCACACGCAACATTCGACACCAGGGCAGGATACATCATATCCATCAGCTTCTTGGAAAGCGGAATACAGATTGCCGCTCCGACCGCAATAATATAGAAATTTCCGTTCAGATACAACTTTTTTAACTCCCTGCCGCGGTAACCGAATACCATAAGCAGCGATATTCCGTAAGACGACCGGTCGATCATAACTTTCATCATCAGATACATAACCACGAAAAATATGAGTGCAGCTACCCCGATCATCATATAGATCATGGACATCATCATTTTCGTAAACACGGCAGATGCTTTTTTGATCTCTGCCTGCGTCGTGGTCGCATGGAGTTTTCCGGCATCAATCGAGAGCTCATGATCTGAAAATACTACATTATAATATTCCTTGTCCTGTCCAAACAGCTCCCGCATGCTGTCGATATCCATAAAGGCATAAAATCCAGGCGTATACCTGGTAATTCCAGCCACCTCAAAGGCATAGTCCATATCGGTATCTTCATCTTTTAAAACGAGCTCATCACCCTCACTTAAATCATATTTCTGCGCCATGGCCGATGAGATCACAACCTCGCTCTTACCTTCTGTCACTTCTGCATCAAAGTACGGATTGTTTTCCCCGATCCCAAGCACTGTGACATCCAGATCGTAACCGAAGATCTCTTTTTTGAGCGTCTTCGCATAGGCTGCCTCCCCGCCGTCCGGAACCGTCTTATCCGGATACTTGTAGGTGTACATGTATTCGTACTTTGTATCCTCCTCACTGCCGATCCTTACGTGTTCGCAAAGCGCATAACAATCCACACCGATCATTAAAATCAGAAGCGAAATGAACATTCCGAGGATAACCGCAAATCCGCTTCGGTATTCACGCAACATCTGCCGGACACGGAACCGGTTTACAAAACCCAGATTTCCAAGATCCAGATTCCTGATCCTGCTCTCTTTCTGCTCTTTACGCAGCATGGATAATACCGGTCTGGAAAGATGTTTCCAGATGACCAGGCAGTTGACCACGACCGCAACCAGACTCGGCATGACGAGACTGTACACCAGAAGATACGGTGGAAATACCACTGACATTTCCGGAACAGAAAAATAACCATAACAATCCTGCATCTGCACCGGGACGCCCCATCTGCTGAATCCGATCAGTGTACCGATCACGCCGGACACAAAGGTCACCATGACCGGAAGCGAGAGGTAGTGAAAGATCAGATCCCTTCTTGTCACTCCGAGCGCATAGAGTGCGCCGATCACACTGCTTTCCTTTTCGATTCCATGGATCACAAATACCGAGATAACATAGGTAAACAGGATCATAATGATCACGCCCGCAACCAGACCGGCAAATTTGTTGATCTGCTGATCATCCGCCGCCGCACCGATCCTCGGATTTTCATCTGCCGTAAGGAAGAAGGTAAGGTTGCTCTTTTCCACCTGAAAATAAGTATCAAACAGTTCATCTGACTGATCCTTTAACTCAGCGATCCCGTCATTTAATTCCCCGCTTCCATCCGCAGTCTCTCCCACCGCATCCGTATAGGTGTCCACGCCGTCCTTATAGGATTTTAGTGCCTTTAACTCCTTGATCACGGAGTTTAATTTTAACCGGAACAGTGCATTGTCCGAATCTGCCTTCATGTCTTCCAGCACTTCTTTAAAATTGTCCTCCGTCAACGTCTCGGACAGACCGTATGGTTTCAGCCCGCTTTCTGCCTGCTCTAAAAATGCGTCCAGGATCTCCCCTGCGCCGTCCCGTAAATCGTTATTATGGTCTGCGAGCTCGGTCAGTGCATCATTTAATTCTTCCGCGCCGTCTGCAAGGTCATTGATCCCGTTTTCCATATCGTCCTTTTTTCCTGCGGTCTCATCCCAATACTCCTGAAAATACGGGTCATTTACCTCTTCCGGCGCAAACTCCAGCTTCTTTACCTTTTCCTTAAATGCATCATCTGTCATCTTTCCGTTTAACCGGTAAGCATACTGATATTCCTCCGCCTTTTCACTCTGCCCGGATTTCTGCAGCATTTCATAGGCATCCGCCGTCACAAACGCTGTGCCAAACTGGCTGCTCTCTACACTGCTGTCGGACAGATTGCGGTACGGTGCCTCATAATCCGGCGTAGAGCCAATACCTGCAACCTGCCAGGAAGTCCCTGCGAGCTTTATCTTATCTCCTACATGAATGCCGTTTTCCTCACAGTATCTTTTTTCCAGTACGACTTCGCCGGCTTTTTTTGCCACACGTCCCTCATCCAGTTCTATAAGATCAATATTCTCGCGGTTTTTAAATACCCGGAGTGTACCTTCTTTGTCCTGTGAAAATTCCAGATAACATATGGGTTCTATGTCCACACCCTTGTCTTTAAGCCCATCCAGTTCTGCCCCTGTAAGCGGCACAAACACGCCAAATTCCCCATCCTCCAGATGATTTTTTTCTGCGAGGGCGGCCGACCGGTCAATGATGGTTTCTGCAGCACCAACCAGGCTCACGATCAGATACATGCTTAAAATGATCATTATTCCAAGTGCCAGATACCGGAACAGATTTTCCTTAAGATCCCGGATGACCCTCTTTCGTAAAATTTTCTGCATACTATAAATCCTCCAATTCTGCCGCCGGAACCCGCGTCTCATTGCAGTATTCCCGGCTGATCTGCCCGTCCTTTATCATAATGACCCGGTGCACCATATTTTTGATGGAATTGTTATGTGTGACGATCAGCATGGTCGTGCCATACTTCCGGTTGATCTCTTCGAGCAGCACTAAAATATCTCTGGAGGTTTTCGAGTCCAGTGCTCCGGTCGGTTCATCGCACAGCAGAAGCTTCGGATTTTTGATCAGCGCACGGGCGATCGCGCACCGCTGCTGCTGTCCACCGGAAAGCTGCGCCGGGAACTTGTTCTGATGCTCAGTAAGTCCCAGTGTTTCCAAAAGGTCCGGAAGCGAAAGCGGCTTGTCGGTCAGATATTCACACACCTGAATGTTTTCCTTTATGGTCAGATTCGGCACCAGATTATAAAACTGAAAAATAAATCCGAGGTTTGCCCTGCGGTATTCTGCCAGCTCATTCTGCTTTAATCCGACGATCTCTGTCCCGTCCACGCAGATAGAACCCGACTCCACGGTATCCAACCCGCCAATACAGTTTAAAAATGTTGATTTTCCGGAACCGCTCGTTCCCTGGATCACGCACATCTCACCCTGTTCCACGCCGGTCGAGATGCCCTTTAACACCTGTATATAACTGCCGTTTTCGCCGTAACTTTTCTTCACATTTTTCACTTCTAAGTACATAACATCCTCCTCATCTTATTTATAAAAATTCTCATCAGCATAACAGTGTTATGTTGATGTCAAAAAATTTCAGGCATGTTCCGAAACCAGAACCGTCTGCCTGATTTTTGTCACTCTTTCTGTTATTCTACAAACAATGCCGTCCAGCCCGCGACCATAAACTTGACGATGCTGTTCATATGACGTACCGCTGCCGCCTCATCCTTCTCATGCGTGCACAGATGCACAAAGACATCGACCTGCAGATGTGAGATCCAGTGAATCATATAGTCCTCGACCGGCGGAAGCCCCTGCTCATTTGTAATACGATCCGCGAGCACCCGGTAATGATGCTCCGAGATCTTTACAAACTCATCTACACACTTTTCATAACGCGAGCCCTGCGCCTTCGTTAAGAGCACCTGAAACTCATCATAATGCTGATACAGGATGTGAATGATCTGATTTGTTGCATCCTGATCGACCGGGTCTACCTCACCGTCATGAATCTTTCCCTCTCCATGTGTGATCTCATACGCATAATGCTCATTCATGATCTTATACAGGCACTGCAGCGGTTCCTCCACGATCGCTGCGAACAGGTCTTCCTTGTCCTTGAAGAAAAAATATAATGCCCCGGTCGTCACACCCGCATTTTTGCAGATGTTTCGCAAAGATGCCTGAAGGTATCCCTTTTCAGCGAATTCTTTTTTTGCACTGATCAAAAGCCGTTCCTTCGTTTCCTTTTCTTCCTTCATGCTCTTTCCTCCTTCCACCGGATCTTATGCCATTTGCTTCAAGATTTTTTTCAGATTGCTGACTTGTTTTGATACTGCATAACAGTGTTATGTAGATAACACCGTTATGTTACAATATAATATCTTACCTGTCAAGAGGGGAACTGTTATTTTCCCTCTCCAATCTTCCAGACCATCTCATGCCATTCTTCACCACCCCAGGAAGAACCGGCGATGCCGCGATCCAAAAATCCCATCTTCTCATACATCTTCACCTTGTCCTCAAGGCAGGTCAGAAGAAGCATATTCCGCCCATTTTTGCGCTCTCTTTCCAGATACCGGCGCACGATCTCACCAGCCAGTCCATGGCCACGATAATCCGGAAGCACATCCAGTCCAAGCAGCATCACATTCTTTCCTGCCGGATCATACAGTTTCACATCTGTAAAAAATTCATCCCGGAACACATCTTCTTCTGTCGCAAGCCCGTTTAAGAAGCCTGCGATCTTTCCGGTCTTTTTATCCACTGCAACGAGAAATAATTCCGGTGCCGCCAAAACACGCTCTTTCATATGCTCATTTGTACACGCCTCGTTCGGCGGAAAACAGATCTGCTCGATCTCTGCCGCCTGCGCTGCTTCCTCCGGCCGGATATTCCGGAATTCAAAATGCTCTCCCCAGTCTCTTGTCTTTTCTGATCTCATATTTTTCTCCTTACATCACACAGCTTCTTCTGCCCGGCATGTCATCATCCTTGACATAGCGCGCGTTAAATTCCATGTTGATCTCCCTTAATTCCTTCTTCCCGTCAATATAATCCTGATACATTTCCGCAAGTCCGCTCATGCAGCCGTCACAGGTTGCTTCAATGTTGCCAAGTGACTCCGCCACGATCTTTTCCCGTTCCTCTTTTGTTGTGTCTTTGATTAAATATCCTGCCATATACTACGCCTCTTTCTTCTTTTTTTCTGTTATTCATCTTCGCCAAATCCCTGCATCCGCATCCTGTTCCACGCCGCATTGGTGTTTTCCATCTCTTTTTTCTGCATGATGCGGTTCCGGTCACTTAAAATCGCAAGCATTTCATCCGCGATCTCTTCAAGCGGCGGATGGTCATAATGGGACAGATACCCGATCATCCGCCTTGCTGTAAAATCCGTATTCAGATTTTTTGTCACAATATCACAGAATTCCTCCGGATAGCCGCGCCGTTGCATGAGCCGGTAAAGTTCCATGCTCTTTTCTGATCTTGGTTTCATATCTTCTCCTGCTACTTACATACTTATTTCAGATAACTTCCGCGCCTGCCTGTCGCAGTTTTTCAAAATACTTATCCTTCTTTTTACGAAACATTGTTCCGATCCCTGTTTCGTTCACGATCACTTTATACCCTGCGTCAATGGCTCCCAACGCAGTCAGGGAAACACAGGCTCCGCCGTCAACGCCTACGACCTCCACACACTCAATTTCATGCTTTTCTCCAACGCATACATTTTGCATATCGATCACTAATAACGCTTTTTTCATTTTTACCTCACGTGATAATTCCAAAGCGAATTCCCACATATTCCTTTCTTTTCTTATGTTGGTATCCAATTCTTTTTAGCGCACATAAAACGCGTCACACAGGTGTTCCTACCTCGATCAAATTACCGTCTAAATCGTAAAAACGGATTACCTTTTGTCCCCAGCTATGTGTCATAAGCCGATTGACATACAAAATCCCGGGATACAATTTTTCCAGCTTTTCTGCAAATGCTTCTATATCCGGTTCTTCAAAATACAGTTCACAGGAATTGCTTCGGGGGATAATATCTTTTTCCATAAACTGCTGCCAGATTTTTTCATCCTGCAGCACAAGGCCTTCCGTCAGAATCATATTTCCATCATTGTCAAGTATCATATCAAGGCCAAACAGATCGTGGTAAAATTGTTTTGATTTTTCAATATCTTTCACAACAATTAAAACATTTTTCAATTTCAATGTCGCTATTCCTCCCTGCCCCCGCTTTGTCTATTTCTTTTTTTCGATAAATGTTCCGACTTCTTCGATTTCTGACGAAATGAGCACATTGCGGAAATCTTCCTGATACGCAAACCCTGAGTCGATCATCTTTTCAAACACCTTTTTTAACGGCTGATAGAATCCATCCAGATCGTAAAGTACACAGGGCTTTCCGTCGATCCCCAGTCGCGCCAGCGCAATGACATCCGAGATTTCATCAAGCGTTCCCGGTCCGCCCGGCAGTGCGACATACGCATCGGCGATCTCCATCATCTTTGCCTTCCGCTCTGCCATATCCTTTGTCTCAATATACTCCGTCAGCCCCGGATGACGCCTCTTTTTTATCGATTCCACATCCGGAAGCACGCCGGTCACTTTTCCATCATTACTTAAAACCGCATTGGCGATCGTTCCCATCAGTCCGCCCTGGGCTCCGCCGTACACCAATGTATGCCCACCTTCCGCGATCCACACGCCAAGTGCGACCGCCCCAATGGTAAATGCCTCTCTGTTTCCTGCTGTTGAACCGCAATATACCGCTATCTTCATTTGCTCCTTGCTCCCTGTTTCTGCTGCTATGCTATAATCCTTTACTGCCTGTCCCTTTTAACGACCTTTTTTGTATTATTCTTATCCCTACTGTTAAAACTTTTTTCTTGTAAATTTATTGTAAGCCGTTTTGTTCAGATTTTCAATCCGGCTTCCTATATTAAAACTCCAGACTATCCGCAATTAAGCAGAAAATATTTTATGCCCATGATTACAAAACCTTCATCATTTCTCCACGGCTTTTTCGTTCCATTTACTATAACAGTCTTTTTAAATGAATCCCCTATTTTATATCACCACCCCGTTACAATGGTCTATTTCATGTTGTATGATCTGCGCAGTAAATCCACTGTATTTTCCATGCTGTGGTTTAAAATCCACATCCAGATAATCCACCTCGATCTCCTCATAACGCGTACACGGGCGGACTCCATCCAGGGAAAGACATCCCTCTTCGGTCTCATAGCCGCCGGTCTTTTTCGTGATGACCGGATTGATCATCGCAAACTGAAACGGTCCCGCCGCCACAACTATGACTGCCTTATTCACGCCTATCATATTTGCTGCCATGCCAACACAGCGATCCAGATTTGCCCTTAATGTATCGAGAAGATCTGTCACGACCTGTTTATCTGCCTCCGTCGCCGGTTCTGATCTCTGCGCTAAAAAAAGCGGATCTCTTATAATCTTTTTTACCATAACCTTTCCCTCTCAGTAAATTTTTTCTATCTCTTCCGTAATTCCATACTGATTCCGAAACGCCTCCAGATCTGCCGCTTCCCGGACAAGCGTCACTTCCTCAAATTTTCCGGTATGGATATCCTTAAATCCGGCAACCTGCTCTCCATTGCAAATGCTGCATTTGAGCACGGGCTTTTTGTTTTCTTTATCATACGTTTTCTTTTCCGTTCTCTTTTTAAATAATCCCATGATCTTCTCCTGGCATCTTCACCTTTTTGCGGCGTAACTTCTTAACTTCCGCAGAACTGCTGTGATCTTTCCCCGTAATAATGATCGATATGATGCCGCAATGCCGTCACCCGATCCATATATATCCTGCTGTGAGCCGGCATTCCTTCCCTCCTGCATGCCTCATAAGTAACAAGTGTGGAAATGAGAGAAATCTGATCCGCCTCTTTGGGAAACGACTTTCTGATCAGGCTTTTATCTGCGCCAAGACTGTTTTTTACCGCAAAATCAATCTCGAGTTTTTCGATTTCTTCTGCTGTCGTTTCATTTAAAGCCAGAATCAGTTGACGGAGTGCCTTTACATAGGTCTCTTCGTCAATTTTTTCTTCCAGCATTGGAGTGACAAGCTTTGCCGCTTCATCCAGCTTTTCCAAAAGTTTATCCATTAACAGCCTCCCTTTAAGGAGCAGGACGGATGCTCGTCCTCCGTCGGTCTTTTCTTTAACCCGACATCCTCTGGGGTGAGCGTCACCGTTCCATCCTCAAGCAAAAAACATGGTATTCCGACATATCCGTTTTCCCTGCAGTCATCAAAGACCGGCTCCTTGTCCCGAAGCTTCAAAAACTCTTTCAAATATTTCACATGTGAACCAATATCTATCATTTCAAATTCCTGTCTGTCCTCGATCTGATCGTAAAGATACACGCAGTCCGGACAGGTACTCATTCCGTAAATCTTTATCATTTTCCATCCTCCTTTGTAGCGTTATCCGAAAAAATATCTGGTTTTATAAATACAATACCACATTCCGGGCAGAAACTGCATAAGAAATCAAAAAACTCCCGAAAATCTGCTCTGTAAGCCAGACTTTCGGGAGTCAGTTCTATTTTGCATTATTTACATACATTGATCGGTTTTCCATCAATATACGCATAAACATTGTCAAATACGATTTTTGCGCGCCGGAGCATTGATTCCTCGGATATAAATGCCTGATGCGGTGTCAGAAGTGTATTTTTTGCACCAAGCAACGGATAATCCGCCGGAAGGGGCGGCTCCATATCAAAAACATCCACGCAGGCAAAGCCTAATTTTCCCGTATTCAGTGCCTTTGCAAGTGCTGCATTGTCAACGATCGGCCCCCTCGCACAATTGATAAATACTGCGTCCGGTTTCATCAATGCGATTTTTTCCGCATCCAGAAATCCCTTCGTCTCATTATTCAGCGGAAGATTTAAGGAAATAATGTCGCTGGTTTTTAATACCTCTTCCAACGGCTTATACTCTATGCCCAACGCCTTTGCTTCCTCTGATTCGCTGCGATTATAGGCAATAACCTTTGCCCCGAATGCAAGAAACAGCTTTGCGCACATCAGTCCGATTCTTCCCAGACCGATAATCCCTACCGTGCGTCCACAAATTTCCCTTCCACCAATTCCTGCACTGGTTCCTCCGTTTCTCACAGTTTCATTTGCCTTTACCACATTTCTCAATGCGTCAATCGCCATTCCAAGTACAAGTTCTGCCACTGTCTGGTTGGAATAACCTGCAGCATTGCAGATCATTACTCCCTTTTCTTTGCACTTTTCTGTTCCAATATGATCAATGCCCGTAAATGCTACTGATAACATTTTTAAACGATCTGCAGCCTCCACAACCTCTGCTGGATACGGATTGTTGGCTATCATTACGATGTCACAGCCTGCGCTCCTCTTTTTTAATTCTTCTTTATCGGTTGTTTTTGTATCATAATAAACAAATTCATGCCCTTTCTCTTTTAATCCGGCTGCCAGATCCTCGATCGTTTCTGCCGGTACACCAAGCGGCTCTAATAAACTGATTTTCATAGTATTTTCCTCACCTTTCTGTATGATATTTTCCTGTTATGACATTATCTTAATCATAATATTTTTTTTTACATTTTTCTACCTGATATCTGACTTTTATAATTCTTCCGTCATATTTGACAGCTTCAGAAGTGTATTGGCCAGCACATCTGCACCTTGTGCCACTTCCTCATAATCGGTCCATTCCTCCGGACTGTGACTGATCCCATTTTTGCTCGGGACAAAAATCATCGCATTTTTTACGAAACGCCCTACGAACAAAGAATCATGGACGGGTCCACTGATCAGCTCTGTATATTTCAATTCCAGTTCATCACAGGTTTCTTCCAGCAATTCTACAATCTTTTTATTACAGGTCAGTGGTTCGTCATTATTTTCTTCTGTAATTGTAAGCCCCACGTCTCTTTTTGCCGCAATTTCTTTAAAGGCTTCCTTAAATTTTCGGATCGTCTCCTGCTTGGTATCCATATTGCAATCTCTGATATCCACCGCAAAAATACATTTACCCGGGATGACGTTGGTTGCGTCAGGAATCACTTTTACGCATCCGATCGTTGCCGTATTGTATTCGCTCCTGCAGTCTTTCGCAATTTTTTCAAGTGCAAGTGCCATTTCACAGGAAGCCGCATATGCATCCCTTCTGTCATCCATACTCGTCCCTCCCGCATGAGACTGGCACCCTGTAACTTCAACCATATAATTGGAAGGTGCACAGATTTTGGTTACAATCCCAATTGGCAGCTTTTTCTTTTCCAACTGGCTGTTCTGCTCAATGTGAAGTTCAACCGCTGCATAAACATCACCTTTTTTACGTTTAATCTCATCAAACTTATCCAGATCATAGGATAATTCCTGCAACTTTTCATACAGGGAACGTCCGCTTTTATCGTGAATGTTCTTTGTATCCTCCATACTTAAAACTCCTGCCATCGCCCGGCTTCCGAGGCATCCCAGTCCAAATCTGGTTGGCTCCTCCGAGGTATATATCACAACAGTCAGATCTCTCTTATGCTCCGCTCCGCTCTCTTTGATGATGCGAAGCGCTTCCATACCGCAGACAACTCCTGCCATGCCATCAAATTTTCCGGCATTTGGTACTGTGTCTATATGGGAACCTGTCCACACCGGGCTAAGTTTTTGATCTGTACCTTTTAAGGTCGCGTAAATATTTCCAATCGCATCTTCCCTGACCGAAAACCCCAGTTTTTCCATTTCTTCTTTTACATACCTGCGATTTTCAAGTTCCGGTTTGGTGAAAAGGATACGTGTCGTTCCAAATTCAGGCGTCGCATTAAACCGGTTCATCCCTTCAATCCACATCTGTATGTTTTCGACATTTACTTTTTGCTGCATAGTCCATCTCCTCCATCCTTTAAGCTCTCACAAACTGTCCGAAGCCGGCGTTACCAACAATTTTTCCATTACTTGCAACCAACCTGCCGCGAAGATATGTTGCTGTCGGCACACCAACACCTTTTAATCCAACATAAGCTGATATCTTCTGCTTATAGTACAGATCCTGCGCTTTTACTTCCCATGGCTTATCCGGATCAAACACGACAATATCCGCATCAAATCCCACTTTAACCGCGCCTTTTTTCCCGTAAATTCCAAATCGTTTTGCCGGTCCTTCGGCTAACGTCCCCGCCAGCAGTGTAGGCGAGCATGCTCTCTTTACCGCTGCGTCAAAATAGGTCTGGAACATAGTCTGAATACCGCTGATTCCGTTTCCAACCTCATAAATCGGTCGTTTCGTGTCATCCCGGTTTTCCAGCATGCCCGGAGAATGATCGGAGGCAACACTTGTGAAAGTCCCGTCTTTTACATAATCCCAAAGCTCATCCGAATCTTCTTTTCTTCTAAGCGGCGGCGCACACTTATACAGACATCCTTTCTCTATCAAATCCTCTTCAGAAAATACCAGATAATGCACACAGGTTTCTGCGGAAATATTTACTCCCCGCCTCTTTGCTTCCGCGACCATCTGCGCTACTTTCGGATGGCTCACATGACAAATATGTACTTTTGCCTTTGTTTCCCTGGCAAGTTCAATAATATCTCTTGTTGCCAGTATCTCTGCGATCAACGGTCTGGAATTTAAGAAATCACGCCTCGTACTGCGCTTATTTTTAACCATATCCTCCATGCCTTCCCGGATGATCCAGTTATCCTCACAGTGAAAACCTGCCATGCCCCCAAATTCTGCAATCTTTTGAAGCGCAGTCCTTACTCTTGCCATATTAAGTGCCGGAAAATCATTTCCTCCACCAGGCAGAAAAGATTTAAACGCTATGGCGCCCAGATCATGCATCCCCTTTAATCTGTCAATATTATCCGGGACCAGAGCTCCCCACATACAAAAATCAGCATAGGACTTTTCCTCTAAATGTTTTCTTTTTTCTTCAAAAAGCGTCTCATTTACAATCGAAGGACTTTGCTGGTTTACCGGCATATCGATCAGACAGGTCACTCCTCCCACAACTGCCGCCGCCGTTGCCGTATCCATTTCCTCATAATCCGCCTGATACTCTCCAATATGCATATGACTGTCCACTGCTCCCGGAAATAAAAGCTGTCCCTTTACATCAACCGTTTCCTTCACCGGAAATACCTCTTTATTTTCACAGATGGCAGCGATCTTTCCATCCTTTATGTAGACATCCGCCTGATACATTCTGTCGCTGTCCACGATCGTGCCATTCGTCAAAGCTAAATCAAACATGCGCATCCCTCTTTTCAAACAACTGTCCCCAGTTCTTTATGGCAGAAACATCTACACCGACCATTCGGCATGCATCCCATACTACCGTATTGATCGTATCGTATACGGTTATTCCGTACTTTTTTTCCATTTCCACAACACTCCACATTGCAGGGAAATTTGTACACACTACACTGATGCCATCCGCTTTGTCCTTGCACACTTCGTCAAACATTTTGTGTATTTTTTCCTGTTCCACCAATGCAAAGGAACGGTTCACATACTGTCCCAGACATGTGGCATTTACCACATGTATTCCGTTTTTCTCATATTCCTGCTTGATCTTTTCATTGATCGGCTCAAGATATGGTGTGATCAGATGAATGTTTTTTACTCCAAAATGCTCAAATGCCTTCATCTGCGCCAGCATACTTGTCGTCGCCGGGATTCCCGTTTCCTTTTCAATTGCCTCGCAAAGATGTCTGTCCGCATCAAACCCAAGCCAACCACCGGAGGTTCCATTCCATGCGATCACATCAACATCTGCATCCGCCAGCAGTCTTGCTGCTTCCATCATCGGCTCCTCGTCGAACTGATCCAGTGCATCCTCTTCCAGTGAGATCTTGGTTACCTTAAATCTCCCATAATGCATGGTTACAGTTTTTTCCATTCCGCATACCATATTAGAGCAGATTGGCTCCAACACTGTATTGGAAGACGGCGTTAACATTCCAATCTTTTTCTGTTCTGTTTTATTCTCTATTACTTTCATAAATATCCTTTCCATGCCTGTGCATTTGTGCTCTTTTTTGTTTTCATGTTTTATTCTAGCGGCCACTCTATTGCCTGTAAATTGTACGTTGATACCATTTTTTGAGTTCTCTGTCCGTACCGGATTTCAGCATTTTTTGATGTTTTTGCATGGTTTTACATACACTTTTGTCTGAAAGCATTGTGCAATAGTACGATTTACACCCCAATAAGACCATGCTAGTATAATAGTCAGCAAATATAGACAAATTGAGCAAAGGAGTATACTATTATGACAGCAAAGAACATTCTGATCACCGGCTATGAACCATTTGGCGGAGATACGTTTAATCCATCTTTAGAGCTTGCAGAAACTTTAAGCGGAACGACCTACAAGGACTACACTTTTCAGTGTGCAAAAATCCCGGTAAATCGCTTTGACTGCATTCCAACTATGGAGAAAGCTCTCGCCTGCTATGAACCCGAAATTGTAATCTGCACCGGACTTGCCTATGCCCGCGCAGGAATTTCTATTGAACGGGTGGCTATCAATGTTGCTGATTTTCCGTGGCCGGATAACGCAGGCTATCTTGCATTAAATGAAACGATTGACAAAGAGGGACCTGCTGCTTATTTTTCAACACTTCCGATCCGTTCCATTATGAAAAACATCCGTGATGCCGGTATTCCTGCCTATGTTTCAAACAGCGCCGGAACCTACTGCTGCAATATGCTGATGTACGGAACCTTAAATTACATTGCAAAACACAACCTTCCAACCAAAGCAGGCATGATGCATGTCCCGTATACTCCGGACATGGTCACTGACAAGGACTTTACCATGCCGTCCATGTCACTTTCCAATATGGTTCAGGCCATTAAGCTTGCCGCTCTTACTGCTGTAGATACCGAGGAAGATCTTTCCCTTATCTGTGGTTTTGCGCAATAACTATCATTTCCTAGCCCTATGAAAAGGAGATTTTTATTATGAAGCTCAGTCCGGAATTAGCACAATCTATCGTAGACAGAACAAAATCCATCGTATCTTATGTCATTAATATTATGGATTCTGACGCTGTGATCATTGCCTCCAGCAATCCTGAACGGATCGGTGAATTTCATCACGGTGCAAAAAAGGTTCTGGAAAGTGGAGATTTTTATATTATAGGGGAAAGTGAGGCTGCACAATACCCGAACGTTATTCCCGGGATCTCTCTTCCAATACGCTTTCAAAATGAGATCATCGGTGTGATCGGAATCGGAAACGGAAGCGACTCTGCCATCAAATATGGTTCCCTATTGCAGTTTACTGCCGAACTCCTCCTGGAGCAGGCTTTTTTCAAAGACGAATCCATTGCCAAGGAACACGCCTATGATGAATTTATGCAGCGTCTGTTAAAAGAGAGTTTTGTCGAAAATGAAGAATATTTTCTGCATCAGGCCAAACTGCATCAGTTAAATGTTGAAAACCCTTATTATATTGTCGTGGTGCATCTGGACAAAAATATCCTTCCCATTGTTGAAGGTGATACCTACAATTCAGACGTATTCCGCTATGAACGCTCCATGGAGAAGCTGCAGGAAACTTTTTCCTATCGTCTCTCCATTCCTGGCCTTCATACCGTTTTTATGCCCTCACATCTCGTTTTCATGGTTCCACTGACTCAAAAAGATATGGAGGATACCACTGCCTTTACCTCCAAATTTCTGGCGAACCTGGACTTTATACTGTCACAGACGCTTTCGGTAACTTACTGTATCGGTTATGATAATGTGTCCTCCTCCATGCGTGATATACATGCCACCTATAACCATGCACTTTTTGCCATTCATCTTTCCATGTACCTTGGCAAAAACAGACACTCCGTAGCTTTTCCGGATGTCTATAACGAGTATCTGCTTTTGAAAATTCCAAAAGACATGTGGAAATCCTATTATGAGGAGATCATCGGCAACCTGTTAACGGAAAAAAGCAGTTCCAGAGAGCAGCTCCTTTCCACCCTTGAAGCGTTTTTTAATAATGACAAAAGTCTCGTTAAAACCTCCGAACAGCTTTTTATTCACCGCAATTCACTACTGTTCCGTTTAAACCGGATCTACACCTTAACCGGCTTTCATCCGCAAAACTTTAAAGATGCCATGAAATTATACAACGCCTATGTTTTATGGAAACTGGATATGCTTTCTCCATCAAAGCAGGATATTCTTTTCAACCTGAAATAAGATCCCATGCTGCCTTTACCGCCATTTCTATGCCTTCCATAACTGGCACATCCACATCTTCTTCCAGTTTTTCCTTCCAGTCGGTAAATACCGCCCCTCCGACACACAAAACATCTATCTCATGTTCCTTCTGAAATTCTTTTACTGCCTTTAAATAAAGAGGATAACTTTCCTCCTTATTTAAAAAGGTGTCTATGTATCCTGCATCTACGGATATCACACCACTGCATCTTTCCTGGAGTCCATATTTCCTGATCTGATCTTCCATTGCTCCACGCATTTTCTTCTCTCCTGTTACTACTGCAAATTTCACTCCCCGCATGGCAGCATAAAGCATACAGGTCTCACCCATCCCCAGCACCGGTTTTCTGCACTCCTTTCTTATTTTCTTTAACCCGGGATCACTGAAGCAGGCTATTACAAACGCATCATACGCTTCTTCGTTTTCAAGGATCGTACCATATACTGCATCGGACGCTTGTATGATATCTTCCGGAGTCTTCACCACAGGAATCCCGCTGTCTGCGTTTACTCCTTCTATTTTTGCTGACACATATGGGATTTTCCCTGCCGTTTCCAGCATTCTTTCTGTCATGTCTCTGTTTTCATTTGGATTGACCAGCAGAATTTTCATCCGTACTTCCTCCTATTACTTTTCCGTAAGATAAAGGGCACAGAGTCTGCTCCATGCCCTTATTCTTTCCATTACTATTCAATTCCTGACCTACTGTGCTGTTACTGTATAGTGCTCCGGCAATTTTTCTTTCAATATTGTAAAATCTGTATAATCGCCAGTTTCCAGTTTTTTCGATGCAAAACCTTCATCGTACAGATACTGCTCCAGATACTGTGTACTTGACATAAATGTATCGTCCACCAGCATATTATAGGAGTTTCTGTTCATGATTTCGTTCAGCACATCTTCTTCCAGATTAAACTGAACCGCAAGTGTGGCAACTGCCTCTTCCCGATTGTCATTGATATAATCCGTAGCTTTTCCCAATGCGTTTAAAACCTTCTGGATCGTAACCGGGTTCTCTTCAAGGAACTGATCATTTACCGCAAGACTGTTATAAAGGTCAAACCAGTCAACTTCACCCTGTTTCTCCGGAAAGTTTGCTTCTGTACCGCTTAACAGGAATGTACCACCATCATTGATCGTCTGTGTGATCCAAGGCTCCCATGCAGAAAGTACCTGTATTTCACCTTTTTCCATTGCAGAATACTGATCTGCCGGCTGCAGGTTTACGAAATTGAGTTTGTCATAATCCAGTCCCAGTTCCTTGCACATGTTTTTAAAACATATAGTTACCGGAGAACCTGCCTGCAGACCGATCTTTAGATCATACAGATCTTCTGCACTGTTGATCTCTACTCCGGGAGCCAGCGCCGCTGCCTGCGTACCTGCCATATTACACAGCGGAGCCACTACTTTTATCGGAGCCCCGTTTGCCACCCAGAGAATCGGCTCATAATTATTGGTCGTTGCGATCATTGCCTCTCCACTGGAAAGGGCCGCACCAACCGGGTCCATTCCGGTAAATAGCTGTAATGTCACATTCAATCCTTCATCTTTAAAGTATCCCAGCTTATCTGCCATAATAAGTGCCGCTGAAATCTGTGGATCATTTACACCATAAATAGTGAGATCTTTTGTCTCTGCTTCTCCGTCTGCTGCCGCTTCCGAAGCTGCCTCCCCCGTCTTTTCCGTTGTAACCGCAGTTTCTTCTTTTGTTGAAGATTCCGCCGTTTCCTTACTGCCGCAGCCCGTAAATAACGCAGCCGCCGTGAGTGAAGCAACCATCATCAATGATAACATTCTTTTTTTCATAATTATAATCTTGTATGATAATTAGTGTCTGCTGATTAAACAGTTTCCGATTCAAAATCAATAGGTTGTAACC
>OIZA01000420.1_pt1 | contig 22800 bp, 15 predicted proteins | sample 1588381 | NCBI WGS metagenome assembly OIZA01 (sample SAMN03283277) | human gut metagenome | biome: human-associated habitat; material: feces | host: Homo sapiens | place: Peru | collected 2012 | reverse complement strand
TGTACAATCTTTGCGGTCAAACTGTTCAATTCCGGCGGTTTGACTGTTCAATTTAAAACGGTCAGGGTGTTCAACTTTGGCGGAATATTCAACCTAAGGTAATACAAAAATTAAAAGTTCTCATATACAACAAAACAACAAAACAAAGCCACCCCAGACATATATACGCGCTTAACATCTGTAGTTGGCTAAATTATTATACTAAAACCTTTCTCGTTCTGGGGCCATCTTGCTTTTGAGCCAACGCCTCATTTCCAATGGGTTTCCCTGAAGCCGGCACAGCCCTTTCTTTGCCCCAATCACGAATTGCTTCTATTTTTTCAGGACTGGTCTGAGATAAAGGCACAACATTGTTAAATGAAGTTATCATATTTTCCTCACTAAGGACAAAATCATTATTTGCGATAGAGCGATAGGCTAAGTCTCTGATAGTTGATTCCAAATCAGCTCCTGTAAAACCTTCTGAAAGCTTTACGATGGTATCAGAAAACGGTCCTAAGAATTCAAGATTTAAATATTTGCGCATATACAAAGAGAGAATATCTCGTCTTTCCTCCGCTGTGGGCAAATCAACAAAAAATAATTCATCAAAACGACCTCTTCTCAGCAGTTCAGATGGCAACATAGAGACATCATTTGCGGTTGCGACAACAAAAACCTGCTTTTTACATTCCTGTAACCAAAACAAAAACTGGCCTACCATTCTTGTCGAAACTCCACCGTCGTTGGATGAACCGGCACCTGACAAGCCTTTTTCTATCTCATCTATCCATAAGATACAAGGAGATACGTTTTCAGCAGTTGTCAACGCATCTTTTAATTGCTGCTCGGATTGTCCCACATAACTACCTTGAACCGTTGCAAAATCAAGCCTATAAAGCGGAAGTTTCCAATTAGCTGCAATCGATTTTGCAGAGAGAGACTTCCCACACCCGGGAACGCCAACCAGAAGTATTCCTCTCGGCGGTTGCAATCCTTTTGCTTTAAGCTCATCTCGTTTCTCAGGTTTAAGCAATTCTTTCTTTTCATCAAGCCATTTTCTCAACCCAGCTAAACCGCCTACATTTTTAACGCTGGCATCAACTTCTATTTTTTCCAAACCTGATATATCCGAAAACAGCCTGTCCTTTGACTGCCTTACCTCGTCCATATCAGATTTTTTTATCACTTTATTCGCAATTAATGCAGCAATAATGTTCTCTGCTTCTATCCTTGTGACACCAGCTAATGTTGCAGCTGCCTCCCTGATATCTGAATTATCCCACTCAATTGGGATTTCAGATCTATAGTCGTCAATATATCTTTTGATAATGGTGTACATCTCCTCTTCATTAGGAAGATCTACTTTTATAACCATTCCCTGTCTTTGGAGCTGATTCCAAACTGCATTGTTTGTCAAGACGATAATCACACCACCGGATTCATTCGCCAAAGTGACTAAGTCTAAAATCTGTTTTGAATCACTATTATCGGTACTTAAATCCGGAACTTCTGTAAGAATCAACGTCATATATTGCTTACGTTTCATTTGCTCACTCATAAAATCAAGTGCGCCGTAAACAGACTTATCGTCATTGATTATTTTTTCTGTTGCCAAATCATAAGTACCTTTTGATAATGTATGAACATAAAATGGAAGTGTTAATTCCTCTGAGATTTCCTTAAGGATATCAAGAGTCCTTGCTCGCTCAATCGTGTTTATGGCAATAAACGGGATACGAGCAATTGAATATCGTTTTAACAATTCTTTGCTTTTTGCAATATTACTCATATGTAATAAACTCCTAAAAACAGAGTGATATTACAGATTATTCACCCTGTGATTTCTTATAATGCTTGAAAGCTTTCCTGTTCGATCCGTCTTAGCAGAATTCTCCAGAGAAGCCTGTATGGTATTCGCCTGATCAAGAATGAGCTTTTTATAGTGTTTTCTATCATCCTCTGGGATCGCAGGCAAATCAACTGCTTTTGAAAGAAATCCCATTTCTTTGCGGAGGGCAAGCAACGCCTGCACGATATAGGACTCCTGCCCACGAGATCTGCTCATATCCCTCTGGAACTTATCGGTTGCGGCATTTAAGCGATAATTAACCGCATCAATCAACTTTTTGGAAAAACGCTCAGCTACACCGGTCTGCCATTCAAGGGTTCCACTTTGCATGGCAGACAAGGTCGCTTCATCATCAATCTTGTTTTTCAGATTATCGATGACAGACATCCACTGCGCATATGTAGATGGCGCTGAAACTGTATTACTTACCACTTTAACGTCTCCTGACTACAACCTGAGGCGGAAGGATATCCCAGTCCGGCAATCCATCTGCAAAAATTGATTTTGGCTCATCATACACAACAGGAACCAAAGAGGGAACAGTGTTTGCCTTTTCTTCTTTTGATTGGCTAAATGCTGCTTCGGTTTTAGGTCTCTCCTGTTTCAACGCAGCTCCACAAGACATACAGAACATGCTGTCCGGTTCATTTGTCGCACCGCATCTTTGACAAGTAATCGTGTTATTTGAAGCAACCGAATTAATAAATTCTGCCTTACTTTTTGCATCCATTGCTCAATTCTCCCTTAATATTAAACTTTAATCCTACGGCTGGAATCTGACAGTTTTCTTACATACTGATCGGGGCTGATCTGATCAAGGAAATCTATAACTTTCTGACTTTCAGCATCCTTTTCAGCAAATGCTGCGCGAAAATCAACTATCTCTGCTAATGTCGCACGGACAATTTGCGATCCGGTTTTCCTCTTCTCTTCATACTTCGTCTCAATGTTTTGGCGATCAGCTTCAACTTTTTTCTTTTTTGAAAAATGGAAGATTATTAAACCTATGCCGGCGATAATAGCAATAATGCCTAAAAAGATCTGACCGAAAATCATCATAATCAAACCTACCGTTGCGATTCCGATACCACCGTAAAGGCTGAACTTCTCAAAACCAGACAAAACCGCCTGTTCCAAAGCCTTCGCCTTTTCTGTGTCGATGAGCTTATTGAACCTACCCATGATCTCTACTTCGTCTTGACCATCGACTGTCTTGTCGTTGAAGGTGTCCACATTGATCTCAATCTCATGCGGTATCTTCATTCTGTTCTGCGCAGTGACATCGTTATACGCATCACTAATCCAGTCTTTTGAAAGAGCAACCGCAAATTTCTGCGTTGATACGCTTGCGTGAGAACTTTCAGGCTTCATTGCCGCATCGGTCAGAAGCTGAGTGAAATCCTTATGTTCATCAAATGCAGTCTGCTCAATGGCCATATGCTTCTTTGCCCTATCAGTATCGCCATCAAAATCGACCACAAACTGATGGTATTTCTCATCCTTGCGGAGTGGAAGTTCTTCATCGTCAAAGTCACTGACCAAACTGTTCAGTATATCATCCAGCTGCTGCTTCAGTGTATCGGTAGAAGCTTCTTGCTCAAAAATTGCAGTAAAGTAAGCAAGAATTTCGGCATGCAAATACGCGCCTTCCATTATTTCCTGAAGAACTGGCCACGTGTGGCTGTACTTACGCAAATATGTATAATCATTGGCAGGCAGAGGCTTCTTTTTCAAATTGATCGCGTCCGACCATTGCTTTGTCTGTTGTTCGACAAACCCAGGCTTCTCGGCCAGATGTTCAAGCCACTCGCTTATCTGTTTTGAGACAACTCCCTCAGAGTCAGAACCTAAAAGGCCACTCGCAAAAGCGTCGAGGATAATGATCGTCTTTCTGTCCAGATTCTCCGCATCCTGATTGGCAAGATAACGCTGAGTCCACTTTAGTGCTGCAGATTTTCTATCAGCTCTTCTGCAAATCAGCGTCCAAAACAGAGATGACTTCTCATCATTTCTTTTGATTCCTTCTCGAACTGCTTTCTCAGCCAAATCAGGTTGATCATTGATCCACGCAGCAAGGGCAACCAAACAAGGAGCGAGCCAATAACCGGGAGTGGAAATCATAAGCTCCTCTGTTGCATTGCTTATGGTATCTTTTTTTACAATAGCAAGGTCGTCCGCCTGAAGGATACCCGTTGTCGTTCTACGAACGATATCATAATGACCGTACTTCTTCTCCAACTCTTGTCTGATTTGAATCAGCCTTGCCTGAGAGTTTGCCTTGTTATTCGCTCTCATTTGGATACCGACGAAATTCTTAAATTCTCTCGCCAACGCTCCAACTTCATCATAAACGACCTTCACATTGTCATTAACCTGTCCCACATTAGAATCAATTACCTCAAGATTGCTGCCCAATGTGTTAATATTGTTGTTAATAGTATTCAAGCTCCTTGAAATACCACTCAGATCTGCAGAACTGATCGCATAGTCAGCCATATTTAACCTCCAAAATAATAATTATGCTTTGTTTGTTTTAGGTAGATACCGTTATATATAGTTTCACATTCCCAAATTTGCCAAGAATGCGTTGATCCTGGAAATTCTATCTACTGTGTCAGGGTGAGATGAAGATATAGCAGCCCAAAGAGTTCTGTAGCCGTATGTTTTTCCAGAAAATGAATTAAGAGCATGAGCAAGAAATCTGCCGTAACCCAACTCGCAAGAGTACTTATCAGCTTCATATTCTTGAGAACGACTGGACGCCATACAAATAGCGATACCAAGCCTTGTCCATAACGCCATGATCAGCATGAGCAAACCATCAACGATCACTTTACTCAGACTACCGAAAATCCACATAAGTACATGTCCGATAAAGGAGTCAATAGCTGAATGCAAAATCAAACGAGTAAAGAAAATTATGCCGTCTATTATCAATTTTATGACAAAAAATATAACGCTTATAAACAGGTTGCCAACAGAAATCGCCTGAAGCAGATATGTATCTTTATGGGCTAAATGACCAAATTCATGCCCCAAAACACCTTTAATGTCGCTGTCGCTCAAACTCAGAAGACCTGTTGTAACACAAACTGTAGAACTGCCCGTAGCAAAAGCATTTGGTGAATCGTTAACATTTACATAGAGTTTAACATTATTAGAGAGACTTGGATTCTTTGCTTTTGCATTTGCATAAACCTCATCAAAGATAGGTCTGAGACGTGCTTCAATATTAGGATTCTTCTCTACTTTCTTGCATCCAGTCTGAAAACGAAGAATAAATTCACCTATAGGCGATAAGGCAGCCAAAAGCGACAGAAAGTATGCAATCGCACCAAACGCAATACCTGCCCCAATCCCATAATCCATCTCACTTGCCAAAAAAGCAAATGCCGCACAAATCAAGGATAAGTTTAAGACCATCCAAATTATTGTGCCGATGTGAGACTTGTTAAACAAACCCTTAAAAAAATCAATAAAATACATTTTTTTACCAGCTTTCTATTGTTTTTTGCCATCGACAAAAATAATGTTTTCTCAATGGCATATTCAGATTATAGAGTATAATTAATGATCTCTGTGATTTTTATTTTTTGTTCAGTTAGATGTTTTATCGAACCATGTTGGGAACCAAAGTGTTCTTGTCGTTTGCACTCCGTTTGAATCTGTAATCCACACAGTCAGCTTTTCTCCTTGAATAGGCAAAGTCAGTTCTGCTTCTCTCTTTTTTCCTTTAATTGCTTTAACCTCTTTATCAAACTCTATTGGTTCAAGATCCGCAACAAGCATTTGATACCCATCAAAAATGATTCCATTATCCCATTGATATTCAATTTTATTTATTGTACTCTTCTTATTTACAGTGACACTAATCGTTGTGGAAGGTTTGTCCAGATCAGACTTTAATTTTAATTTTGCGCCGGATGACGCAGTTAGTACGATACATATGATAACCGCAAAAACTGTAGCCAGCCACTTGACCGTATTTATCTCAGGCAATTTAATATTGTTGGGGATTTTTCGTTTTAGTGCGTTAAACACAAGCAAAACCGTTAAGACCAAAATACCTAGTAGCACAAAATTACTTAACGAAAAGCGATAATGATAAACTAATGATGCAGTAAATACAGCCGTTAATACAATAATCGAAAAATGATATGATTTCGGCATTCCGTCAAGAGCGGATTGTACAGTTTCATCCTCCAAAATCTCTTTCCTTACGAAATTGCTAACAAGTTTATACAACATGTACATTATGATTAATGCAATGGGCAAGGTCAGATAAAGCATATTCTCTGCCATTTGGACGATAAAAATGTAGCAAATAGATATATATAACAGTCTAACACTTCTGAATATAAAGTCCTCAACATCATAGTAGCGGTCGTTTTTGTTCTTTTTATCTATTCGGGATACATCCTTTGTTATATCTGCCTTGATAACAATTAATAAGCATATATAAAGCACAAAAGAATATGCAAAATAATTAGATAAAATAACCTTTGTCAATAAAGCAAGAACTGCCGCTGAGTAAAAAAATTTCGCATCAGCATACCCTCTTACATCATCCTCAATCTCATACGCAAGAACAGCAAGAATCGTTCCGACTGCAAGGAACAATACCGTAAGCAAAATAACAAGCCACCATGGATACATTTTTCTCGCAATAGAATCATCTATCGTTTCGGGTATCACAAAAAATACATTCAACCCTTTTGTTGCATTATTGGCAAAATAGAAATTAAAGAATAGAATAATAATCGAAAAAATCAGCGAGTAGAAGGCAGTCCCCCTTTTCTCTCCTTTTGATACTACATTTGAATATGTACAGATAAACATCCAGATTAAAGCAATAATAACGCTTACAGATAACACCACACGACCATATGCTGTTTTTTCCGAATTCCTCCATGCAAAGATTAAAGATAAAACAATGCTTTCTATCGTTATCGTTGCACTCACAAAGCTATCTGAATATTTATTGGCGAATGTAAAAAGAGATAATGTTACAAATGCTATTGCAGTGACAACACATATAACAACTGCGCTTGATTCCTCAAAGAAATAGGAAAGATGGAACAACCTGATAAAAGAAGTAAATGTTGTAACATTTTCTACTTTTATGATATTAGCGACAAAGAGAGTTGCATATATTAATATGTCATAAAACGCTAAGAGCGGAAGGATTCTTACTGCAGGTCTTCTTTGTCTCGCGTTAAGAAAAACTGCAAGTATCGACACAAGCATAAGCCCCACAGAAATAAGGATATATTGATATCCCGCGTGAATATTCTTAAAGAAAGCTGGCATCACAAAAGCTAAACATGAAATAATAACTGCAATATTACCAACAATGGATACATCCTCATCCGCTTGGTAATAATTAATTTTCTTATTGTTACTTGCCATACAGCAAATCTCCTTTTTAGGGAATCATAATAATCATCGCAATGAACCAAATTAAAAACTGCAAAAAAACAATCCAACCTTGAGTAAAAAATGGTCTGAGGTATCTAACTACTGCCGCCACGATCACCGTTATCATCTCAAATAAAGCTAGAATTACACAGTCTTTAATCGGGACTACCAATGCTGTACTCAAATTTAGCAGACTTAATAAATGAGGGATAAAAAAAGAAATAGAAAACAATATAGCGGTTACGATATAATTAAAAATCATCTTCTGATGAAATAGACCAAGATTAAGAACATCTATTATCCTACTATGACTTACTGTAGGATTGTTACTCGGGACTGCGCCATATATCGTGTAATACTCGTATGCCTTAGAAAAATTATCATTCAAGAATGGCATATTGACTGCATGCACAAGTTTATTGTCCCCTAATACCTGGGCTGCTTTTCCACTACCGTGGTTTAGACCTTCTTCGAGTAGTCGTTTTGCGTATTCTTCACTAACAACACTAACAACTTTTTCTAATTTTCCATTAAGTATTGCCACACCCAGCTCAACCTTGGCATTATTATCGTCTTGTTCAATACGCGATTTAATCTCTTCCAAATTATTGTCATTCACATTTACAGTGGCATCGTTCTGATAAGAGAATACATCTTCTCCGCGGAGTTTTTGCCTTTCAATACCAGACAACCTAAGTGTCTTATTCAATGAGAAAAAAACTGCATACAATAACCCCGAGATTATATTGCGACTGTACCCAGCCCTCATTAGGGCACAATACATCTGCTCCGTTACAGTCTCATCATCAACAAATCGTTCATTGGAGAGCAATGTGCGAATTTGAGGAGTTATCGTAGTGATCATCTTAATATGTTGTGCTGATATTGAAGGAGGCACGGCGTCTTCCAGCTTTGTCGCATCCACATAAACTCCTTGGCCCTCCGTGTCAACAAGAGATTTAAGCGCCTTTGCCAGTCTCACATATTCTGCTGAAATATTTTTTTCTTTAATCGGTTTCCTGACCAAATACTTATAATCTTTGCCTTTAAATATTCTCACTTCGTATTCCCCCATCCGAGCGATTCAAAAACATGCACCCATGTACTTGGTTTTGGTGAACGAGTATAGGGATCTCTCAATGCACTTTGTCTCTGCAATGCGCTAAGAAACAACTCTCTAATCTCTTGCGGACAGTTTTTCCATAATTCAATGACACTAGAAAACATATCTGTATAATCATCGGTCAGCAAATTTGGATTGTTGTATGAATCGTCAAAAATGAAATGTATATTCTCTTCTTGCAAATAATAATTTTTCAGGTATGCATAATGACTTACTTCATCTAACTCATCATCCTGATTTTGCATCAACCTATGACCTTCATAAGGCTTTCGGCCAAACATAAGATAAAAAAGAATTGCAGCAAGGGAATAATTTTGAGTTGCAAGATTAAAATCTTTGGAAGCACCATCTGAATGATTTTGCTCAGTATTGTATCTGAAATAAATGAAGGGATCCGCAAAATCCAATGGAATAAAACCATATTCTGCAGACAAATTCTTTAGTTGCTTTTTTGAACTCAAGTTTTTGTCCATAAGCAAATTGGAATATTCTGGCACAACACTCAAATCAGATTTCAGCATAAATCTTGATAAACTGAAATCAAAATAAACATATCCCTCACGATTCAGTTGTGAGAGAACGTAAGCCAAGTTATAGCAAACTTTTTTTATTTTATCATTCTGATACGTTCTCAGATTTAAAGGTTCATTTCTGAGCCATATATCCAACGGAGTGTAATATGCATATCCTCCCCTGCCAGATGTATCTTTTTTTAAGTATGGAAAAAGAAGAGCATAGTTGGGTTCTTCCTCTGAAACGTTGTGATATTTATCACAGTACAGATGACGCAATTCAGAAGGAACAAGACTATCTTTATTCTCATCAGACTCCCATATAGCTATAAGATCCACCGGCCAAGATGCAAGATTAGTACTGGGATTCAGTATCTCTTGAAGAAGTATCGCTTTTTGAGCATCTGATACTACATTTATTTTTTTACAAAAAAATAGCTCATGGGACAAAACATTTTTAACAGTAGGAGTTATTTTTAATTTAGTTAGGGAGTCCGGAATGGGAATAGATATATTATCATTCGCGTAATGTGCATAAACACCACTAGGGAACACCGCACTATAATACAGTTCATTGGGGTTAATATAATCACTCACAGTTTTACACCTCAATAATTACATCAGTCTATAACTTTATCTATTCTTTTATGTTTGATGTAACTTTCGTAAATTCATTATTATTCTGCTTTTGAAAAAGTAAGAATAACTTGTCCATCTTCATTAAGTTGGTGAAGAGTTCTGGAAGTAAATCGAAAATACTGAGTATCGCTTACGACAGCGGTAATCAAACCATCTTCATCTACCGTATAGCTGCCATAACTACTACGCGCCGTTGCTCCATATGAATCCAGCGCCAAATCAACAATTCTATCCACAAACAAATCGAGGTTAAAGCTTATAAAATATCCCAAAATCGTAGATGCAGACTTTTGGATTTCCTCACGGAACTTATCCATATTCATGACATAGCTGTATGTATCATCTTCACAGAATTCCACATCCATTTCATACGCAATATTTCCTGCTAACAATGAAATAATTGCTCGATCTTCTGTTGACAGATTTAAGTCGATTATGTTTACATAGCCATGCCACTTCCCAACTTCCGGTCCTGGTTGTTTTTCATCTTTTGCATCCGCACTATTTTTAGAAGAAAAGGAACATCCCGAACAAGAAATAACTATAATAATTACAAAAAGTATTGAACCAAGTTTTTCATCTGAAAGATATCACCCCTGCTTAACTGTCGTTATTTTTCTTGCGACCAAAAATAGATTTAAGCTTTCCACCTATGCCGCTGCTCTCATCTCCACTTACTGCCTTGACTAAATTTTTTATAAATTTATCCTTTGTTTCTTTTGACTCCACGTCAAGCAGAATCTTCAGATACTCTTCCTTCTTCAATAGGATACTTGTTGATACAATTTCTGAGGGTGATATTGCTTTTGTCTTTGGTTCATAGTCATAGGCATAAAACATTCCAAACGGATAAGCTTCATTCGTTTCTTCGTCAATATTTGCCATTCCCAAAGCCAGCCAGAAATCAAAAGGAACCAATATTCCCCTTGACTCTAATTCCATAAAATAATCCTTTGTAGACGAAAAAACGAAGTTTATATTCCCTTTTGGAGAGTATTGCATGGAGGCAATCTCTTCAATCGCTTCGACTACATCTTTACTATCCTTCTTTTTTTCGGCTGTAATCAAATACAAATAGACAATTTGCCATGTTTTCATAAGTTTATCAAATTCAACCTTTTGAAAATACATTGCAAATGTAATGATAGAATTTATACAGGACTTGTCGCTATAAAGATCTGAAACTTTTCTTTTGGCAGTGACATTTTTTAAATAAAACCCTGATATAGTCTTTTTTAAACCTTCTCTGTCAGCACTTGTAAGCCCGCTATGGAGACAAATATCGTTTAATTTGCAAATCCAATCTTCTGCTTTGAAGCTTAATGTTTGAGTTACCAAATTTGAAATTTCATATACTGTTTCTGCTTTTCTTACCCACTCATCGTCTTTCGTTAACAAATAGGCCTGTTCCTCTTTTTCAATGGCAAAAAATTGATATTCCACAGCCTTGACTACCGTGAAGTTCTTCCATTGGAACTTGGTCCAATATTCAGCAAGAATATTCTTTTTTATCTTATGGATATCTGTATATCCCAACCTTTTAAACCACTTTTCAAAATACACAAACGGATTCTCCTTAAACGGAGTTTGTGTATTCTGCACACTAACTATTACAAGGTTACAAAAATTATTAAAAATGCTATTCGCCAAATCTTGCCTTAAAGTTTCATCTAAGTCATCGCCGATATTCTGAAAAACCAGTTCAACAGCTCGATCAAAATATACAAATCCCGAAACTCCTCTATTTGCAAATCTTTTCAAATTATTTTCAAAACGTTTTTTTTCACTATCAGTGAAAAAATATGTAGCGTAACGACTTCCAGGCATAGTTGTACTATTGCCATAAGGGGAATTCGCTCCGTTTGAGTATTTTTGTCTATAAGTGTTGTAACCTGTTGATACCTCACTAGTTCCAGCTCGTCTCGTTTTGTCTATATAAACATCAGGCGGTCTCGTTGTTGAACCAGAACGGTTAAATGAGATGTCTCCACCATGGGTACCATATGCAGAATATGACGGCGTGTTTACAGACGAAGACGCATTGTTTCCAATATCATCAAAAGATGTCTCATCAACCGATACATCCCCAAGAGGATCCACCTTGGGAGGATCTACCTTAATTAACCCTCTCTTTATTGCTTCCTCGCGGAGTTTGTCAATATATTGTTTTACATCTTCATTTGGTGTTTCCTTATTAAATTCTTCTGCAAATTTCAAAATAGACATCAGAGCTTCATCATCTGAAACAATATCACTTGCTTTACTCGGGGTTGGATCAGCAGTCATGACATGAGCCAAACGGATCACATTATCGTCTATCTGCCTGCTATTTGCTATTATTTTGAGAGTTTTCTCGAACTCCACAAAATAGTCTTGTATTGCTTCCGTAGTAGAAAAATTTTTAACTCCGTAATCTACAAAATATAAGGAATCTATATTTTTTTCGACATTAACGCTTAATACATTGTTTTCTCCTATTTCCGGTATAAAATATTTTCTAGAAGTATTCACTGTTTTTGTGAATACAATATTTCTCATATCGGAGAAGTTATATTCCACAGACGAAGAACTTATAAATTTGCTATATCTTGGCATTAGTGCCGAATAAATACAATACAGCAAAGCTAAAGACTGTGTTTCATCTTTAGCTCTTATAAACAATGCTTGTTTGTTTACACTGCGTACAGCTAACTGATAGACACACTTAATAAGCTTAGAAAATGAGTCTTTTGTCAGTCCTGCTGCTACCATTGCCGTCTTCAACGTAAAATTTTCCACTCGTTGAAAATGGTCTCTATCTTTACTTGCTTCATCCTCGTTTGTGCAAAAATTGTCCTTCGCGATTGTCAAAAAAACATTAGGATCAAATTTTTCACCGCTTGTATCTATAAGATAACCATGAGAGAACATGCTTGCTCTACCACTTGCAGTTGAAAGATCCCTCAAGCCATATTGTGTTCTCATTATTAAGAACTTATCTCCATCTCCTACTGTTTCAAAAGCCGTAAAATTACTTCCATATTCTGGTCCGGGAAGTGTTGCATGTCGGGACAGTTCGCTAATATATTTCTGTTCAAAGCTGCCTTTTTGAGCGGTTGTTTTCCATGATCCTATATGAGTATAACAACATTGATTAATTATTTCTGCCATACTATCACCTGTTCTCTTCTGAATTAAACCTATGCTTACACTTTCTACAAACGTGATTATATTTTGTATATGTTTGTTTTTGGAACATTTTCTTCTTGTTTGGCACCTCATGTTCTTCGTATCTAGTCCAATAAGAACCACAATAAGGACACTTTATATCATGGTGCAAATTTCCTTCAACTTCACAATAGCCATTTTTTGCCAGCAACCAAAGTAATGGATCTTCGATTCTTTGCGGGAACGGTCTGCCAGTGAGGACGCCTTCTCTAATCAAATCACCATTGACAGCACTAAAGGCAAAAAATCTCGACATTTCATAGTTATATGTTTGAGGGAAAACACCATTTTCTATGTTCATTTGCATGTTTTCCAACAGCTTATCATTTAACTCATTATATTGATCTGCTGGTATTTTACGTGTGCGAGAATCATAATCTACCCCTTGTGTAGCTAATGCTTGGATTTCAGGACCAAAGGCATTCAGAAATTCATCATTGTCAGCTTTTGGGATACAGATTGCAATTGGTGTGTTTGCTCTCGTCCCTTGCCTGCTGCCATCAAGCAGAACACTTTGAATATTATTCAATGCAGCAACAGCCAAATTGTTTTCATCTTTCCCAATCAATTGTTTGGGATCTATCAGCAGAATAATTCCATCTGCATGTTCGAGAAGGGGTCTTCTGTGTTTCTGTTCAACATGAATGTCTTGGGTAGGATCCAAATTAAAATACTCACCAGCTAAATCATACAATACTACCGTATAACTGGCTAATGAGTTGCCCGGCAGTGGCTTATTCATAACAAAACATAGTGGTTGCTGTACCAATTCGGGGTTTGTAGGATCAGGCAATTTACTATCTCGTTCAACTTTATTAACCTGTCTAAAGGAATAAACACCACTTGTTGAAATTGCTCCAGTGTAACCTACTGAGATAACATAAGCTGAGATATTTCTCAACAATGACGACATGTATACGGTTTTACCAGATTCAGTAACGCCGATAATTGGAATAGTGATAATTGTAGTCTTCCCAAAATTTTCAGGCAAAGGGTTGTGACAATAAGGACATACCCTTCTTGAACATGTAATCTCGCCATGTAATGCAGTACGGCGGAGTTTTACATGGGCAACCATGCCATCATTATCTTTTATAAGAAACTTTGATTTATAATTCTCTCCATTTCCAACCGGTAACAAGTAATTCTGCCACTCAGAAGAAGCCGGATCAATAATGGGGCGCTCATACGGCTGAACCTCTTTTGCAGCTGGATCCATTTCACTTGTGGTAAAAACCCCACCGACCATCCACCAATTTTTATAGATAGTGCTTATATTACGTGAGAATACTTCAGCTTCCTTTCTTTCGTACTGATTATTATATTCATCCAATTCTTTAGTATTGACAAATTCTGATCTAAATTTCACATCAGAATCATCAAATTCTTTAAAGCAGTATGGACAGGTTATCTGATACATGTTTTTTATCTCCTTTTCAAATCAACTAATTCTTTATAATGCGTTGTTAGTTCAGGCTCTTTTCCTGTATTCTTGATAAAGAAATCCTTTTTTATCATTTCTTCTGTAATTGGAATTAGTTTTTCACCGCATAAATACTCGATATAACCTGTCTTATATAAACTCGCATCTTCACATTCTAATGATACTCTATAATACCCGGTATCTACTTCTTCCGCCTTTCGGAAAGCCCTTTTTTTAATAACTGTCTCTTTTTTTATCGAATAAAAAATAGGCATAGTAATATCGACGAAAGCTTTATGTCCATTATCGCAATCATAAACAATAACTTCATCATTACGGATAATATATGAGAATGCAGTATATCGACATAATTGCCCCTTGACTTGACATTTTACATTCTGGATAGAGTGAAAATAGCATTTCACATCTTTGCAAATATCAACCCATGTATCAACCTTCACCTCGCCTTCATCTGAAAAAACACATTCGCACAATTGAGAGAAAACTGAGGACAAAGTAATCGACATTCCAGATTTCGATGAAATCAACATGATTTTCATTTCAGAATCATTCGATTGACCTTTTAAAATAATATTGTTGTTTATTCTATTTTTTAAAAGTCCAATCATGCTATGATGAACATCAAATTCTTTGTATGACACATTCATATAATCACCTACATTCACTCTTTTACATTCAATTACGTATATTACAAAACAATCATCACATCTCGCTTACTGATATGTATATATTTTCAGCAGATTAATTTCATTGTTTTCGGGCATATCAAAGATTCTGACAGCGCCAAGATTGTTTTTAATGTTATCCCACAAGTCGGACTCTGCATCCATGAATATTATTCTGCCCCCAACATCAACATTTTCGTTGTAGTTGTAATTTGAGACAAAATAATCATCTAAAGTTGTCAACGCTTTAACAACAGTCGTAGATACTGCTGATGTATCTTCTATTTCCATTCGATAAATGAGTTCTTGTTCAAGCGAACCTGAGTATATGGTATCATTTTCGACTATTTTTTCAATAAACGAAATTATCCAGTTTTCCGGATCACAAATCTTATCAATTGAAGACAATTCAGCCTCTGTTACTTCTCTAAAAACTCGACTCCTGTAAAATTCAAATATTTCTTCTCTACCATGAGAAAAGACCTGTGCACATAATGTGGAAAGCGACCTCATATAATTGTTCGCATCAGAATTCAATTCGAGAAGTGCAGGTCTCAAAATATGTTCTATTAGCTCGTCTTTACTCTTATTTTTTATGATATTCTTGACATACCCTATTGGGGGCAAATGCTCACCATCATTTGACAATATTCTGTCTCGAATATATCTAATTGTACTGTCAATACTTGTTTGACTGCCAAAGTCGCTCAATATATCAAAACAACCCAGCTTCTTTTTTAAGTATAATTTAAATTCCTCTATTGAAACAACCTGATTTACATTTAACGTATTGGTATAAGCATAAAATGTACCCATAGTTTGTCTATTAAAAACCGCAGCTGTAGAATCGAGTTGTGGTTCTTCAGGAATAGCTACAGGCAAGGACAATAATTCCATATCCGATGGAACGAGGTTGTCCATTCTTGTTGTCATGCTATCTATATATTCGAACTCGCCATTAAAAAAGCCCAAATCACGCGATATCTCTTCTGCAGAAGGAGAACTATATCTGACCACATCATTTTTTTCTTTTAAATACTTCTTAATGCGATCAAGAACCCCTGCAGTGACTCCTGCTGCCATTTCATAATAAGGCTTATGAACTTCTTGACTACCTATTAGGTGACATCCATTCTTAATTCCAATATTCTGCAATTGAGACATACGTATAATATAAGAAAGATTCTTATACATCCTTCTCATACTAATTTCATCTGTTAAATCCGCACCATCAGATCTTCGATTCTCAACAATAAAAACCTTTTTATCAATTGCGGAATCTATCTTTGATTGTTCCAAATCTCGTCTAAATTCTGCTGATACAGTATTCTTAACATCCAAAAATGCAACAAGATAAGCATTGTTCTTATGTCCATTTAATTTACTTGACACAAATGTATCAACTTCATTTATACGATTAGTAATTTCGCTCTCCTTTGACACATTAAATGACGATACAACCGTAAACACACAACATGTAGAATAATCAAAATCTGTCAGACCATAGTCGAGTGAAAATAGAGAGTTCAATTCACTCTCTTTTCCGGACAAGCCACTCAGTGTCTCGATGCCATCACAGGATAACTTTGAAAAGATAACCTTTCTATCGTATGTCATCCAAACAGACTGCAAGGTGTTAACTATGGTATCATGAAATTTAACAACCTCATCATCTGTATAGACTACGATAATTGGCGAACGAGGAGGTGTTGAAAGAGTAAAACTCACATCTAACATCTCACGTCTTTTTATTATCTCTTCAACTTTGTTTATCAAATTATCCAAAACAACACCCCTTATTTGCTGGGCAACAGTTTAACAGATCTTACTGTTGCCCAGCAATGAAATAATTATAATCCGCGCTCTTCCTTAAAATACCTAAACTGCTGGTTTTCATTTTCAAGGAATTTGATTATCTTATTAGAATCTGAATACCTTTCAGCTAAGTTGTACCAAACGCTCATTCTAGCCATAAAACTCTCGACACTTTCATCGACTGATGAACCCGGGTTAAACATATCATTTGCCTTATTGTCTGCAATTTTTCCTATTTTGGTTATGACATCAACATCAAGCTTCATAAAGGAAAGAAATGCCTGATAAATCGGAATGTTGGAGCATGGGAACACATCCCTCTTTGTAGCATCTGTAAGAGGCATTGGAACCAAATTCCTTCCAGTCTTTTCATCCTTGCACTCACAGGTAATGTTATTGCCTTTAATAGTAAATACACCAACATAAAGGGCAGTTTCAAAGACGGGAAGAGCAACGGCCGTAATCTTTGCCTCATCAATCTTCTCGTTCAACAGCTGTTCACAGGCTTTCATTGCATCTATAACAGAAGTATACTTATCGCTGCATGCTAACTGTTTTTTCACATCCATAACAATTTGAGGCGCACGAACAAACATATCTCTGTAAAATGCCTTGCGATACTCTACTGGATCATCGGTACCAGCTGGCATTACATCAAACGCAAATTCTTTCTCAGCTACATCATCAAATAATGTGTTTAATTTGTTCCTTAAATCACCCATCTGTGCATTAAGATCGTTTTGATGCTCAACCATCTCGAAAGAATCATATCCGTTGATTATGTCTACAAATTGAGAAACCCTATCTTTAAGTGTAACAATAGCGCCATCATCATAATTTCTGATTATAATACCATCGAGGTAATCTATAGTTTTAGGTACAATCAAACCTGCATCCAGCGCATCATCAAAGACACGAGCCGATTCCTTAATATCATCAAAACGAGGATTGGTACCTGCCCACTTTTGATAAGGAGTTAACGGTGGGAGTTTTCCCCAATCATTAAATACTCCATCTCTCGAAGGAGCACCACTATACAAGTGTCTCTTTGTTTTTCGATCTGCATTTCCTTCCAACTCAGATACTTCACCCACAGCACTTAGAGATATACCGTCATGCCTTTCTTCTATAAAGATTCTATCTGCCATAGCCGATTGACTCACCTTGAGACCAGGGTAAGCACTTATTGCCTGCTGAACTGCAGCTAAAATCGCAGCTGAACCAGCGGGAATGGTAACCCAGCCATCCGAATCCCCTATTGATGATTGAATTCCGGAGTTAATGGTCAGCAGAGGACGCGCTTTATTTAACAACTCTCTCATTTTGATTAACACATACCCCTGGACCTGATCATTTGTCACGTTGTGCCAATCGGAGATACTATTGGCATTAGCGCATGCCATTCTCAAATAATCGTCAATGGTCATCTTGACAAGACCATTAAACAAACCGTATCTATCATCAATAAAGAATCTATTGATGTGACCGATAAACTCTTTTTCGCGCTCCGGTAGCAACAGCTCCCTATATTCGGAATCTGATATCCATGCCATAAAGGCTTCAAACGTATTTGGAATATTTGGCACAGCCATCTCAAGTTCAGCGTCCAAAAAGCTTCTCAGCTGATCTATTGTTACCAGATACTCGGCATAAGATGTATCCACAACAGTTGAGTTATTTGACTCAATTACTTGCAAGTTTGAGTCAAATCTCGCTCTCAGCTCATTATAGACAGTCTCAAGACGAGCATAATGTTTCTTTGTATCACCAATTAGCTGATCTTTCAAATCAGTTAGCACCTTTATGATTCCTTCATACAGATCAATAAGTGCCAACTGGTTATAGAATGCAACCAATGCGTTCAACGCATTTTCGCCTCTTTTATGCTTGGCATTCTTTTTCTTTATAACATTTACAGCATCATTATAATCTTTGGCACGCAAAAACAGATTTGCAGAAGTGTTGTCAAGCATTGTTTTATTAGCTGCAATCAATCCCTCTATAATATCTTTCAGACTATCTTTTACAGCAGCATCAATAGACTTAAGAGAAAAAGATGGTCCATAGTGAATGTTTCGTGTTAAAATATCTAGTTGTTCTCTTATCAAATTAATAAGAGACTCTTTGTTCCCAGCATTTGTAAGAGATCTAACATTTTTAGTGATAACACCGGTTTTATCTGCATACTGCTTGTTATACCACGCATGAAGAGGCTTAGGAATAAGAATCTCAGCACGAAGCTTTTTGAGTTCATCATCATCAGTCACGACATCTAACCAATTTATTTCGGTCAAATCCTCCGAATACGGTGTATATACACCCGTATTTAGACCAGATGAAGTTTTTTGATATACAGATCTGTTGAGGTCCTCAAATGTTGTTGCATTAGGAGCAAAGGCCGCTTTTAGAATGTTAAAGCAGTCCTTTGCGGATGGAATGTCGTTTCCCTGTGCATTAAAGATCTCTGAAAACTTCGCAAAAAGATTGGAAATCACATATGTATTTATTTCGCGATACGGAACTGTTGCACTTGAGGATCCCATAGTGGAATATCCGCAAGAAAAGCCGCTTCTGCGGTGAGTTTCCATTCCATCAACCCTTGCATCTTTATTCGAAATTTCACTAAATAATGTGTGTTGATCCGAAGAGGATTTTACAAGGAAATCCATTATATACTCTGCCACAACATTCATAGCATAAGTATAACCTTTTTTACCGATTCCGGTTCCAACTGCCCCCTGGTTGCTAATTATATGACACATCTCAACAGGGGCGCCTTTCCATTCGGTAGGGAGTCCACTGCCATCACGGTAAATTTGGCTGAACGCGCCACGATTAATGGCAAGTTGCATAGTATAATCTAAGTCTTGCATTGCAGCATATCCATTCTGCAGAATGTAGTTTTTTGTTTCTGCATCTGTAACCACATCTGCATTAACCTTTGGCAAGAAGAAATAACCTATTATATGCGCATTCGGATACTGTTGCTTAAGCAAATAACACATATCAATGAATGTGCCAGATCCTGTACCGCCGCCCATGCCGGAAACAATATGAAAATATATATTTGCCGTATCAGTATTAATATTTTCTGTTGCTATCTGGTACGCACTTGAGATTTTATTTTTTACTTTCTGCGCGGCGTAACTTAAATATAATCTGCCGAGCCTTCTTTCACCTCCTGCGCCATTTCCGAGAGGCTGTGTGCTGTCGCTATCCCCCAAAAACCACCAATCATTCCATGGTTCTCTGCCCATATGTTGCAAAGCAGATGATACGTCAATATCGATTTCTTCATCATCTGTCGTCAACGACCTCAAGTAAGCAACCTTTTCCTGTTCCTCGCTCTGATTATTAAAGTCAGTATCTACCGCAAAAAAGCGTATATGCTTAAACTCACCATTGATATCATCATCGTTAAGTCTCAACCTCTCATACGCATACGTTTTAACCATTCGAACGCAGAATTTCCCTGTTCCACCAAGACCGATAACGATATTAACGCAATCCTCAGCTTGGATGCCCTTTTGAGCCTCACCAGTAACCCCGCCTCCGTTAACAAGTAACAATTTTTCGTACATACTTATGACCTCCTAAGATTATTTCTTTTTTCTGCTATCAAACTGAACAATAATAGACGGCTGCACTTCACCGTTTTTCATCGGAAGAGATACACAGTACTGTATACCAGTTTCCATTCTCAGCTTTTTTGTTGCTTTTGTGCCGCCTTGAACAATGGGCTTATCTGTACACAAGAAGATGTGCTTTCCTCCTGTTGCCTGAAAGTAGGATTTATGATAATTCAAACCTATGTCATCTAGTCCGGTAAATTTATACAATTTGTATTGACCTTTACCTGGATATTCCTCAACAAAAGTCTGCCATGTTTGCTGTGATGTAACAGTCAAAGAACCATTAAAGAAAAGAATTTTATTTCTAAATATTACAAATAAAATCAATGCAATAACAATCAACGCCACCACAGCAAGAACAACGACCGTTATCAGTCCAATATTTCGTGTCGTAACATGTACAGTTATCTGACAGCTTTCGCCGAACTTGTCATAGGCATTTATTATGAACTCACCTTTAGAAAGACTGAAATCAATCATATTCAAAGATTTGCCATCAAAGGTATAGTCCTCCCCCTCAATAAAAGAACTGGTATCGATCCTATACTCTAACGGTTCGTCTTGATTGTCAGTTGCAAGTCCAGAAACATTCAGTGTATAACTGTTGTCTTTAAATGGCCAAAGATTCAACTTGATTTCGTAAGGATCTTCCACCGGAATTGGAGGAGTATTCTCCTCCTGCTCTTTTGAAGCAACGTCCGTACTGACCCTAATCGGACCTTTGATTTCAGATTCCTTGTTAATATTGTATCCTGCTACCGCAACAGAATACTTATATATCCCCTCTGCCAACTTTGTTTCTACCAAGAAACTGCCTTTTACAGGATTCATCGGAATTTCTTCTATGATATCTCCGTAATTATCTCTAAGTTTCAGGGTTGCAGTATATCCGCTCACAGCATTGGATGATGAAGGACCACTATCGCTGTTGAGAATTGCCTCAATAGTTATCGCATCTTCTGGATTAAAGCGATCTTTATCAGGAGAAATATTTGTTACTACACTCAAATCGGTGTTAAACAACAAATCGACTTTAACTTTGTCGCCGGGCACGCCACTTAGTGAAACATTCCATTGTCCGGGAACAATATCAGAGACTTTCAAAAAGGAAAATGTTTCTGCTACAACTTCATCACTTTTAGCTGGTGAGTTATCTGGCTTTGAAATAACAATGTCTTTTGCTTTGCCGTAAATAATAATATTTATTTCTTCAACTCCAGTACCCGGGACATCAAAGGGAACCGTAATCAGGCCCTTAGAATCAAATGTATTGTCTACAATATTTTTAACAGAAGTGCCGTAAATCATTGAATAAAAAGTAGTTAAAGCATCCTGTAGGTCTTCAGCTCTTGTTATCTCTATAGACTTTCCACCAGTCGCTTTGGACAGTTGCTCCATTTCCTTTTTATCTGCTTTCCCATTTGCATTAAGACAAACACTATAAATCGCAATGTGATTATCTCTTGCCGCTTGAACCGCATCAGCTTTCATATCTAATGATGCCTGCGTTTCTTTATCTGAAGGCAGTTCCGTATTACCGTCCGACAGAAGGAGAATTACGGATTGTAAGTTCTTATCCCCATTTGCATTAATATCTTTAATTGCACTCTCCAAGGCACTGCCGATATTCGTCCATCCGTTTTTCGGCACTTCTCTTTCAGCAGTAGTCTTCAAGGTGTCATAGATGGCTTCTTTATCGCCAGTTTGAGTAATTGAATTAAGTTTACTTTGTCCTAAGGTGTAAGTTGAAAAGGACAAACAACCTAATTTATTGTTGTCGTTTGACAACAAATGGATAAAGAGATTAACAGCATTAAGCCTGTAATTATTTGGATCGGTTTCTTTTAAAGATCCACTTGCATCCATAGCAATGATCACATTATACCCATTCGCGTGTTCCGACCCCACGGCAAAAGCCGGAACCAACATTGTACATACCATTACCAAGAGGGTAAGTACTGACAACACTTTTTTCATATCAACACTCCTAAAATTATTTTTATAACTATCCTAAAAACTGCAAGAAAGTTCCTGCTTCACTTTCCATATTTTTATATTACATTATTCCTTCTTTTTATTGTGAAAAAGTTTTTCGTTGCAACATAATTCCAATTATGTTGCGCCCTTTCTCCATATGAATGCAAAAACTCTTTATAACTTATATAATATACCATAATCTCTTAAATTTTGCAATCTTTTTTTGCTCGTTTCTTAAATATTTCTTAAACATTTAGAAGTATTTGTAATTCGAGATTTAATTGAAAGCATATCTGTGACCTAAAATGTTATTTTTTTGATATGACTGCGAATTTGCAGATTCAAAAGGTGGTTATATGCCTAATTGTCAGTTACTTATATATAATAAGATATCTCTGATTTTTCGTTGACACATAATTGGAATTATGTGTCAACATGACAGGTTATCATATGAAGTGCAACAGTAAAAAAAATAGAGACAGCACGCAAGCCAAAGTGTAAAATGTAAATAACACACAAAACACAAACACGGAGGCG
>OIZA01000419.1_pt1 | contig 22914 bp, 19 predicted proteins | sample 1588381 | NCBI WGS metagenome assembly OIZA01 (sample SAMN03283277) | human gut metagenome | biome: human-associated habitat; material: feces | host: Homo sapiens | place: Peru | collected 2012 | reverse complement strand
GAGTGCACCGCGCAGGAAAAGGCAGCGTCCTAAAATCAAAAAAGAGCTTTCTCCGATTTTCAGGAGAAAGCTCTTTTTATTTCATTGCGCTGCGCTCAGTTCTTTTTCATCAGCTGTTCATCCTGCTGCAAAAGCTGCTGCGTGATGATATCGAGCTGCCGGTGCTTGGCCATGCGGTCGGCGATGTTGTTCTGCACCAGCTCCGTCTCCTGATGGCCGCGGAAGGACAGCTTGAGCAGAATCGGCGTCAGGATCGTGCCGCATACGACCGTGATGACGACCGGCGTCATCATCGCGGGCGACAGCACACCCATCGAAAGGCCGCGGTTGGCGACGATCAGCGCGACTTCGCCGCGGCAGGCCATGCCCACGCCGACCTGGATGCTCTCGCGCGTGGTGAACTGGCACGCCTTGGCGCCAAGGCCGCAGCCGAGGAGCTTCGAGATGATCGAAACAAGCAGCAGCAAAATCGAGAAGACGACCATGCCGCCCGTCAGACCCGTGATCTGCACATTGATACCGATGCTCGCGAAGAACACCGGCGTGAGCAGAAGATACCCGAGGGGGTTGTACTTCGTCTGGATGTAGGTGCCCTTGGGCGTGCACGCGACGGCAAGGCCCGCGGCGTAAGCGCCCGTGATATCAGCGACGCCGAAGAACTCCTCGGCGCAGTAGGCCATCACAAGGCACAGGACAAAGGCGAACACGGAGTTTCTGTGGCTGGCCCAACCGTGCTGACGCTTGAGCATCCAGCAGAAGATGCGGTTCGCGCCAAAGCCGACCACGAAGGCAAAGACGAAAAAGCCCACGATCTTGAGGAGCACCATGCCGATGCTCTCGTCACCGCCGGCAAGGCTGCAAACGAGCGTCAGGGCGATCAGGCCGAGCACATCGTCGATGAGCGCGGCGGCCAGGATCGTGTTGCCGACCTTGGTCTCGAGCTTTTTCATCTCCTTGAGCGTTTCGACTGTAATGCTCACGGACGTGGCCGTCAGGATGGTGCCGATGAAGATGTTTTCGATAAAGCCGGTGCTCTCGATGAGTCCCAGCTCATCCGCGCCCCATGCAAGCGCCGTGCCCATGAGAAACGGCACGACCACGCCGAGGACCGCGACCATGAAGCCCGCCTTGCCGCTGTGCTTGAGCTCGTTGATGTCCGTGCCCATACCGGCGGAGAACATCAGCACGATGACGCCAAGCTCGCTGAGCTGCTTGGTGAATTCCGTTTCCGAAAGCAGGCCAAGGCCTGCGGGGCTGAGCAAAAGGCCCGCAATCAGCGCGCCCACGACCTGCGGCATCTGAAACTTCTGCGCAATGAGGCCCAGAATCTTCGTGCTCAGCAGGATCAGCGCAAGATCCAGCAAAAAGTGATACGACATATTGATCTCCTCCCAAACTCTCTGATCTCTATCCAAATTCTTCCGTTTCATTTCGCGAGGCTCTATTCTAACTTCTTTTTTTCTTTTTTCAACAGTCAGAATCACCAAGGAAACGGAAGAATTCCTGCACAGCTCAGGCAAAATGCAATATATCTTTCATTTTTAACGTGAAATGTTTGCTTTGATTCCGTTTCCATAGCCGTTTTCACAAAAAGCAGCGTCAAATGCGGCGTTAAGAAGCCGTGAAATATGGACAGATTCATTGAATTTCTCTATGATTTACAGGGATATCGTCTATATCGTCCACGCATCGCGCACATTTTGTCGCTCACGCCCATTTTGCATCTTTTCCTGCATTTTGCGCACCCTTTCTATGATAAATTGCTCTCATCCATAGCTTATATGTCGAGGGTATTATAACCACTTTTCCCCGCACTGTCAAGAAATTCCCGGTCATCCGCCCGTCTGTCAGCGTTCCAGCTTCAGATAGCTCTCGTAAATCTCACAGACCTTTGCCGCATCCTTCGGATCGGGCATCTCACAGAAAATACGCAGCAGCGGCTCCGTGCCGGAAAATCTTGCGATGACCCAGCCGCCATTCCTGAAATAAACCTTGGAACCGTCGAGGTAGCTTACCTTCTCGATCTCAAACGGCAGCTCAGGAAGCTGCTTGTCCTCCAGCAGAATCTTCTTGATCTCCGCCTTCTTCTCGTTGTTGAAGTGATAATCCCGCTCCTCCATCTGGATACTGCCGAATTCCGCCTCGACATCCGCAATGATCTGGGACAGCTTCTTGCCGGACGCAGCGATCATCTCAACGAGCAGCATGCCCGCATAGATGCCGTCCTTGCCCTTGATATGTCCCCTGACAGTAAGTCCGCCGGAGGACTCTCCGCCGATGACCGCATTCGTCTCATTCATTTTAGCCGATACATATTTGAAGCCGACCGGAACCTCATAGCACTTCTCGCCGAATGCCTCCGCAACTCTGTCGAGGACATGCGTGGTGCAGATATTGCGCACTGCGGGGCCCTGCCAGTTCTTGAACTTCTTGAGATAATAATACAGCACAACAAGGATTTCATTCGGATGCAGGAATCTTCCCGTGTCATCGATGATGCCCAGTCTGTCCGCATCTCCGTCCGTTGCGATACCGATGTCGTAATGCTTGTCCGTCACATAGGTCTGGAGCATGTGCAGCGTCGCTGCAGAAGGTGCGGGCAGTCTGCCGCCGAACAGCGTGTCATGTCTGTCATGGATGACCTCCACCTCGCAACGTGCCGTCTGCAGCAGTGTGCGCAGCGAAGTCTCCGAAACGCCGTACATAGGATCAAGGACAACGCGCAGTCCGCTCTTGCGGATGACATCCATATCGATTGCCGCCATAATGTTATCCAGATACTCATTCAGCGGGTAGATCTCTTCGATCAGTCCCTGTGCCTTCGCCGCATCATATTCCATCTCCGCAACAGGCTTCTCCACCTTTGCGATATAGCTCTCGATCTCTCCCGTCTGGGTCTCATCGGCATCGCGCCCGCCCGCGGTGAAGACCTTGATGCCGTTGTAAATCGCCGGGTTATGGCTTGCAGTAACCATCATGCCGTAGGCGAAATCATGCTTCTCCACATAATACATAACGAGCGGGGTCGGTGAGGATTTATTGATCAGATAGGATTTCACTCCTTCTGCCGCAAAGACAACTGCCGCCCACTGCATCGCTTCCTTGGACAGGAAACGTCTGTCATAGCCCATGACAATGCCCTTCTTTTCAACGCCCTCATGCTTCATCTTATCGCAGAGCGCCTTCGCCAGTGTCTGAATATTCTCCTTTGTGAATTCATCTCCGATTACGGCTCTCCAGCCGCCTGTGCCAAATTTAATCATGTTCTTTTCCCATACCTTTCTCTTTTTATGTAATTAATATTTCTCTTCTCTAGAGTTCCCCATTGTCTTTTCAACGATTCGTATCCGACCTGGGGAGCCTGACGCCCCATTCGCCTCCTTTTCTCTTCTATTGATGTAAAGTCCAGCCAGAGACTGTTCTGTCCGAGTTCTCCCGCAAAGAGTTTTTCCTCTTCCGTGAAATCCAGCACACAGACCGGCACTGCGGACGCAAGCCGCAATGTACGGAAAGCCCTCTCCCCCTTCAATGGACAGACCGTGATTGCCAGACCATACTCCGTATAAAAATCCTCTATCTCCTCCTGCACACTCTCCGTGAGATCCTCCTCCCGGAGATACCATTGCAGGCTTTTCATATGCCGGGCAAGCTCCCCTAAAACTCCAAAGATACATTCCGCCATGCCCAGCAGAATAAATTCCGAATATCTGCCGTCCACTCTCCCGAGCAACGGTCTCACCCACCGATAATCCTTATAGTTCCGAAATTCGGGGATGTTCCAGAGCATACCGAAGCATCCGCCGATTCCCGTCACCGCATCCGTCAGAAATTGCAGCCCGTCCTCGTAGACGCACCAGAATCTCCCTGTACCGCCAGCCTTCTCCGCACTGTCCAGAAGCTCCCGGATAAACCGGCTCATGCTGTCCTCGATCGCTTCCCTGCGGATTTCATACTCCAGAAGCCGCCCGGCATATTCCTGCCGTCTCTGCCATGCCTCCCGGCTCCTGCGCCTTTCCTCGCGTCTCGTCGCCAGCCAGCCCCGGATGCTTCTCCGGTAGAAATTGTCTGCCATTGTGCCCGGCGCCTCGCCCGACCTTTCCGGCGCACTCTCAGCCCCTTCCTCCGGCTCATTCCCCAGGGGCTTCTCCGGTCTCTCCGGCAGCCGTCTGCCGAACCAGCTGTCGGCGGTTGCCGCGATTCCTGCCTTGACAAAAAGGTAGTCCTCACAATACATCAGCTGGAAGCCGTCCTTGTCCGCTTCTTTTTTCCGATACAGATAAATAATAGTGTCCATGCCCTAAATATATGTTGCGGGCGACACTGCTATGCCTCGAAAATTTCCTCCACTCCGGCAAGCAGCCCCTCCATGGTCTCCATGGAATTAATCATGCCGCGGAAGTGCGCGGAATGGGGCATACCGGTCGTGTACCATGCAAGATGCTTCCGCATCTCCCGGACTGCCGTGTACTCACCCTTGCATTCCATCTGCAATGCGGCATGGCGGAGAATGACTTCCTTTTTCTCCCTGCTGTCCGGGCGCGGCAGCTTCGTGCCATCTTCCAGAAAGCGCACCACCTCCCGGAAAATCCATGGATTCCCCTGTGCAGCACGCCCGATCATCACGCCGTCACAGCCGGTCATCTCGAGCATCGCCTTCGCCGCCTCCGGGCTGTCTACATCGCCGTTTCCGATCACGGGAATCTTCACGGCTTCTTTCACCTGCCGGATGATGTCCCAGTCTGCTTTTCCACTGTAATACTGCGCTCTTGTCCGCCCATGGACAGCAACCGCCGCGACCCCACAGCTCTCCGCAAGCCTTGCAATCTCGACTGCGTTAATACAGCTGTCGTCAAAGCCCTTTCGGATCTTGACGGTCACCGGTTTTTTCACTGCCCTGACAAGCGCTGTCAGAACCTGCTCCGCCAGACGGGGATTCTTCATCAGTGCCGAGCCCTCCCCATTGTTGACGACCTTCGGCACCGGGCAGCCCATGTTGAAATCCAGAATGGAAAAGGGTCTGTCCTCGATCCTCGCCGCCATCTGCGCAAGGATTTCCGGGTCAGAGCCGAAAAGCTGTAGGGATGCCGGATGCTCCTGCGGGTGGATTGTCAAAAGTTCCTCTGTATTCTTATTGTTGTAATAGATTGCCTTAGCACTGACCATCTCCATGCAGACCAGCCCCGCGCCCATTTCCCTGCAGAGCAGCCGAAACGGCAGATCCGTCACCCCAGCCATCGGAGCCAGAATGACGTTGTTGTCCAGTGTCACATCACCGATCTTAAGCTTCTTCACATCTCTTCTCACTATTTCTGATTTTTTTCGTAAATGATGCGGAGTCCCTCCAGCGTCAGATAGCTGTCGTAAATATCAATAGCGTCCGTCTCGTCCGCGATCAGCCTGCCGAGACCGCCTGTCGCCACGACACGCAGCTGTCCGATGCCGCTCTCCTCCTTCACCTTCCGGATAATATATTCTGTCTGACCGATCTGTCCATAGACCAGTCCCGCCTGCATACTGGTAATCGTCTCCTGCGCCAGAATCGATTTCGGCTTTCTGATCTCTATGTTGGGCAGCTTCGCTGTCTGCTTCCAGAGTGCCTCGGAGCTGATACGGATTCCGGGAGCCGTGATGCCCGCTGCGAACTCGCCCTTCTCCGTCACCAGGTCATAGGTGGTTGCCGTTCCAAAGTCGAGCACGAGCACCGGTCCGCCGTACTTCTCATAGGCTGCCACAGCATCCACGATTCTGTCCGCCCCGATTGCCCTCGGATCCTCGGTCACAATACGGATTCCGGTCTTTGTGCCAGGTCCGACATTGATCGGTCTGGTATGCGTGTATTTGACCAACGCACCGATCAGGGAGTGCATAACGTCCGGCACGACGCTCGCCACGATCGACCCTTCCAGCTCCAGCGCTTCAATGCCTTTGTTTTTTAACAGCTGTGTGATGAACACGCCGTATTCGTCGGAGGTTCTCGGCTGCTTCGTCATCATGCGGAACGTGGCCCTCAGCTCCTGCCCGTCGTAGACGCCAAGCGTCATATTCGTATTTCCCACATCAATCACAAGTATCATGGCTCACCTCCGCTCAGTCCTGTTCACTCAAGAATCCCGAGACGTCCTCCTTCAGGATGAAGACCCTGTAGTACAGGCTCAGTGACTCGAACAGCTCCTGCCGGTTTCTGCGAACCTCGCCGACCAGCAGCCCGCTCCCGACCTCATCATAGTAAATATCATCCTCTTCAGCCTCGGTCTCCAGAACGACGTTGCCGTCCTCCTCAAAACCGATGGTGAACACACCGCCTACCTCCTCGGTAAACAGTACACAGATGATATGCAGCTCCTCCTTGATGGATTCGGGTATTCCCTTGAACTGCTCGTTAAAATAATATTTCTTTTCGTATGCGTTTGCCCCGCAGAGCACTGTCTTCTTCTCTTCCATCCTGCCTCGCATTCAGTCCTTTCAGACGGCAATCCTAGACATAGCCGTAAATTCCTCTGACGGATACCTCACCGGCATAGACCCGGCTGACGCTGCCGTCCTCCATGCTGACCAGAAGCTCACCTGTGCTGTTGATTCCCTGCGCCACACCCTGAAACTCTCCCTTGGGATCAAGGACGCGCACCTCTCTGCCTCTGTTCACCAGCAGTCCGTTATACTCCGCCAGTACACCGGACAGATCCGTAGAGCTTTGGAATTTCTCATAGTATTTTTCAAACGCCCGCATCACATTCGCAATCAGCCCCGCCTTCGATACGCTTTTGCCGCATTCCGCCTCAAGGCTGGTCGCGCTGGCAGTAAGCTCAGGCGCAAATTCCTGTATGCCGACGTTGATGCCGACGCCGATGACGACGTAATGAATGAACTCTCTCTCGACGCTCATCTCCGTCAGGATGCCGCAGACCTTCCTTCCGTTTACCACAATGTCATTCGGCCACTTGATGCCCGCCTCGATGCCGCAGGTCTCCCGGATGCCCTCCGCCACGGCGAGCGCCATGAGCAGTGTCACCATGGATGCCTTGTCGGGCGCGTAATCCGGTTTCAGGATCAGCGTGAAATAGACATTGATGCCCGCCGGGCTGTTCCATGTCCTGCCGCGTCTGCCGCGCCCCGCCGTCTGCATGTCCGCCACGAGCAGTGCTCCCTGCGGTGCGCCGTTCTCCGCGTCCAGCTTTGCCTGCACATTCGTGGAGCCGATCTCGGAATAAAAGGTGACGGGATGACCTGCCCACTCCGTCTTCATGCGGCTGTCCAGCTCATTCTGCCCGAAGACCTCATTCTCCGGCAGAAGAATATAGCCCTTGTTCTTCACCGCTTCAATGTGATAGCCTTCCTTTTTCAGTTGGTTGACCGCCTTCCACACAGCAGTCCGCGAAACACTGAAGCGCTCACAGAGCTCCTGTCCCGACAGATAACCGCCGCGCTCCCTGAGAAGCGCCAATATCTCTGCTTTCATTCCTTCTCCCATCTCTTTCCGGCAGATCGCTTTGCTGCTCCTCTATGCCAGAGTTGCGTACATGACCGCCTTGATCGTGTGCATACGGTTCTCCGCCTCCTCAAAGACAAGTGACTGCTTCGACTCGAAGACCTCGTCCGTGACCTCCATCTCCGTAATTCCGAAACGCTCACCCATCTGCGCCCCGATCTTCGTCTTTAAATCATGGAATGCCGGCAGGCAGTGCATGAATACGGCATTCTCGCCCGCATTCTCCATAGCCTCTCTGTTTACCCGATAGGGGGACAGCTCCTCGATGCGCTCCGTCCACACTTCATCCGGCTCTCCCATGGAAACCCACACATCCGTATAGACAACGTCGGCTCCTGCCGTTCCGCTCTTCACATCCTCTGTCAGTGTGATGCTGCCGCCGGTCTTCGCCGCGATCTCCTCACACTGTGCCACAAGCGCCTTATCCGGGAAATACTTCGCCGTCGTACATGCGACAAAGTGCATTCCCATCTTTGCGCACGCAACCATCAGGGAATTTCCCATATTGTAACGGGCATCTCCCATATAGGTGAGCTTAATGCCCTTCAGATAACCGAAATGCTCACGGATTGTCAGCAGGTCGGCAAGCATCTGGGTGGGATGGAACTCATTTGTCAGTCCGTTCCAGACAGGCACCTTGGAATATTTTGCAAGCTCCTCAACAATGTCCTGACCGAAGCCGCGGTACTCGATACCCTCGTACATGCCCGCAAGCACTCTCGCAGTGTCCGCAATGCTCTCCTTCTTGCCGATCTGTGATCCGGTAGGATCCAGATACGTCGTTCCCATTCCAAGATCATGTGCAGCCACCTCAAATGCACATCTGGTGCGGGTACTTGTCTTCTCGAAAATCAGAGCAACATTCTTTCCGCGCAGACTGTCCACGGGAATCCCTTTTTTCTTCTTTTCCTTCAATTCCGCCGCCAGATCCAGCAGATAGACAATCTCCTCCGGTGTAAAATCCAGCAGCTTTAAGAAATCTCGTCCTTTTAAGTCCATCACACACCCACCTTTCAATCTCATGAATTCGTACGCATTATTGTACCACAAAAGACCGGCCCCCACAAGGGGAACCGGCCTTTTTCGACTGGCTGTATTTACTTGTTTCCAACCTCTTTCCATGCGGTTGCAAGGCTTGCGATGCCCTGCAGTTCAGCAGGAAGAAGAATGGTGTTCGCCTTGCCGTCGGCAACCTTCTCGAACGCCTCTAAGCTCTTCATCTTCAACACTGCCTCGTCGGCTCCCGCTTCCTTCAGCATACGGATACCGTCGGCATTCGCCTGCTGTACCTTAAGAATCGCCTCAGCTTCACCTTCTGCCTCGCGGATCATCTTTTCCTTCTCGGCCTCTGCGCGGAGGATTGCGGACTGCTTCTCAGCCTCTGCACGAAGGATTGCAGATTCCTTTTCACCGGTTGCAACCAGAATCTTCGCCTGCTTCTCACCTTCTGCCCTTGTGACAGCTTCACGCTTTTCACGCTCTGCCTTCATCTGCTTCTCCATGGCATTCTGGATCTCAGCAGGAGGAATGATGTTCTTAAGCTCCACACGGTTCACCTTGATACCCCAGGGGTCAGTAGCGATATCCAGTGCGGAACGCATCTTTGTGTTGATCGTGTCACGGCTGGTAAGCGTCTGATCCAGCTCCAGCTCACCGATGATATTACGAAGGGTGGTAGCCGTCAGGTTCTCAATCGCCATCATCGGGTTCTCAACGCCGTAGGTGAACAGCTTGGGATCGGTGATCTGATAGAACACGACCGTGTCAATTCTCATCGTAACATTATCCTTGGTAATAACGGGCTGGGGCGGGAAATCTGCCACCTGCTCCTTCAGATTCACTCTTCTTGCAATCTTGTCAAGGAAAGGCATTTTTACATGGAAACCAACAGACCATGTTCCCTGATACGCACCCAGACGTTCAATGACACATGCCTGCGCCTGAGGAACAATTTTCAGGCAGGATACAAGGATTCCTAAAACCAACACAACCAATACAATAACAATAGCCCACATGGCAACCTCTTTCTGTACTGTTAATGACAGTACGCTCTTAATCATAATCTATGTCATCCCAAACCGGCATTCTAATTCTCCGGCTTGCGGGACTCCATCTCCTCCATCTGCAAAACACTCATTGGCTCCGGCACAGTCGGCTGTGCGGGACCCTTTGCCAAGGTCTGTTCATCCGGTCTTACAATCAGCTTCACGCCGTTAATTGCAACGACGTTCACTACACTGCCAACCGCGATCCGCATCTTATCGTCACAGCTTCTTGCAGTCCATTCCTGACCACCGACCGTTACCTGCCCGATCCCCTGCAGATTATCGATCTCTCCTGTGACAATCGCCTGTCTTCCGACAATGCTCTCTGCGTTCGTCTTGACGCGATCCTTGTTGAAATACTTGACCGCAACCGGTCTTGTAAAGAACAGCAGCAACAGCGATACCACAAAAAACAAAATCACCTGCAGCCAGATTGGCGCATGCAGCAGAGCCGCGAAAATCGCTACCAGTGCTCCGCCCGCAAACCATATCGTAGTCAGTCCGAGCGTCATCAGTTCGACAACGATCGCAAGAATCAGAAACACAAGCCAGAAAATCATTACTTCATTCATCGAATCACTCCCCTTCTTAAATTACTTGACTCCCTCATCACTCATGTAATGCTATTATAGCCTAAAAATACCTTGCGGGCAATCTGTTTCTTCGCACGATAGGAAATTCTATAGTTCAAAAAAGCAGTGCTGCGAAATTTCCACAGCACTGCCCTTATCGTTATCACTCCTTAGTAGAATACATGATTTCCGATCACAAGTCCCTCCCGACCGTTGACACGGCGGAAGTGCGTCAGATCTCCGACATTGGAAACACCGGAAATTGCCTCCTCCGCTGCACGGATACAGCTGTCCTTGATCTTACCGGACTCATACACTCTGTTTACCTTGCCGCTCATGGCAGGTGTAAACTGACCCGAAGCATAGATTACACCGTGAATACTGTTAGGGTACGCTCCGCTTCTGACACGGTTCATGACAACCGCACCGACAGCCACCTGTCCCTCGTAGGACTCACCGCCCGCCTCGCACTGAATCAGCGCCGCAAGCAGAAGCGTGGTATCTGCATCTGTAGTGTATGCGCCATAGTTGACATGACGTTTTGCTTCCCTCTCCGCAGCCTCACGAGCCTTGATTTCATCTATCGTCTCACCGGCATCGATCAGGAAATCCGTCACGACATACTCCGAGGAAACATAGCCGTCCACGCCGTCGTAATCAATGCATACCCAGCCGCTTCCGTCATCTCCCTCAAGCACCTCGACGATCTCACCCTTCGGAAGCAGTCCGTAGACCTCCGCCTCCGTACCGGGCTCTTTTCTGACACGAAGCGTTTCCGTGTCCACCGTGGCGATCATCTTGCCGACATCGTTTGCCAGTGTCAATGCGTCGTCTCCGAACAACAGGTATTCATCCGACGCCCACCCGACGATGTTTCCCGACTGGAGCTTTGTCCAGCCGTCTCTTCTGTCGAGAATCGTTCCTCCACAGTCCTTGTACAACTTTCCTACTTTGTCTGCCGTCTCGCTGGCATCCGCTCTCACATTCAGAGCAGTCTTCACGTTTGCCATGACCAGAGTCGTGGAACGTTCTTCCTTCTCCCAGAGATTCAGGTTCAATTCCTTTGCCGTGGCATTTACGATCTCTTCGGAGTTTGTCACTCCGGGATTCAGCAGGGCCGCCACGCCCCCTCGCATATCCTCAAGAGAACTATTCTCGCCAGCCTGAACGGTCAGATCTGCATGCAACGCCACAAACAGGAAACACAAAATTCCCAACGCCACAGCAGACAACCTTCTGCTTATCGTCATATTTCCCTCCGTACCTCCTAATAAGTCTTATTAAGAATTGTTGCCCAATCTTAATAAATTTATTACAAAGTTGTTAAATTTATTACGGAAGGTATCATAGCAGACAATTTTTTTTTTGTCAAGTCCGGGCAAAATCAGGCAAATTTTCTACCGTTCGGTATCCAGAACTATTTCTGTCGGTACTATGTGCTCAATGTCCTCGCCGTTTCCCTCGGTCCAGATGAATGTAATCTTGAAGTTCTTTCCCGCATTTTTTCTCACAAAATCAGCCTGCTCCGGCGATTGCGTCAGATCCGCATAAACGAAATGCCTGTATTGCAGATCATCCTCCGCACCTGTAAGTTCAAACACAAATACTCCGTTATTCTCCTCCATCATATCCGTGCCATAAAATGTGTGGGCACTGTTGTCCGGCTCGCTGTCTGATACTACAGACTTTGACGAAACCGAGACCACGCTGTAGCCGTCGAAGCAGCTATCAGAGTTCGGGATCAGTTCAGCCGTGATTTCATATTCATGCACTGACTCTGTTCCATCGTACCCCACCTTAAAGGCGGCGGTGACGATCACGCCATCGTCCTTACACTCAAACTCATATCCCGTGATCCTGCCATAATTCAGGAAACTTGCAGTATCATATCGGTCTATATAGCCGTCAACATATGCCGAAAAATCTACCTCCGTATTCGTGAGGGAATACTGCATGTAATTCAGCTCGTCCACGCTGATCTTTCCGCCATTTTCGTCCGAAATGCTGTCTAAATAATCAAACGAGACTCTTGCATTCTGTATGAATCTCGCAATGAAGGTTTCCTTCCAGTCCTCGCTGTTGACCGAGGCTGCATTAAATTTCTCATAAGTAAGCGCCAGCTGTGTAATCGCGGTCTTTAAATTTTCGCCCATGGAAAACTCCGATGTTTCTTTCGCAACCTTCCGCAGTTTTCCTTGTTGCACGATATAGGAACCGGGCATCTTCCGGAGAAACTTCTCCGTAATACACCGCTACTTCATCCGTGCTATACTCCAAAATGTAATAGCTGAAAACAACCGTATCGTCGGAAAATACTGCTTCAGGATACTTGATATAGATTTTGTTATCTTCTATTGCCTGTATGTTAGACGAATTAGCTAAAAAGCGATAAGAGGATTCCGATTCATAATCAAATATATCATATCCTCCGTCTGCCTTTTTAATGATTAACCTGCCAACACCATAATCCGAAGGGTACTCATATTCTCCGACCAAATTCTCTAACTGTTCCCCAAAATTGACTTGCTCGCCTTCAACCTTTTCCGCCTGTCCACACGCAGAAAGAACAAGTATCATAGTCAAAACCGCCAATACCGTTTTCCTCATCTACCATTCCCCTCCCCGCCGCTACCTCTTATCGTTATAATATACACCACCCCCGCTTCCCACGCAATAGCGTCAATCATCTGATAGCATATTACAGAAACCGTATGCAGAATCCGCCCGGCTGCAGCACCCCATCCTGCAGCTTACGCGAAAACAGAATTTCTCCTTCTTCAGACCGCAGGACGTTGACGTCCTCCTCCCCTGCATTGACAAGAATTTCCAGCCGTTCGCTCCAGCCGATCTTCTGGAACTGGATCACACGCGGATTCTCATATTCTGCCGGGAAATGAAAGTTGCGCTCCCGCATGAGCGGCTGGGTCTTTCTCAGCTCAATCAGCCTCTTCACAAAATCGCTCTGCTCCGCGAAGCATCCCCTCTCAATATCCTCCCACGGCATACACCGCCTGCAATCCGGATCAAAGCCACCCTCCATGCCGATCTCCGTTCCGTAGTAGATGCAGACGCTTCCCGGCATGGTAAACAGCAGCATCAACAGAGCGTCATACTCGTCCTTCCCCGCCACAACGTTGCGCAGTCTCTGCGTATCATGGGAATCCAGCATGTTGAAAAGTACATCGTTCGTCTGCTGCATATAGTTGGTGTAACAGCGGTTGATCATATACTCAAAATCCCTGCCGGTCAGCCTCTTGTCGATAAAGAAATCCTTCATGCTTCCGGCGAGAGGATAGTTCATGACCGCGTCATATTCGTCTCCTCTCAGCCATGCAATCGCGTCGTGCCAGATTTCCCCGAGAATATAAATTTCCGGCTTGATCGCTTTCAGTGCTGTGCGTAATTCCTTGCAGAAGGTGTGCGAGATTTCGTTGGCGACATCTATTCTGATCCCGTCCACATCATATTTGCGCACCCAGCCGCAGACAACGTCCACCAGATATTTTCTTACCTTCGGATTGTTCGTGTTCAGCTTCGGCATACCGTCAAAGAAAGCAAAGGTATAGAGCTGCCCCTTCTTTGCCGCCTGCCAGTTGGGATCGAGCGGCCATTCCTGAATCATGAACCAGTCGTAATATTCCGAGGCAGGCCCTTTCTCCAGCACATCCTGCCACGGCCTGAAGCAATAGCCCGCATGATTCAGCACGGCGTCTAGCATGATTTTAATGCCCCGCGCGTGCGCCTGACTGACGAGCTCCTGCATGATGACGTCATCCCCGAAGTGCGGATCAATCCGTTCATAATCCGTCGTATCGTATTTATGGTTGGAGGGGGATTCGTTGATCGGCGTGAGGTAAAGCCCTGTCACACCCAGCCCTTGCAGGTAATCCAGCTTCTGCGTAATCCCTTCCAGATCGCCGCCGTAAATATCCCGGGAACCCTGAACCGGCTCGCACTTCCACTCCTTTACCCCCTCCGGATCATTCGCACGGTTGCCGTTGCAGAACCTATCCGGGAAAATCTGATACCAGACGGTCTCGTTTACCCAGTAGGGCGTCCTGTTCACATCCGCCGGATTCAGCCATGGCATGGTAAAGCATTGGCGGCTTCTTCCCAACAGATGCATCTGCTCCTCGCTGACAAAGCCGTCCTCGAAGTAATACCATTTCTCAGTTTCCGTAATCAGTTCAAAGTAATATTTCAGCCTCTTAAAAGGCGGAATGATCGTCGTTGTCCACCAGATCTGGTTTTTCAGATTCTTTTTGTAATGGATTCCCGCCTTGTCACCATTCCACTCCTCACCACCGCCCAGAATGCCGTTTGCAAACGGATCTCCGTAAATGATGTTGACCTTTTTCACATCATAACCGGTCTTCAGATTGATGATCAGCTGGTTGTCGTCCAGCGCGTAACAATAATTGTCTGTTGCCCTGTGAAATACTGCTGCAAATTCCATGTTTCCCTCCCAAATATCCCTTAGTTTCCTGCTTTTATTGTGTTTTTTGCTTCCAGAAAACGTTTTCCGTTCATATTTCCTATTCTACACTGTATCTTAACAGAATGCAAGTCTGTTTTTCTTCGTTTTTCCTTTGACAAACAGACGGCATATTCCTATAATAACCTCTGAATAAATGCCCACTGGACATTTACACCCCCAACTTTCAACTAACAGTTGTGCAGAATGCACCTGACCACAAGCAGCGCACTCTGGAGCCGCCGGCACTTAGTCTCCGTACTATGGAGACTTATGTGCCGCTGCGAGCGGAAGGTAGCGAAAGCGTGCCTGCGGTGGTCTGTGCATTTTGCGCAACGTCACTTGCGAAAAAAAAGTTGGTTTTGTAAATATCTAAAATAGTATGGAGGAAAATAGAATGGCGAAAATCAGCAGCAGTCACATTGCAATTCCGACAATGTTAAAGGTAGAGGCAGGAGCACTCGACAGAATTGGCTCATATTTACGGGAAAATAATTTACAGAAGGTTGTAATCTACTTCGGAAACGGTCTGATAGATATGTTCGGTCAGAAGGTTTTTGCATCCCTGCGCGACGCAGAGGTTGAGGTACTCGAATATTGCGAGCTGGACACCGTGGACATCGACGACATCATCCGCATTGCCTTCGCGCTTCCCAACTCGACGCAGGCAGTCATCGGTCTCGGCGGCGGCAAGGTCATTGATGCGGCAAAATATATGGGCTTTCTTCGGAAGCTCCCCTTTATCAGCGTTCCCACCTCATCCTCGAGTGACGGCTTCTCCAGTGCAAGCGCGTCTCTGATCGTCAACAAGAGACGGACATCGGTACCCGCGCGTCTCGCCTACGGCATCATCGTTGACACGGATGTCATTAAGAGCGCACCGGATAAATTCCTCTACTCCGGCATCGGCGATATGGTGTCCAAAATCACAGCTCTCTATGACTGGCAGTTTGAGGCGGCACACGGTGCTTCGCAGGTAAACGACTTCGCAATGATGATCGCCAAGAAAGCGGTGAACAGCTTTGTGCGCACCCCCTTTGAGTCGATTCACGACAGTCTTTTCCTGAAAGAACTTCTGGACTCCCTCGCCATGAGCGGCATTGCGAACGAGATCGCGGGAAGCAGCGCCCCCACCAGCGGCAGCGAGCATCTGATCTCTCACGCGCTGGATAAGCTGTTGGAGATGCCGCAGCTTCACGGCATTCAGGTCGGCATTGCGACCTACCTCATGAGCCGCGTGCATGACCACCGCTATCAGAGAATCAACACCGTCTTCACGCAGACAGGCTTCTGGGATTATGTAAGTACCTTATCCCTGAACGTCGAGGACTATCTCGCAGCGATCGACCTCGCCCCCTCGATCAAGCCCTTCCGACACACCTATCTGCATGAAGAGCAGTACCGTGAACTCGCCAAGAAAATCCTGGTTGAGGATGAGACACTGAAAAAGGTCTTCCACATCGCTTAACCCAGACGGCATTACATATTCTTTGACTTCTCAATACATGCTTCCATGGCATCCATCACGGCTGCGCGGAAGCCCTTCTCCTCGAGTACCTTGACGGCCTCGATCGTTGTGCCTCCGGGTGAGCAGACCATGTCCTTCAGCTCCCCGGGGTGCTTACCTGTCTCAAGAACCATCTTTGCACTTCCCAGCACGCTCTGCGCCGCAAATTCATACGCCTGCTTTCTCGGCATTCCCGCGGCAACCGCCTCGTCCGCCATCGCCTCAATGAACATAAACACATAAGCCGGGGAACTGCCGCTGACACCGACGACGACATCCATCAGTCTCTCGGGTACAACGCTTGCCTTGCCGAAAGCCTCCATCAGCCCAACAATCCTTTCCAGCTCCTCCTCTGTGACATCGGCTCCGGCACAGATTCCCGTGCAGCCCTCCATCACAAGCGCCGGAGTATTCGGCATACAGCGCACCAGTTTCAGCTCCGGTCTTCCGAATGCCTCCCGCAGATAAGCTAGCGTCCGGCCCGCCGCAATGCTGACAATCAGAGTCTCCGGTCTTACAACATCCTTGATTTCGTCTATGACCTCCGACAGGAAAATAGGCTTGACTGCAAGGAATAAAACGTCTGCCTGTTCAGCCACCTTTTTGTTTTCAGGAACAGTCGTTATATTAAATCTTGTCATAATTTTTTCGATGGTTGCCGTCGTCTTTGCGGAACCGATAATGTCACCGGAGGTCACAAGACCTTTCTCCAGCATTCCTCCGATCATTGCCGTTGCCATGTTTCCCAATCCAATAAAACCAATTTTCATTCCCTTTTCCTCCTAATCTTTATATATTCCTCTGCCGGTGCGCCTCATACATCAGCAGGGACGCTGCGATTGCCGCATTCAGCGATTCCACGCTTCCCTCCATGGGGATTTTGAGGTAAGCCTCCGCCATATCCGCCGTCTCACGGCTGAGCCCGTTCCCTTCATTACCGATCAGAAATGCCGTCGGCTCCCGGAAGGAAAAGCTGTCATAATACCGCTTTCCAGCAAGGTGCGCCGCATAGGTGTGAATCCCTTTTTCCTTCATTTTTTCCATCACATCTGAAAGAGTTTCTACATATATAAAAGGGACTCTGAAAACAGACCCCATCGTGGCGCGGATCGTCTTCGGATTAAAGATGTCCACCGTCTCCCGGGTCATGATGACACCCGTGATTCCGGCACCCTCCCCGGTTCGGATAATCGTGCCGAGATTTCCGGGATCCTGCAAATTCTCCAGAACGACCAGAAGCGGCATAGGCGCGTCCAGCAGCTCGTCCAGTGTGTACTGCGGCTGCTCCACCACGCATAAAATTCCCTGCGGTGTCCGTGTGTCAGACATCTTTAAGAAAAGCTCATCCGCAACGACCTCATAGCCCACGCGCTCAAGCTTTTCACGGTATGCCGTATCTGCCGTCGCGCGTCCCGCTGCCTCCTGCGAGAGGTAGACCTCGCGTATGCGATCCTCCGGCGCCTCCTCAAACATCTTGAAGCCCTCCGTCAGAAACACGCCCGCGTTCCGTCTCTCCTTCGCCTTTGTCTGCCACTGTATCACCTGTTTTACTTTGCCGTTAGAACTACTGGTAATCATAAGCCTCCTATACTAAAGACGGCTGTCCTGTGAAAGGGCAGCCGCGTCTTCGTAACTCATCTGATTCTTTTAAATTGTCAGCAGATGGGCAACCTCGAACTGATATTCATCGATTCCCTTCTCCATCTGCAATGCATCCTCGATGTCAAAATCAACAAACTCACCGTGCTTGTATCCGACAACGCGGTTTGTCTTCCCCTGAATCATAATGTCCACTGCATATGCGCCCATGATAGATGCATAATAGCGGTCGATTGCTGTGGGATTTCCACCTCTCTGCATATAGCCGAGAATGGTTGCTCTGGTCTCGATGCCCGTCGCTGCCTCAATTCTCTTCGCCATGGAAGTAGAATGTCCGATTCCCTCCGCATTGATGATAATGTGATGGGTCTTGCCCTTCTTACGACTGTCAATGATGTGGTTGATGATCTCCTGCTCATTGTAATCGTACTTCTCAGGAATCAGAATGTCCTCTGCGCCGTTGGCAATTCCACACCAGAGAGCGATATATCCGGCATTTCTTCCCATAACCTCGATGATACTGCAACGCTCATGGGAGGAAGATGTATCCTTTACCTTGTCGATCGCCTGCATGGCTGTATTTACTGCCGTGTCAAAGCCGATCGTGTAATCTGTGCAGGCAATATCAAGATCGATCGTTCCGGGAAGACCTACTGTATTGATTCCCAGTCTGGACAGCGCCTGTGCGCCGCGGTAGGAGCCGTCTCCTCCGATTACCACGATGCCGTCAATGCCATGCTTTCTGCAGATGTCCGCACCCTTCTTCTGATATTCCGCCTTTTTGAACTCAAGACATCTTGCTGTACCGAGTACCGTACCGCCGCGCTGGAGAATATCGGAAACATTGCGTGCTTCCATGTCTATAATCTCTTCATTCAACAGGCCGTTATAGCCTCTCTTGATACCCTTAACCTTTAATCCTCTGGAAAGTGCTGTCCTAACCACCGCACGGATGGCTGCATTCATTCCCGGAGCATCTCCTCCGCTGGTCAGCACTGCGATTGTCTTTATCTCGTTTGCCATATCTTACCTCCTGATGATTTCTCTGTGAAAACTTCATCATTCTTCATTTGCCTACTCTTGAATAGGTTCATTTTAACGCTTTTCCATGAGGTTTTCAATAGGTCGTTGTTAGATTTTTAACGAGTTTTCACGGTTTTTACATTCTCCCCGCCAAAAAGCTCCTGCAACCTCTGTATCAGCTCCTCGTCCGCGTGTACGCGGCGGTTCGGCGGCAGCACCTTGATACCTCTGGTGCTTTTCAAGAAAATGACTACATCATCATTCCCATCCGAAGCCGCAATGGCATCCAGCAGCTCCTTCTCGCGGGCGAAATAGCTCTCTGCATCGGGAAACTGAATCCAAAGCCCGGCGGGCATCTTCCCCCTCTGTCCCGCTGTGGGCTGGTTTCCGGCAGCGCCCTGCACCGGTGTTCTCCCCGGCGTTGTCTTTCCGGGATTATAATTTCTCCTTCCCGTCCCACCAAAGCGTCCTGACGCAAAAGGGCTCTCCTTCGCCTGTGCCGCCTCGTCGAAGCCAACGATCTGCTCACAGATCAGCTTTGCATCCTTGTCCTCCTCCACGGAGACTCGCCCCTTCACAAAGATTTTGGCATCCTCTGCCAGCAGGGAGCCATATTTCTCATAGTCTCTCGGGAAGACGACGATCTCCACCGTTCCGACGAGATCCTCCAGCTCCAGAAACGCCATGACCTGATTCGTCTTTGTATACTTGACCGTCTTATTTGAGATCATACCGCCGACAATCACGGTCGACTGGTCTGTCACACGCACGGTGTTTGTCTCTTCCTCAAGTGCAAAGTCGTTCGTATTGTTCGTGATATATTTCTGCCAGAGCTCCTGATAGCTCTCCAAAGGGTGCCCGCTCAGATAAATTCCGAGCACCTCCTTCTCGAACGCCAGCTTCATCTCCTCAGTGTACTCCCCGACCTCCGGCATACGGATGTCAAACTCCTCCTTCTGGGAGTCATCCGCTATGTCGAAGAGGGACATCTGCCCCGCAAGGTTGCTCTTCTTGTCCTTGACGATATGGTCGAGTATCTGAACATACACGCTCATGAACTGCTTTCTCGTTCCGCCGAGGCTGTCGAGCGCGCCTGCCTTGATAAAGTTCTCGATTGCACGCCGGTTGAGATCCTTGTCCGCCATTCTCGTGATGAAGTCCTTCAGGTTCGTAAACGGCCCGCGCCCTCTTCTCTCTGCGACGATTGCCTCAATCACCGGTCTGCCGACACCCTTGATCGCCGTCAGTGCATAGCGCACCTTGCCGTCGGTGACGGAGAAGCCGCTCTGCCCCTGATTAATGTCGGGCGGTAAGAGCTGAATACCCATATTTCTACAGGTCAGAATGTACTCTGAGACCTTCTTGGGATTATCGATCACCGAGGTCATGAGCGCCGCCATGAATTCCACCGGGTGATAAAATTTCAGCCATGCCGTCTGCAATGCCACCACCGCATAACACGCCGCGTGGGATTTGTTGAAGGCATACTTGGCGAAATCCATCATATCATTATAGATGCCGCCCGCAATCTGCTCACTGATTCCCTTGGAGACGCAGCCCGGCACTCCCTCCTCCGCGTTTCCGTAGATGAAGTTTGCGCGCTCCTTCTCCATGACCGACTGCTTTTTCTTACTCATGGCACGGCGCACGAGGTCGCTCCGCCCCATGGTATAGCCGCCCAGATCACGCACAATCTGCATAACCTGCTCCTGATAGACAATACAGCCGTAGGTGGGCTTCAAAATCGGCTCGAGCTGCGGACAGGAATAGACGACTTCGTCATGGTTATTTTTTCCTTTTATGTATCGCGGAATGAAGTCCATCGGGCCAGGCCGGTACAGGGAAATACCGGCAATGACATCCTCAAGGCTCTGCGGCCGCAGTTCCTTCATGAAGCTCTTCATCCCGGCGCTCTCCAGCTGGAAGATTCCCTCCGTCTTTCCGGTTCCGAGATATGCCAGCACCTGCGGGTCATTGTAATCGATATTGTCGAGATCCACCCGCTCGCCCGTCGTCTGCTCGATAAAGTTCACCGCATCCCTTATGACCGTGAGGTTCCGCAGACCTAAGAAGTCCATTTTCAGAAGTCCCAGCTCCTCCAGCGTCGTCATCGTAAACTGCGCGACGATCGCACCGTCGCTCCCCCTCGAGAGCGGCACAAACTCATCCGCCGCCTCCGGGCAGATGACAACGCCAGCAGCATGCATACCGGTATGCCGCGGCAGTCCCTCAAGCCTTTTACACATATCGATCAGGGTGTGCACCTGCTCGTCTTCCTGATACAATTTACGAAATTCGGGATTCTTTTCCAGTGCGAGATCAAGCGTGATGTTCAGTTCATTCGGCACCATCTTTGCGATTGAATCCGCAAACGCATACGGCAGATCCATAACTCGCGCCACATCCCGGATAACACCCTTTGCCGCCAGCGTACCGAAGGTGACGATCTGAACCACCTTCTCCGCACCGTACTTCCGGCTCACATAATCGATGACATCCTGTCTTCCGTCCGGACCGAAGTCAACGTCGATATCGGGCATGGAGACACGTTCGGGATTCAGGAAGCGTTCAAACAGCAGGTCGTAGCGGATCGGGTCAATGTTCGTGATCTTTAAACAGTAGGACACGATACTTCCCGCAGCGGAGCCTCGCCCCGGCCCGACCGGAATGCCGTTCGACTTCGCGTAATTAATAAAGTCCCATACGATCAGGAAGTAATCGACATAGCCCATCCTTTTAATGACACCCAGCTCATAATCCAGCCGCTCACGCAGCGTCTGTCCGGTTGCCCCGGCGGGCTGGCTGCCGTCACCGTAGCGCTCCGCCAGACCGTCATCACAGAGCTTGTTCAGATAAGTCCATGAGTCATAGCCCTCCGGCACCTCATAGTGCGGCAGCTTTGTCTCCCCGAATTTGATCTCGACATTGCAGCGGTCGGCAATGACCTGCGTGTTCTCCACAGCCTCCCAAGCATACGGGAAAAGCCCCTTCATCTCCTCCTCGCTCTTGACGAAATACTGTCCGCCCTCGTAACGCATACGATCCTCGTCCGCCAGCTTCTTTCCCGTCTGAAGACAGAGCAGGATGTCGTGAGGTTCCGCGTCCTCCGCATAGGTATAATGGACATCATTGGTAGCGACCAGCGGAATGTCCAGCTCCTTGCTCATCTTGAGCAGCTCCGTATTTACCAGTCTTTGCTCCGGGATTCCGTGATCCTGCAGCTCCAGGAAATAATTTCCCTTGCCGAAGCATGCCTCGTACTTCCTCGCCGCCTTCCTCGCCTCATCGGGCATCCGCTTTGTGATGTAGGTCTGTACTTCTCCGGCGAGACACGCGGAAAGTGCGATGATTCCCTCGTGATACTGATTCAGAAGCTCCATATCCACACGCGGTTTGTAATAATAGCCTTCCGTAAAGCCCTTGCTCACAATCTTTACAAGGTTGTCATAGCCGGTGTTGTTCTCCGCCAGAAGGACGAGATGGTAATATCTTTCCTCGCCACCGCTCAGTTCCCTGTCAAAGCGCGACTTTGGCGCAACGTAGACCTCACAGCCAAGGATGGGCTTGATCCCCGCCTCCTTCGCCGCGCGGTAGAAGTCAATGACACCGTACATGACGCCGTGATCCGTGATGGCGGCGCTGTTCATGCCAAGCTCCTTGACTCTTGCAACGTATTCTTTTATCTTGTTGGAACCGTCCAGCAGAGAGTATTCCGTGTGGACATGCAGATGTACAAATGCCATGTTATTCCTCATTTCTCCCGATCAAGAAAGGCACCCCCGAAAGACCGGGAGTGCCCTTTTCAGTTACTTCTATATTACAGATTTTTCTTCAGTAAGTCAACCTTATCTAACGCTTCCCAGGGAAGAGAAATGTCGTCGCGTCCGAAGTGACCGTAGCTTGCCGTCTGGCTGTAAATCGGTCTGCGCAGATCGAGCATCTTGATGATTCCGGCAGGTCTGAGATCGAAGTTCTCGCGGATGATCTCTACCAGCTTCTCATCAGAGAGCTTTCCTGTGCCGAAGGTGTCTACCATGATGGAAGTCGGCTGCGCTACACCGATCGCGTAGGAGAGCTGAATCTCGCACTTCTCCGCCAGCCCTGCGGCAACGATGTTCTTTGCGACATAGCGGGCTGCATAAGCTGCGCTTCTGTCAACCTTTGTGCAGTCCTTACCTGAAAAAGCACCGCCGCCGTGTCTTGCTGCT
>OIZA01000416.1_pt1 | contig 22997 bp, 19 predicted proteins | sample 1588381 | NCBI WGS metagenome assembly OIZA01 (sample SAMN03283277) | human gut metagenome | biome: human-associated habitat; material: feces | host: Homo sapiens | place: Peru | collected 2012 | reverse complement strand
ATGTGCATAAGGCAGCGGAGCATAAAGAATGGAGGCTGGAGTATATGACATTACAACAGAAGTACAGGGAAGAATACGAGGCCGGGGTACAGGATGGAATGGAGCAAGGCATAGAGCGTGGACGGGCGCAGGGAAAGGAGCAGGGGCTGCAAAGCGCCGCAGTGAGGCTGTTCCGAATGCAGATGCCGGTTGAGCAGATTGCGCAGGCGGTGGGCGAGGAAACGGAAACGGTTGAAAAGTGGCTGGCGGAAGAAGGCGGGCGATAGGAATGGGAGCCGCGCTTCTTCCGCTGCCGGGAGCAAAAGCTGATCAGAGCTTTCAACCCTAATATCATGCCAGCAGAAGCGCCCCTACGGTGACGCTGTAGGGTGCGAGGTGGAGCTTTTCCTGCGGGATAAAACGGCTTTTGGCAGATGCTACGTTTTTGGGCGCTGCGTGGGAATTGACAGCGTCAAGGTCAGCGCAAAGCGTGTAGAGTGTACCGGACTGCACCGGGCGGTCAATGCATAGATGAACGTCGTGCGCGGTATCTGCGAGGTTGACCAGCTTGACATAAAGAGTGCTGCTATCCTCGGAAAGCGTTGCGGAGGTGCAGATCGAGCCTCCCTCAGTGCATACGGACACTTCGGCAAGCTTCGTCCCGATGTTGGTGGAAAATAGCTGCTGCACATAATAGCTCGGTGTGCCGTAGGCACTGTCATTATCGAACCAGATCAGATCCGGCTGCCACTGCTGATGTCCGGTGCGGGCAAAAAGAGGTGCATAGCAGGTCATCACGACATGGTCGCTGTTCTTTTCAACGCCGGTCAGGAAAGCGGCTTCACACAGAGCGGCATACCAGTTGCATACACGCTTCGGCGTGGATTCATCCGTGTGGGCGGCATATTCTCCCGCGAATACCTTTGGAAGGCTGCGGTCGTAATTATCATATCTGTGAAGATTCTCAAGGAACCATTCCGGCGATTTATAGAAATGTTCATCCACGGCATAGGCCTTTTCCGGATTCTCCCGCATCCAGCGGTAGGCAGTATCAAAGTCTTCGCCTTCGGCTGTCCAGCCGGCACAGGTGATCAGACGGATTTCGGGGTGCTTCTCGGAGAGTACCCTCTGAAACGCTTCATAGCGCTCAAAATAGACAGCTCCCCACTGTTCATTGCCGATGCCGATGTATTCCAGACCAAAGGGCTCGGGATGTCCCATATCGGCACGCTTCTTTCCCCAGAGGGTTTCCGTAGAGCCGTTGGCAAATTCAATCAGATCGAGAACATCCTGAATCCATTTATCCAACTCGTCCATAGGTGCCAGAAGCGATTCATGCCATTGACAGGTCATGCCGCAGTTGATGACAGGAACAGGCTTTGCGCCGAGATCCTCACAGAGACAGAAATATTCATAGAACCCGATGCCGTAGGACTGGTAGTAGTCGGCGGAGGACTGCCCGTTGATCTGGTATTCCTCCATCTGCCAGCGGTTCCAGTTTGTGCGGCGTTCGGTGAGAGCGCCGACAGTATCCTTCCAGCAGTACATATTGTCGAAGCTACGTCCCTCGACAATACAGCCGCCGGGAAAACGCATAAAGCGGGGATGAAGGTCTGCAAGCAGCTCTGCCAGATCACGGCGCATACCGTTCGGTCTGTCATGGAAGGTATCTGCGGGAGAGAGGGAAATCAGATCAAGATCCACGGCTCCTTCTGACTCCAACAGAAGCTCCGGGTAAACCTGCTTGCAGGTTCCGGTGGCAGTGATCGTGAGGTTGTACTTTGACCAGCCGTGAGCGGCGCGCACCAGTGAAAAACTGCGGTTTCCGTAGAGGGTGCCGTGCGAGTCTGCAAAGCGGATATTGAGCTTTACAGGCACAGTGTTTCTGGCATAGCAGGAAAAGCGGAAGACCTGTCCTTCGCGGACGGCAAAGCCTTCGTTACAGAAGCCGAGATTGCGCAGCCCGCAGCCTGTCTCGCCGGAAAGATGGGCATAGTGGCTGTGTGCCTTGCTCAGCGGGAAACGTGTGCCGATGGAAAAGGAGATATCGCCGATGGCCTCCCAGCACATTTTATGGACATCATGAGTGGCATCCGCCTCGGGGGGATTCACCTCTCTGGTATAATATTCAAAGGAGCGGTTCGCAATCAGCTCCGCATACAGTCCGCCGTCACCACCGTAGTTGATGTCCTCGAAGAAGATTCCGTAGAGCATAGGGCTTACTTCTCGACGCGCGCCGTCTGTTTTAATGTCGATTACAATTTTTTCACGCTGCATAGTTTTCCTCATTTCCATAGATTATTCGTACTGAATAAATACATCGTATCACAAAATTCCGGAAGAGAAAATAAATAATGAAATTTATTGCTTTTTATGTTATACTTGTATACATCATGGCAAGAAAGAGAGGTAACGTAAAATGGAACTTGAAACATTGAGGAACGATATGGTAGCAGCAATGAAGGCGAGAGATAAAGAGCGGAAGGATGCGATTTCTTCGCTTGTTTCGGCAGTGAAAAAGGTGGCAATAGATGAAGGCTGTAGAGAGGATGTCCCTTCAGAGCTGGTTGACAGAGTGATTATCAAGGAGCTGAAGACCGTGAAGGAACAGCTGGATTCCTGTCCCGCAGAGCGCACGGATCTGATGGCGGAATATCAGAAGCGCTATGACGTTATTTCTGAATATGCACCGAAGATGATGTCCCCGGAGGAGGTAAAGGCTTATATTGAGAGCAATTTTGCAGAGCTTGTCTCCACAAAGAACAAAGGACAGATCATGAAGGCAGTCATGGGCGTGCTGAAGGGGAAGGCAGACGGCAAGGTAATCAATGAGACTGTCGCGGAGCTGTGCAAGTAAGAACAGGCGTATAAAGTGGAAAACTAAGGGAAAATGGAAAGTGGAAGAAGGAGGTATGTCTATTGAGGAAGAACGAACAACATTTGGATGAATATGCAATTCTTTGCAGGGAAGCAGACAAACTGGATCCCGCACTTTTTGATAAATATGATGTACAGAGAGGGCTGCGCGACAAGAACGGAAACGGAGTTGTCACCGGCCTGACGAACATTTCAAGAATAGAGTCCTTTAAGATGGTGGACGGAGTGAAGACACCGTGTGAAGGAAAACTGTGGTATCGTGGCTATGACTGTATCGAACTGGTAAACGGCTTCAAGGGCAGACACTCCGGTTTCGAGGAAGTTGCCTATCTTCTCCTGTTCGGACAGCTTCCGACAGAGCAGCAGCTGAAGGAGTTCAGAGACATTCTGGCATCCCATCGGACGCTGCCGACCAATTTTACCCGGGATGTCATTATGAAGGCACCGAGCAGTGACATTATGAATTCGCTGACGAGGAGTGTGCTGACGCTTGCCTCCTATGACAAGAATTGCTGTGACACGACGATTGAGAATGTGCTCCGGCAGTGTATCGGGCTGATCAGTGTATTCCCGATGCTGTCGGTTTATGGCTATCATGCATATAACCATTATCAGAATGACGAGAGTATGTATATTCACCGCCCGTCGAGAAAGCTGTCTACAGCAGAAAATCTGTTGATGATGCTTCGTCCGGACAAGAAGTATACAGAGCTTGAGGCGAAGGTGCTGGATATTGCACTGGTACTTCATATGGAGCATGGCGGCGGTAATAACTCCACATTTACAACCCGTGTCGTGACCTCCTCCGGCTCGGATACTTATTCCGTGATTGCTGCGGCACTGTCCTCCTTGAAGGGACCGAGACACGGCGGCGCTAATATCAAGGTTGTGGAGATGATGCGCGATATCGAGGCTAATGTGAAGGATTGGGGTGACGAAGAGGCAGTCAGAGTTTATTTAAAGAAAATTCTGAACAAGGAAGCCTTTGACGGCAAGGGACTGATCTATGGTATGGGTCATGCGGTCTACTCGCTTTCCGATCCGAGAGCGCAGGTATTTAAGGGCTTTGTACAGAAACTTGCGGAGGCAAAGGGAAGGAATAAGGATTTCGCACTTTATTCCATGATAGAGCGCCTTGCCCCGGAGGTTATCTCGGAGAAGGCGCGCATCTATAAGGGTGTCAGTGCGAATGTGGACTTTTATAGCGGTTTCGTCTACAGTATGCTGGAAATCCCGCTGGAAATGTATACTCCGATCTTTGCAATCGCAAGAATCGTCGGCTGGAGCGCACATCGTCTTGAAGAGCTGATCAACATGGATAAGATCATTCGTCCTGCCTATAAGAGCATCATGACTGAGCGGGAGTATGTGGATATAGACCACAGATAAGAGTAGCCATCTCGTCGGCAGATTCTTTTGTTCCTTTGAGAATCCATGCAATGTAAATATTATAGAGAGAACCGGAAAAAGCCTGAAGGGTATAGTAATAAGCTATACCCTTTTCTTCTGTGTAATACGTATTAATAATATAGTCTGTCAGACGCTGCAACAGAACGGAACCCATGTTGCATTTCAGGAGGCAGCGTATAAAGTCGGCATGATTACTGAAATATTCATAGCAGTGAAGCATGTTTCTGTAATCATTGTAGCTGCCTTTGTCAAGCCATTTTTCCACATCCCGCCTGTAGTTGTCAAGAAGGTCGGAGAGATGGGAGAGAAGCACGTCATCAATTGATTGGTAGTTGCGGTAGTAGGTCATACGCGAAATGCCAGCCTCCGCAGCCAGCTCCGTGATGGAAATGGAGGACAGGGGCTTTTCCTGCAGCAGTCGCATAAGAGCCTGTACCAGACAGTTTTTCGTGTACTTCATAGCTTATATCTTGAATTTCTTCATATGCTCGGACAGTGCGACGGCAGCAGCGGAAACATCGTCCGCACTGGAAGCGACAACATGGCTGTCCTCAGAGAGCTGTCTGGATGCCTCTGTAAGGTTCTCCGTGGAAGCGAGAATTTCTTCTGTGCTGGCTGACTGTTCCTCGGAAAGTGCAGCAATGTTTGTGGCCACATCATCCACATGAGCGATCTCGGTAACAATTTCGGAGATCATATTGTCTGTCTCGGTAACATTTTCATAAATTCGCTCAAATATACCGCAGGAGACTGTAATTTTCTCGGAATTTTCCTTGATATGGGTAACACTTTCCTCTGTCTGCTGTACCATATAGGAAACCTGTGAATTTACCTCGTTAATCGTCTCGGAAATCTCGGATGCGGAGGAAGCGCTGACCTCTGCAAGTTTACGGATCTCCTCGGCAACAACTGCAAAGCCACGTCCGGCATCACCGGCTCTGGCAGCTTCAATCGCGGCATTCAGAGAGAGCAGGTTCGTCTGGTCGGAGATGTCGCTGATGATACCTACCATGGTATTGATCTTTTCGGTGGAGGTGCCTACCTTGTCAACGATTGCCTCCAGCTGTTCCATAGCGGAGACAATGGATGACATTGCCTTATTTACGCCCTCCATGTCTGCACGTCCCTGAGAGGCAACGGTGACGGTCTGTTGCATGTTTTCCTTTGCACGGCTGCTCTTCTGGTTGGTCTCATCCACAACGCCTGAGAGGGTGGTGGCATGGAGTGCAAGATCCTGAACACCGGTTGCAAGCTGGTTCAAGGTTGTCCTGACATCGTTCATGGAGTCCGCCTGCGAGTTCGCGGCCTGATTCAGAGCGTCGGAAATCTTCTTGGTTGTTGCACTGGAATTTCCCAGCTGATCGGAAACGCTGTGTATATCGAGAATGATGCTACGCATAATTTCTACAAAGTTGTTCAGGGAGCGACCCATGAGCGCAATTTCGTCATTTCCCTTTACCGTGACGGCGGCAGTGAAGTCACCGTCGGTAATTGTAGTAAGCGTATCGGTAAGCTTTTTCATCGGCCTCATAGAGCTCTGCAGGAAAATGAAGATCACGGCAACGACCAGCAGGATGACAACTGTGAATACACCGATGATCAGCGTGAGCAGATTGTTCAGCTTTGTGAGCATCGCAGCCTGATTGATATAGGCAGCGAGGACGTAAGGCGTCTCATCGAGGAAGGACAGGATAACATAATATTGCTGATGTCCCTCTGAAACGGTAAACATCTCCGTATTGCCGGCATTGATCTGTGCAATAATATCTCCCATAAAGGTTCCGGGGGAATAGCTGTCCAGATCAGTATTATCGTATGTAGCGCTCGGATGAGCGGTGATCTTGCCGACGGTGGTGTCGACCATAAAAAGATGCCCTTCATCCATGATGGTGATATCCTTTACAAAGTTCTGCACAACCTCCAGCTTGGAGGCAATCAGGCTGAACTGGATAACGGCATTCTGAAGACTTTTGCTGCCGGAGGTTGTCAGAATGTTGTTTTCTACCGAGATGACCTTGCTTTCCGTTTCGATTTGAAACGCCTGAGTAGAATTCTCCAGCAGCATATCGCTGACATTGCTGTAGAGAATGACTGCAGTTACCGCAAATGCAGCGACCAGTAACGGCAGGATGACAAGCAGAAGCTTTTGGCTCAGACCCAAGGTTACTTTTTTCTTACTTTTTTGTGCTTTTGACATAGTGACCTCCCCAATACATTTTTTTTGAGAAAATTTTTGCAAAAATTTAATATAAAAATACCATATTTTCTGTTAAAATACAATTAGAAAAAGAAATCTTTATGGAATAATTTGGGAGGAGAGAGTCGTATGGGAACCGTTCTGGATTATATAAAAGAATATGGGAAATATTCTTTTCGGGAAATGCCTATGACGGAGGTTGACAGTCTGGCGTTGTGCCAGCTCTCTTATCTGAAATTCGACGGAATGGTTCCGGGAGTCCGGGAGAATCTTCCTTCCGTCACGCTGGAGAGCCTGAAGGCATACCCGGATTACGAGAAGCTGTTTGCGGATGTGCGCTACGAGGAAGTCAACCGTGCGCTGATTGAGGGAATGCTGGCGGGAAAAAGATACAGCAATCTGAAGCTGAACTGTTATGTCAACATGGTGGAGAAAGAGTCGGAGATGCAGTTTTCGGCAATCACCTATATCCTGAATGATGGGACGGTTTATATCGCGTTTCGAGGCACTGACGAGACGATTGTCGGGTGGAAGGAGGACTTTAACATGGCGTTCTGTGCGCCGGTGCCCGGACAGGAATACAGTGTTGGATACCTCAACACGGTAGCGGAACGGATTCACAGCCCGTTTTACGTCGGGGGACATTCCAAGGGCGGGAATCTCGCCGTGTACAGCGCCATGAATTGCAGACCGGATGTTCAGGAGAGAATCATCCGGGTGTTCAGCATGGATGGACCGGGCTTCCGGCCGGAGGTGCTGAAGGCGGGAAATTATGATGTCATAGCGGACAGGGTGACGAAGATCCTGCCGCATTCCTCGCTTGTCGGGATGCTGTTCGAGTCGGATATGCATTTTCAGGTCGTCGAGAGCAAGACCTTCGGACTCATGCAGCATGACCCTTATACATGGCTGGTGGAAGGGGATCACTTAAAGCATGTCGATGACATCTACGAGAGCAGAAAGCAGATGGATAATACGCTGAATACATGGATTCTCTCACTGGATGAGAAGCAGCTCAGAGTTTTCGTGGACACTCTGTTCCAGGTGATTTCCGCCTCCCAGGTGGATAATCTGATCGATTTTACCGCGGAATGGCGGCAGAGCATGAACAGGATCATCACGGCGCTGAAAGACCTTGATCCGGACACGACAAAGGCGCTAAAGGCTGTTGTCAAGGCGCTGTTTGACATTGCCGGGAACCGTATGAAGGCGGGAATTGCCCGGAATACCCAGAATGTCATTGCCGGGACGAAGGGATTAATGAAACAAGGTAAGCCAAAACGCTCTGCCCGGAAAGCACAGTAAACTTCTGGTCAAGGCGCTCGGGATGCCACTGTACCCCGAGAATGGGAAGGGAATTGTGGACAAGTGCCTCAGGGCAGTTATCCTTTGGGCAATATTGTACGACGGAGATTCCGGCGCCCGGCTTTCCGATGGACTGGTGGTGGGCACTGTTCACTGTTGAACGGTCTCCGCAGAAGGGATATAGCCAGCTTCCCGGAACGGTGGCGACATCATGGTACTGATCGCTGCCGGTGTACTGATGCAGAGACGCCGTGGGAAGATCCTGCACGACTGTGCCACCGAAGCCGACATTAATGATCTGCATGCCTTTACAGATCCCGAGAACGGGAAGCCTGTGACGGATGCACAGCTCAAGCGCCTGCAGCTGCAGGATGTCAAGCTCTGTGTCAATGGAGCGGGAGCCGTGATTGCGTTCCCCGAAAAGGGCGGGAGTAATGTCGCCTCCGCCGGGCAGAATCAGCGCGTCGCAGCCTGTGATTTCTCCGATGTTCAGGGTAACTACCGGCTCAAGACCGGCAGCAGCTATATACCGGACGTAATTGTCTGTCATTTTGTTTCGCCCTGCGATTGCTATTTTCATGGAAGCCTCATTTCAAAAAGCACTGTTTCATTAATAATATATGTTGTCGGTTAGTGTTGTGATGCAGGAAAAAATCTGTTATACTTGGAGGAGATTTTAGAGGAAATCGAGGCTATAGATTATGAAGAAACAAAGACAGGGGCGTGTGATACCTGCACTGTCCTTTTTCATGCCAGTCATTGTGATGCTGGTTCTTTTTGTTGTCAAAAATATTTATCCCTTTGGGGACAGGAGCTTTTTGTCGGGTGACCTGTATCATCAGTATATGCCCTTTTTCAGCGAATTACTTCATAAGATAAGAGGTGGGGAAGGATTTGACTTCTCGTTCAATGTCGGTATCGGCTCGAACTTCCTTGCCCTGTTTGTCTATTATCTTGCAAGTCCCTTCCATATGCTTGCCCTGCTGGTGCCCGAGAGCCATCTGATCGAGTTCATCGGGTATCTGTCTGTGTTCAAGACCGGATTATGCGGACTTTCCTGCTGCATCTATCTGCAGAAGCATTTTCATACGACGGAGCCGGCGACTGCGCTGTTCTCCATGTTTTATGCATTTTCGGGATTTATGGCGGCGTACAACTATAACATCATGTGGCTTGACTGCGTCTGGATCTTTCCGCTGATCATTCTCGGACTGGAACGGCTGGTGAGGGAGGGAAAGAGCGGTCTTTACTGCCTGACGCTTGCCTTTTCGATTTTTACGAATTATTATCTCTCGATTATGATCTGTATTTTCCTTGTGCTTTATTTCGGACTGCTTCTGGTGACAGAGAGAAAGCACATTCTGCGCAGCATCGGCAGATTTGCGGTCTTTTCTCTGCTGGCGGGCGGAATGGCAGCAATTTTGCTGATACCTGAGGTGTGCGCGATCATTCAGACAGATTTTGGGGATATGGATTTTCCGAAGAAGGTGGAATCCTATTTTTCCGTGCTGGATGTACTTGCGAGGCATTGTGTCTGCGTTTATACGGAGAGAGGACTTGACCACTGGCCGAATATCTACAGCGGCAGTGCGGTGCTGGTGCTTGTGCCGATGTATGTCATGAATAAGAGTCTTTCCATCCGTGAAAAGTTCTGCAGACTGGCGCTTGCAGGCTTTCTGCTGTTGAGCTTTTCGACGAATGTTCTGGATTTTATCTGGCATGGAATGAACTATCCGGATTCCCTGCCGGCAAGGCAGTCCTTCTGTTATATTTTTCTTGTTCTGCTGATGTGCTATGACGCGTACCATCATATGAGGGAGGCGGAGGAGCAACAGATTTTGTACGGCTATCTCAGCGCTGTGATCTTCCTGCTGTTCTGTCAGAAATTTGTAGAGCATGAGGACTTTGACCTCGGCGTGAAGCTGCTGACTCTTGTGTTTGTGACGTTTTACGCGATCCTGTTATATCTGCTGCGGACAAAGAAGGCGCCGGAGATACGGCATGCCGTGGCTGTCGTGGCATTTGCGGCGGTTCTGGCAGAGTGCGGGGTCAATACATGGGACACCAGCATCGGTACGACGAGCCGGTCTGCCTACCTCGCACAGCAGGAGGATTACAAGGCGCTTTACGAGGTGACGCAGACATGGGGAAAAGGCTTTTACAGACTGGAAAAATTCACGCGGAAGACGAAGAACGATGCGACGCTGACAGGCTATCCGTCGGCAAGCGTCTTTTCCTCCACCCTGAACTCCTATGTCATGGATCTCTATACGAGATGGGGAATGCGGCACAGCAAGGTCTATTACGGTTTTGATGGGGCGACGGGGCTGACCTCGGCGCTGCTGAATGTGGGATATATGTTCGGAGAGTCGGACACCTATGACAGTAGTTTATATGCGCAGGCTGCCGAGAGCGGCGGGCTCTATCTCTATGAATGCCAGAAGACTCTGCCCTTCGGCTATGTCGCACCGACCGGCTATGATCTGCCGGACGGCTATCAGGATCAGGCGCTGAGACTGCAGAACCAGATGGTGAAGGAGCTTGGCGTAATGAGAGAGCTTTTCCATGAGGAAAAGGCGGTTAAGACCGGGGATGATGTACGCTTTGTAGCCGAGGATGACGGCATTTACTATGGAATCGTCACGGCTTCCGGCACAACAAAGATACGCTGCATCGGCGGCAGCAGCGGAGATGAAAAGTTCAATGATCTCAAGAAAGGGAGCGTGCTTTACCTTGGGTATCTGGAGACCGGGCAGACGGTATCTCTGATAAACGGCGACGAAACGGACACCACGCCGGGGATTTCCGTGGGAGTGTACCGGCTGGACGAGGAGGCGCTGGATGCCGCACTCGGAATCCTGTCGGAACAGCATCTCGAAAATGTGGTATGGGAGAGCAATGCCATTTCCGGGCAGATCACAATGGAGACGGCAGGGCGGTTGATCCTTTCCGTTCCGTATGAGGACGGCTGGACGGTGAAAATCAACGGCGAAGTGACAGAAGGGACTACCTTCGGCGGCTGTCTCATGGCGTTTGACCTTGAGCCGGGAAGCTATGAGATTACGATGAAATATCGGGCGAAGGGGGCGACGGTGGGAATCCTCGTCTCTGTGGTTAGTGTGGTAAGCTTTGTGGTAAATATGATTCTGGCAGGAAGACGCGGCAAACGCGGAAAGCCGGAAAGCAGCAGCCTGCGGGAGGATGAAGAGGATTCCACGCAGGAACAGGAAGCAGACAGGGAACTGAAAATAGAAAAGGAAAACGGAGGAGCTTAAGGATGAAGTATGATGTGGTGATTGTTGGTGCGGGACCGGGAGGTATCTTTTCCGCATATGAGCTGATGAAGCAGCGGCCGGAGCTTAAGGTGGGCGTGTTTGAGGGTGGACATTCTCTGGAAAAGAGACATTGCCCGATTGACGGGGACAAGATCAAGAGCTGTATCGGCTGTAAATCCTGCTCGATCATGAGCGGCTTCGGCGGCGCGGGCGCATTTTCGGACGGAAAGTACAATATCACGAATGATTTCGGCGGTACGCTCTATGAGTACGTCGGTAAGAAGGAAGCCATAGATCTGATGAAGTATGTCGATGAGATCAACATGAAGTACGGCGGAGAGGGAACCAAGATGTACTCCACGGCGGGCACGCATTTCAAGAAGCTCTGCCTCCAGAATAAGCTGAATCTTCTCGATGCATCCGTGCGCCATCTGGGAACGGACATCAATTTTATCGTGTTGGAGAATCTGTACGCTGAGCTGAAGGACAAGGTGGATTTCTATTTTGATACGCCTGTGACCCGGATAGAGCTGATCGAGGGCGGATACAGGATCTTCTGCGACGAGACGGCATATGAGTGTGAGAAGTGCGTGATCTCCGTCGGACGAAGCGGCAGCAAGTGGATGGAGACGGTCTGCAAGGAGCTTAATATTCCGACGAAGTCAAACCGGGTAGACATCGGCGTCAGGGTAGAGCTTCCTGCGGTTATCTTTTCCCATCTGACGGATGAACTGTACGAGAGCAAGATTGTCTATCGGACAGAGAAGTTCGAGGACAATGTGAGAACCTTCTGCATGAATCCTTACGGAATTGTGGTAAATGAGAACACGAACGGCATTGTCACGGTAAACGGGCACAGCTATGAGGATGTGGAGAAGCGGACTGAAAATACGAACTTTGCACTTCTGGTTGCAAAGCATTTCTCTGAGCCGTTCAAGGACAGCAATGGCTATGGTGAAAGCATTGCTCGGCTCTCCAATATGCTGGGCGGCGGGGTCATCGTGCAGAGATTCGGCGATCTTGTAAGAGGACGCCGAAGCAACTCCAAGCGAATCGAGGAGGGACTGGTACAGCCGACACTTGCGGCAACGCCCGGTGATCTGAGTCTGGTGCTGCCGAAGCGTATTCTGGACGGTATCATTGAAATGATCTATGCACTGGATAAGATCGCGCCCGGAACGGCAAATGACGATACGCTGCTCTATGGCGTGGAGGTCAAGTTCTACAATATGGAGGTGGAGCTTGACGAGAATCTGGAGTGCTGCCACAAGGGACTGTACATTATCGGTGACGGAAGCGGCGTGACCCATTCCCTTTCCCATGCATCCGCGAGCGGTGTCTATGTCGCAAGAAAGATTGCGGAATGAAGTTATACTTGATTTTTCCGGGTGAGTACAATACACTACTAGATGTAGTTTCACAAAAAACACAGCAAAGGAGCAGGGGAAAACAATGAGTGTTCAGGAGCTTAAGCCCATCAAGGAGGGCAAGGTACGCGAGATTTATGACAACGGAGACAGCCTGATCATGGTTGCCACGGACAGGATCAGCTGTTTTGATGTGATCCTTAACAACAAGGTTGACAAGAAGGGTACGGTACTGACCCAGATGTCAAAATTCTGGTTCGACATGACGCAGGACATCCTTCCCAATCATATGATTTCCGTGGACGTCAACGATATGCCGGAGTTTTTCCGACAGGAGAAGTTTGACGGTAACAGCATGATGTGCAGAAAGCTGGAGATGCTGCCTGTTGAGTGCATTGTGCGCGGCTACATCACGGGAAGTGGCTGGGCGAGTTACCAGAAGAACGGTACCGTCTGCGGCATTAAGCTCCCGGAGGGACTGAAGGAGTCCGATAAGCTGCCGGAGCCGATCTACACCCCGTCAACAAAGGCGGAGATCGGAGATCATGACGAAAATATTTCCTTTGAGCAGAGCGTTGACTACCTTGAGAAGCGTTTCCCCGGCAAGGGATGGGAATATGCGGAAAAGCTCCGCGGTTACACGATTGCACTCTATAAAAAATGCGCGGAATATGCCCTGACAAGAGGCATTATTATCGCAGATACAAAGTTTGAGTTCGGTCTGGACGAAAACGGCAATATTGTTCTCGGCGACGAGATGCTGACACCTGACAGCTCGCGCTTCTGGCCCGCGGAAGGCTACGAGCCGGGTCATGCACAGCCTTCCTTCGACAAACAGTTTGCCCGCGACTGGCTTAAGAGCCATCCGGACAATGACTGGACACTGCCGCAGGATATTGTGGATAAGACGATCCAGAAATATCTGCAGGGTTATGAGCTCCTGACAGGAAAGCCGCTGGATAAATAAGAACGGACAGGGAAGAGCCAGATGAGAGAATATGACGGTAAGACCTACGCGGAGGGTGATCCGCATACAATGGACGAGCTGGAGAAGATTGTCAGGATATTGAGAAGCCCGCAGGGCTGTGCGTGGGACAGGGAGCAGACCCATGAGTCTCTGAAGGAATGCCTGACGGAGGAATCCGGCGAGGTGATACAGGCGATTGATAACAAGGATGATGCGAACCTGTGCGAGGAGCTGGGCGATCTGCTTTTGCAGGTGCTTCTCCACAGCGAGATTGCCAGAGAGCGCGGCGCGTTTTCATTCGGCGATGTCGTACAGGGGCTTTCTGACAAGCTGATCCGCAGACATCCCCATGTGTTCGGCGACGTGAAGCAGCCGGATAATCCGGAGGAGGCGCTGGCACTCTGGAAGGAGATCAAGCGCATGGAAAAGGAAAGAAGAGTAAACTAAGAGATGCTGAGGTTGGCGTATTTCTTCGGAGATACGCCAACTGCTTTTGTAAATGCCTTGAAGAAGTTGCTGTAATCGCCGAAGCCGCTTTTTTCAAAGGCCTCATTGACGCTTGCATCGTCGTTTAACAGAGCCTTTGCGATGCTGATGCGGCGTGCGGTAACGTATTTTCCGATGGTCGTGCCGGTGGCCTGCTTGAAGATACGGCAGATATAGGACTCGCTCAGGAAGAAATGTTCCGCAAGCTCCGAGACCGTGATGGGCTGGCCGATGTTGCGGTTGATATATGCCAGAATATCATCAACCTGATGATTGTACTTGAAGGCGTTTTCATCCTCTGCGCCCGCGTTGGCATTGGAGAGCGCGTTGATCATGACGAGGAGCTCCATAAAGGCGGCCTGTTCAATGATGTCATGCGCATATCCTTTTGCTGAGGTGATCTTATTGACAAAGTACAGGAAGCGTTTCTGCTGCTCGCGGTTGAGGGAGAGCTTGTGCTGGAAGGAAGCACCGCGGTTTGTAAAACAGTAGTCCAGATCGGTCTCCGGCGTGGAGATGCGCTTGGTGTAGTCCGGGCAGACGGACAGCACGATCCGCTCGTGGAGCTGATTGTCGATCTGGGTCAGCTTATGGCTCTCATACTGGTTGATAATGAAGAGATCCCCGGGCGCAATCGAGTAAAAGCGGTTGTCGATCAGAAACTGCTTGCCGCCCGAAATGGAGTAATAGAGCTCGTAACAGTCATGGATATGCATATCCATGGCTTTTTCTTCTTTATAGAGATGTGCGATGGAAAACGTGTGTGTGCGCTGGCAGTTATCAATCGCAACCTTGCAGGATGTCACTTCGTCCATTGAAAGTCACCTCAACATTTCTTGAAATCTTCTTACATAGCTAAAGCATAAAACAAAAGTTCAAAATATGCAAGAATTTGAGACGGATTTGAATAGATTTGGAGAATCTTTTCTATTATACTGTATTTACAGTGCTAGAGGAGATATGGTATAATGTAAGCGCTTACAGTTCGACCATGAACATACGCGGGAGCGAAATGCATGCTTGCATGCATTTGCGAGCGCGAATGTTCATGAGTAGAGCGCCCGGTTATGAGCAAACGCAGCCGCGAAGCGGCGGAAAGCGCGGGTTTGCGAATGGACGCGGGTCGAACGCGGACGGATCATATCTATAACGGCATCAAAAAAGAAAGAGAGGTGTAGCACAGTGGAACTTAGAACAGCAGTATCCCCCAGAGACGTCAAACATTATACGACGGAGCGCCTGAGGGAGGAATTTCTGATTCAGAATCTTTTTGTGCCCGGTGAAATCAAGCTGGTGTACAGCCATATCGACAGAATTATTACAGGAGCGGCTGTACCGGTGAAACCGATCGTGCTGACTGCGGGGGACGAGCTTCGCGCAGAGTATTTCTGCCAGAGAAGAGAGCTCGGCGTCATCAACATCGGCGGTGCAGGAAGGATCACTGTTGATGGGAGGGTGTACAAGGTAGGCTTCAAGGAGGCTATGTACATCGGTATGGGATCAAAGGACATCACCTTTGAGAGTGAAGACCCTGAGAAGTCGGCGAAATTCTATCTGAATTCGGCACCGGCACACAGAACCTGCCCTACCGTGCTGATCAAGCCGGAGGGAACGCCGGAGGAAGGTGTTGTAATCGTAAAGCCGGAGAACAAGGTGGAGCTCGGTACGTTGGAGGATGCCAACCACAGAGTGATCTGCAAATACATTTTGCCCGGACAGGTGGAGAGCTGTCAGCTGGAGATGGGAATGACGAAGCTCGAGCCGGGAAGTGTCTGGAATACAATGCCCTGCCATACACATGACAGACGAATGGAGGTTTATCTCTATTTTGAGATGCCGGAGGATGCCTTTGTTATGCACTATATGGGAGAGCCCAACGAGACGCGCCACATTGTCATGAGAAACGAGGAGGCAGTGATCTCGCCGAGCTGGTCGATCCATTCCGGCTGCGGTTCCAGAGCTTATACATTCATCTGGGGCATGGTTGGTGAGAATCAGGACTTTGATGATATGGACGGCGTTGCAATGAAGGATCTGATGTAAAAGATACATATAAAATCAGGAAAAGGAGATTAGACAATGGGAAATTTCGTGAATTGTTTTTCGCTGGAAGGTAAGGTAGCCCTTGTGACAGGTGCTTCCTACGGAATCGGTTTTGCAATCGCTTCTGCGTTTGCTGAGGCTGGCGCAACCATCGTATTTAATGACATCAAGCAGGAGCTGGTGGATAAGGGTCTTGCAGCTTATGCAGAAAAAGGAATCAAGGCACACGGCTATGTCTGCGACGTGACGGATGAGGATGCTGTCAATGCACTTGTTGCGCAGATTGAAAAGGAAGTCGGCGTGATCGACATTCTCGTAAACAATGCGGGTATCATCAAGAGAATTCCGATGACAGAGATGACGGCAGCAGAGTTCAGACAGGTAATCGATGTTGACCTGAATGCACCCTTTATCGTATCCAAGGCAGTTATCCCTTCCATGATTAAGAAGGGCCACGGAAAGATCATCAACATCTGCTCCATGATGTCTGAGCTGGGACGTGAGACCGTGTCCGCTTATGCAGCGGCAAAGGGCGGATTGAAGATGCTGACAAAGAATATCTGCTCTGAGTACGGTCAGTACAACATTCAGTGTAACGGTATCGGACCCGGCTATATCGAGACACCCCAGACAGCGCCTCTGCGCGAGATCCAGCCCGATGGCAGCAGACATCCTTTCGACCAGTTTATCTGTGCGAAGACGCCTGCAAACAGATGGTTGAAGCCCGAGGAACTGGCAGGTCCCGCAGTATTCCTTGCTTCCGACGCTTCGGATGCGGTCAACGGACATATTCTCTATGTGGACGGCGGTATTCTGGCTTATATTGGAAAGCAGCCCGGCTGACAGAATGGGAATCGGAGGAGAGTTTTCATGAAAATTGCATTGATTAACGAGAACAGTCAGGCAGCGAAGAACGAGATGATCTGCGCTACTCTGAAAAAGGTTGTGGAGCCGATGGGACACGAGGTGTTTAACTACGGAATGTGCGGCGCTGAGGATCCGAACTCCCTGACCTATGTACAGAACGGTATTCTGGCAGCAGTCCTTCTGAATTCAGGGGCGGCTGATTATGTAATCACAGGCTGTGGAACAGGCGAGGGAGCCATGCTGGCATGCAATTCCTTCCCGACGGTGCTCTGCGGACATATCGAGTCTCCGCTGGATGCTTATCTGTTCTCACAGGTAAATGACGGAAACTGTGTGGCGCTTCCCTTTGCGGAGAATTTCGGCTGGGGCGGAGAACTGAATTTACAGTACATCTTTGAGAAACTTTTCTGCGCACCCGGCGGCGGTGGCTATCCGCCTGAGAGAGTAGAGCCTGAGCAGAGAAATAAGAAAATACTGGATAAAGTCAAGGAAGTAACGCATACTGATATGGTGACGATTCTGAAAAATCTGGATCGTGAGCTGGTAAAGGGTGCTTTGTCCGGTGAGAAGTTCAAGGAATATTTCTGGACAAACTGTAAGTGTGACAAGATCGCAGAGGCAGTAAAAGAGGTTCTGGCATAAGCGGAGCCTGAAAAAATAAAGACGCATGGCAGATGATGCAGATTGGAGAGTAGGTTGGTATGAACGCAGTTTTAGAGCAGATCAGCAAAATCGGTATTGTTCCGGTGGTAAAGATTGACCGCGAGGAGGATGCGCTTCCTCTGGCAAAGGCACTTTGCGCGGGCGGCCTTCCCTGTGCGGAGGTAACGTTCCGAACCAGTGCGGCAGCGGGCACAATCAAGATCATGACTGAGAATTTCCCCGACATGTGTGTGGGCGCAGGCACTGTCCTGAATGCGGAGCAGGTGGATGCGGCTGTTGCGGCAGGGGCAAAATTCATTGTCAGCCCCGGACTGAATCCCAGAACAGTGAAGTATTGTATAGAGAAGGGAGTGCCGATCACTCCCGGTACTTCCAGCCCGTCCGACATTGAGCAGGCGATCGAACTGGGACTTGATGTGGTAAAATTCTTCCCGGCAGAGCAGTCCGGCGGCCTTGCAAAGATCAAGGCAATGGCAGCTCCTTATGTCAATATGAAATTCATGCCTACGGGTGGAATCAATGCGAAGAACCTGACTTCTTACCTTGACTTCCCGAAGATTATCGCGTGCGGCGGTTCATGGATGGTGCCCGGCGACCTGATCAATGAGGGTGCGTGGGACAAGATCGAGGCATTGACAAGGGAGGCTGTACAGACGATGCTCGGCTTTGAACTTGCACATGTAGGCATCAACGCAGCGAATGAGGAGGAAGCGATGAAGGCGGCGAACCGCTTTGCTTTCCTGTTCGGTATGCCTGCCAAGGTCGGAAACAGCTCTATTTTCTCGGGAACAGCTGTCGAAGTTATGAAGCAGCCGTTCAAGGGAAAGAACGGACATATTGCGATCCGCACAAATTATATCGAGAGAGCCGTGAATTATATGACGACGGTTCTCGGCGTGGAATTTGAGGAGCCAAAGAAGGATGATAAGGGTAAATACAAGGCGATTTACCTGAAGGAAGAGGTAGGCGGCTTCGCTGTACACCTTGTCCAGAAATAAAACAGAAAGAAGAGAGGAATACAAAGCAATGGCAAAGGTTATTACCATGGGTGAGATCATGCTGAGACTGTCCACCCCGAATTTTGAGAAGTTTATTCAGGCAGATGAGTTTGACATCAACTACGGCGGCGGAGAGGCTAACGTAGCGGTATCTCTGGCAAACTACGGACATGACGCAGAGTTCGTGACAGCAGTTCCGAACAATGAGATCGGTGAGTGTGCTGTGGCTGCGCTGAGAAAGTACAATGTGGGAACAAAGCACATTGCAAAGTGCGGCGAGAGACTGGGTATCTATTTCCTTGAGAGCGGTTCTTCCATGAGACCGTCCAAGGTTGTATACGACAGAGCGCATTCTTCCATCTCTACGGCGACAGCTGCGGACTTTGATTTTGATGATATTTTCAAGGATGCAGACTGGTTCCATTTCACCGGTATTACCCCCGCTGTGTCCGATGCGGCGGCAGTGCTTACGGAGGAGGCTCTGAAGGCAGCGAAGAAGCACGGTGTGAAGGTTTCTGTTGACCTGAACTTCCGCAAGAAGCTCTGGACTTCCGAGAAGGCACAGAAGGTGATGAAGAACCTGATGCAGTATGTTGATGTCTGCATCGGCAATGAGGAGGACGCAGAGCTGGTGCTGGGATATAAGCCCGGTAAGACGGATGTGACGAGCGGTGATCTCGAGCTTGCGGGCTATAAGTCCATTTTTGAGCAGATGGTTGCAGACTATAACTTCGAGTACTGCATCTCCTCTCTGCGCGTCAGCCATTCCGCATCCGACAACGGTTGGTCGGCATGCATCTACTCCAGAGATACCAAGGAATTTTATCATTCCAAGGAGTACAGCATCCATCCCATCGTTGACCGTGTGGGCGGCGGTGATTCCTTTGCGGGCGGCGTGATCTGCGGTATGCTGGACGGAAAGAACTTCAAGGATGCGCTTGAGTTCGGTGTTGCGGCATCTGCCCTGAAGCACACCATTCCCGGCGACTTCAACCTTGTTTCCAGAAAGGAAGTTGAGACACTGGCTGGCGGCGACGCATCCGGCCGTGTGCAGAGATAAAAGCAGCAAGAAAACTCGACATGTTCATAAAAATATCAAAAATACCCGTGGCATCCGCTGCGGGTATTTCTTTTCGTCAAAATACAGAAAATCGTAATATTTCCGTTTGATACACTTAAGATACAAAGGGGGCGTATCGTGCTACTGTATTTAAGGGATGCCGGGAAAACGGCATCCAAAGGAGGTAATGGATTTGAAGAGAAAAAGATTCGCAGCGCTGGCGGTGACGCTGGCAATGCTGACAGGGCTGCTTGCAGGATGCGGAAAGCAGAATCAGCAGGAGGACACTCCGGCGGTACAGGAGAAGGGACGCTATGTGGAGAGTGAACAGACGCTGCCGGAGGAATGGTCAGGCTGGACGGCAAGGCAGCTTTTTGTACGGGATGATAAGCTGCATCTTGTCATGGCGAAGGCGGAGGATGAGAGGCTCGCTGTCCGGGAGCTGGAGCAGACGGAGGAAGGCTTTGCAGATGTGACAGGGCAATGGCTGGAGGACATTGTGCTTCCCGCCGAGCAGTGGATCGACCTCCGCCTGATGCAGGATGGAAACGGAGTGCAGTATCTGTTTTCACAGTACGGGGACGGTGATGAATACAAGGGGCACCTTTGGAAAAGTGAGGGAGATGCCGCGGTAGAGGTCACGCCGGAAGACTGGAACAGGCTGAATGAGGACTGGGGCATCTATGAAATGATTTTTGGAATCGCAGCGCTTGACAGCGGACAGCTGTTTGTCAATGGGGCGATGGCGATGAGCCTGGTGTCCGGGCAGGATGGTTCGACGCTGGAAAGTGAGGCGTCGACAGGAGATTACGCGGAGACAGTTCTGTCGGATGGGCAGAATATCTACCTTGTCTGCCGTGACAGCAGCGGAAATGTCGGTCAGATTGAAAAGAGACCGGAGGGAAAGAAAAAGGACGCGGAGATCATTCCCATGGATCTTGAGGGTAAGAACGGACTGAGCTTCTGTGCAGCAGACGATGGCACAATCATTGCTGCCGGCAACAGCGGAATTTTCCGCTATGCAGCGGACGGAGATAAATGGGAAAGACTCCTGCCGGGCTCGGAGACGAGTTTTGCCCTGTCCGACCGTTGGTGCGTCGGGCTGGCGGCATTGAAGGATGGCGGGATTTATGCACTGTTTTCACAGGATGGCGGGAATGCTATTCTGAACGAGTACCGATATGACCCGAATGCGGTTGTCGGGGTGACGGAGGTGCTGAAGCTTTATGCTGTCGAGGAGAGTTATCTTTTACAGAATGCAGTCGCGCTCTATCACCGCACTCACCCGGAGGTCATGATCGAGACAGAATATGCCTATAGTCTTGACGACAGCTACAGTAACGTTGAATATGACTATAATGAGGTCTACCAAAAGCTGAATACGATGCTTATGAGCGGAGATGCGCCGGATATTCTCGTGCTGGATCATCTGAATCCCGATTCCTTTATAGAAAAGGGACTGCTTGCAGACCTGAGCGGAGTCCTTGCGCCCATGGAGGAAGATGGGGAACTGTTGAAAAACATTACGGACAGCTACCGGGCGGAGGACGGGGGAACCTATGTCATTCCGCTGCAGTTTGGCTTTTCTTATATTACCGGCCGTGACATCACGGCTGCCGATATGCAGAGCATCGAAACCCTTGCGGCCTTTCTCAAAGGAAAACAGGAGAGCTATATGGGCTGTAAGACCGTTGAGGATATGGTTGATCTGTTTTATCCGTATTTTTGTGGTGACATTGTAAAAGACAAGACACTTGATAAAGACGTACTGAGAGAAAAGCTGGAAGCCATGAAGATCATTGCGGACAACTGCGGTATTGTTGAAAAGTATGACGACAAAAACAATCGCAGGCACAATATCTGGGATCTGGCATCGGAGATAAAGCTGGCGATTGAGAAGGGCGCAGCAGGTTTTAACGACTGCATGTTTGATGTGGCGATCACTGATTATATCAAGGGTGAGTTTGCGGCGTTTGAAAATCAGTTTATCCCCTCGCTGGAAACGGCTGTCTGCACAAAGAGTCAGAAGCAGGAGACGGCAAAGGATTTCATCCGCTTTGCACTTTCGGAACAGATACAGGATCAGGATTACTATTCGGGCTTCCCTGTCAATGCAAGGTCGCTGGAAAAACTTACCCTGAGAGACCGCTCCGACATGGCGGCAGTGACTACGATTGAGGGGGACGATGGAAGCGAGGTGATGTTTGAAATCAAGGCGTTTCCCGAGGTGACAGCGCAGAGACTTGCCGAGATCTGCAAGACGGTCAGCAGACCTGTGAAGGAGGATGCTAAGATCAGGGAGGTGCTCATTGATTCTCTCGGTTCCTATCTGCGGGGACAGGAAGGCCTTGAGGAAGCGATGTCTGAAATAGAAAAAGGGCTGAATATGTATCTTGCGGAATGATTTCGCAGTTTACTGTTGACATTTGTCGAGTAAGAAAATATAATAGTACTATCAGCGATGGCTGATATACGAAAGAGAGTCAGAATACGGCAGTAAAATAAGATACGGTTGTAAAATAAAGTACGAGATAAAAGAAAATACGGTAAGTAAATAAATACAGTTCTGAAGTAAAGTACGGGTTTGTCAACGAGATACAAGAGAAAAGAACGAAGTGGTATAAGGAAACGAAGTAACTTTCGTTTCCTTATATTTTTGCAGATTGAGCCAGAGTTGTGCGGAGGAAGAGATGGACGAAAAACAGCAGGACAGGAGAGAAGAGAGACGTAAGAGACGGATCAGAAATCAGATGATCGCATATATTGCGGTATTGGTGCTCGTCACAGTGGCAGCGGCAGCAATCGTGGTATGCGTGAAGCTTTTTATGGATGGAAAGCAGGCGGAACAGACAGTACAGGAGAGCAATCAGGCGGCGTTGGAGGATATTCTCGCGTCAGAGGAGATCTTGCAGACACCGGAGCCGTCCGCCGAGCCGGAAACGACCGCAGAACCGGAGCCGACCCCTGAGGAGAGGCTGGATGAAATGGTCAGACAGAGGGTCAGTGAGATGGCATTGGAGGATAAGGTCGCGGGACTGTTCCTTGTCACACCGGAGTCGATCACAGGGGTAGCCACTGCGGTCAAGGCGGGCGAGGGGACACAGAAGGCGCTTGCACAGTATGCGGTAGGCGGTATTGTCTATGCGACGAAGAATATCAAATCCGAAGAGCAGTTTAAGGAGATGCTGGCGAATACGCAGAGCTATGCAAAATACGGAGATCCGTTTTTCCTTGCTGTCGAGGAGGAGGGCGGAAGCGTCTCGACGGTGGCAAATGCCGGAATCGGCACAAAAGCGGATTCCCCGAAGACGACAGGACAGTCGGGCAGCACGGACAACGCTTATCAGTCGGGCGCTGCGCTGGGCAGTACGCTCAGCTCTCTGGGGATCAACCTTGATCTGGCTCCCGTGGCGGATATAGCAACAGCAGATAACAGCTGGCTCGGCGACCGTTCCTATGGAGCGGACGCGCAGCTTGCGGGCAGCATGGCGGGCGCAATGCTT
>OIZA01000415.1_pt1 | contig 23034 bp, 16 predicted proteins | sample 1588381 | NCBI WGS metagenome assembly OIZA01 (sample SAMN03283277) | human gut metagenome | biome: human-associated habitat; material: feces | host: Homo sapiens | place: Peru | collected 2012 | reverse complement strand
TTTTCTTTGTCCGTCATTGCGAGCGAGCAAGGCGAGCGTGGCAATCCATAAATTTTCACAAAAATTCAAGCAAATCCTTAAAACCCCTAAAAATTCAGCCAACCACCCCCAAGCACACCACAAAAAAATTCAGTGGATTGCCACGAATTTGCACGCTTACGCTTTGCAAATTCTCGCAATGACGAAAATTCCTTGTCATACTGAGCGTAGCGAAGTATCCATAAATTTAAAGTGCGATTTTAGTGCTTTAAGGCGTATCTTAAATTCTGTGGATTTTTCGCCTTTTTACAAAAGGCTCAAAATGACAAAAGTCTGCCATCATTGCGAGCTATTTTTCTCAAAAACGGCACGATGACAACTTTATAAATGGCATAACGACTACTTTGTCAAGCAGCGTTATGAAAACTCTTTCCAAATGGCGTTACGGCTACTCTTTCAAACGGCTTGCGAATTTTTTGCGGTTTGAGGTATAAACGAAGCTTAGCACCTCAGCCACAGCCATAAAAAGCTCTCTTGGGATAAGCTGCCCCACATCGCATTTAGCGTAAAGTTCGCGTGCAAGGCTTGGGTTTTCGACAATGGCTACTTGGTGTTCAAGTGCCACTTCTTTGATACGCAAGGCTAAAAAATCCACGCCCTTTGCCAGCACTTTTGGAGCGGCTTCTTTGGTGTTGTCATAGCGCAAAGCCACAGCATAATGCGTAGGGTTGGTGATGACGACATCAGCAGCAGCGACATCTTGGACCATTCTGCGGCGTGCGGCTTCTTGCTGCAAGCGGCGAATGCGAGCCTTTACCTGCGGGTCGCCTTCCATTTGTTTCCACTCATCGCGCACTTCTTGTTTGCTCATTCGCAAGGATTTAAAGTATTGAAAACGCACGATGAAAATGTCGATGATACCGATGAAAATAAAGGCGATGATAACCACAGCCGCTAAAATGATAGCCTTTTCTTTAAACCACGCAAGCTGGTCGCCTATGCCGAAAAGCTCGACTCTTGGCAACTCTTTCATAAAGCCGAGCAAGAAAAAAAGCGCTATGCCAAAGACTATGCTTACTTTAAGGATTATTTTAAAGGCTTCGACAAGTTTTTTGAGCGAAAAAAGGTTCGCTAGCCCTTTGATGGGGTTGATTTTGTTTATGTCTGGCGTGATGGGCTTGGTGGTAAAGATAAAGCCAAACTGCATTAAATTTCCCAAAACGCCCGCTATCATAATGCTTACAACGATGGGCAAAAGCATTATAACTATCTCAATCATCGTTTTTATGGCTATGGCGTGCAACATTTTTAAGTCAAGCTCCACGCCGATGAAACTTTGATAATAGCGATAAAGGTTGCTTATGCGCTCGCTCACAAAGCCTATGGCAAAAAGCACCACGATAAAGGCAACGATGAGCGTTACCACAGCCGCAGCGTCTTGGGATTTGGGGACATTGCCATCCTTGCGGGCATCTTCTATCTTTTTACTCGTGGGTTCTTCGGTTTTTTCTTGGTCCTCAGCCGCCATTACACGCTCCACACCTTAAATTTACACGCCATTATATCTAAAAAACACTAAAATTTAGCATATAAAAAAATTTTTGGAACGCATTTTGCTTAAAGGCTTTTAAGCAATACTTTTGAAAAGGAACCACTATGGGTTTAAGGATAAATACAAATATCGGCGCATTGCGTGCGCACAACAACCTCTACAACAACTCCGCAGCACTTGACACCTCGTTAGAACGACTTTCATCAGGCTTGCGGATAAATTGGGCAAAAGACAACGCCTCAGGGCTTGCCATAGCCGACCAGCTTAGGACGCAAGCTTCTTCACTCAAACAAGCCATAGACAATGGCAACGAAGCGATGAGCGTTTTAACTGTCGCGGACAAGGCTATCGAAGAGCAAGTCAATATCCTTGATAGTATCAAGCAAAAGGCTATCAGCGCGGCACAAGACGGGCAAAGCACCAAAACGCGAAATATGCTCCAAGCAGACATAAATCGCCTTATGGAAGAGCTTGACAACATAGCCAACTCCACGAGCTTTAACGGCAAGCAGCTTTTAAGTGGCGGCTATATCAACCAAGAGTATCAAATCGGCGACCGCTCCAACACCACAGTAAAAACGAGCATAGGACCGACTATGAGTTCTAAAATCGGCGTTACGCGCTTTGAAACGGGCGCAAATGTTACCGCCTCTAGTCTTGTAAATATGGTCATCAAAAACTACAACGGCGTGGAGGATTTTAAATTTGCCGAAGTTACCATATCTTACAGCGTAGGCACAGGCTTGGGCGCTTTGACAGAAGAAATCAACCGCGTAAGCGACCGCACAGGCGTGCGCGCCACTCACACCGTGCAAACTTATGGAGTGTATGAGATAAAACGAGGCACGACAAGCAGAGATTTTTCGATAAATGGCGTGATTATCGGGCAGATTGAGTATCAAGATGCGGACAAAAACGGACAATTAGTCCAAGCCATAAACGCCGTCAAAGACACCACAGGCGTGGAGGCTGCAAGGGATGCTAATGGCAAACTCATCTTAAATTCAGCCGATGGGCGTGGCATAGTTATCGGAGGCGACCCAGGTGTAGGCTCTGGCATAGTGGCTAAACAAAAAGTAAATTTTGGACGCTTGCATTTAGTGCGAAACAACGGACAAGATGTCCCCATTTCAGGCACAGGCAATTTTGGCTTTATAAGCCCAGCCTTTGTTTCTCAACAATCCTTATCATTAAGAGACACCAAAGGCAGGATAGAGGGCAACAACGCCGATGCTTTGGGCTTTTTTGCTTACCCCGGTGGAAGTAAATACATAGTAACTATGGCAGCAGGTGCTGCTGGAACTCTATCAAACTGGATGGGCCAAGCTGGAAGTGGCTTTTCAGCTGGTAGCGGATACAGCATAGGCACAACACATAGATACTCCGTGCATTTAGCGGATAAATTTGTGTTTATTACCGCAGGTCCCCCAGCAGGGTGGTCTAATGCTTATGATGTCTCGGCTGGCTCTGGATTTAGCAATGGCTCTGGTAAATCACAATTTGCCCCGATGAAAACAGGCTCAACCGCGCTTTTCATCATCGACAGAACCTCAGGCGTAACCACACTCAAAGGCGCGATGGCGGTAATGGATGTGAGCGAAACGGCGATTTTGAATTTAGACCAAACAAGGGCAGACATAGGCTCAGCCCAGCAGCAAATCCAAAGCACGCTCAACAACATAACCGTAACCCAAGTCAATGTCAAATCCGCCGAAAGTATCATAAGAGATGTGGATTTTGCTGAGGAAAGCGCGAATTTCTCAAAATACAACATTTTAGCCCAAAGTGGCTCTTACGCGATGGCGCAGGCAAACACCAGCCAGCAGTATGTAATGCAGCTCTTGCAGTAGGCTTTTGAGTGAGTTTTTTGTGAGCGAGTTTTGTTAATTGAATGAGCTTTTTGTGAGTGAGTTTTTGTTGATTGAGTGGGTTTTTTAAGCAAACTTTTGCGGGAAATTTGCTCTAATTTTGTAAGAGTTGTTTGAGAATTTTATGAAAATTTTGCGGAAATTTTATGATAAATTTTTAAATATGGCGCTGAATTTAAAGGGCTGATTGAACCAACTCTTGCGTAAAGCGTTAAATTCAAAGCGTGAGTTTAAACCTTGCAAACTTGCTCTTTCTATATCAAAATGCCATTGTATCAAAAATTTAGCAAATTTCAAACCCTAAAATCCACGATTTTAACGCTTTTTGCTTGAATTTGTGCGCGTAAATCCTTGCTTAATGAGCTAGCTAGCGAATGCAAACTTTCAAGGGCTTTGAGCTTGTTTTGGCTTTGGCTTGACAAAAGGCTTTTGTTTGCGGCATTATTTAGCACGCTCAAAAGCTCGTTGATTTGGCGTAAATCCTTTGTCAAAGGCTTGTTTTGGCTTGTAAATTGAGTGTTTTGGTTTGTAGCGTTTTCATTTTTAAATTCAGCATTTTCACTTTGAAATTTAGCACTTTCGCTGCCTGTTTTGTTTATTTGCTCGTCAAATTCAGCCTGTGAGCTTAAATTTAGCGCATTTTTGTCGCTTTGAGTTTGGTTTGAAAGCCTTAAATTTTTCTCATTTAAATTTTCGCTTGAAAGGGCTGAATTTTGCTCGTTTAAATTTAAATTTTCGCCTAAATTCTTTGTGCCATTTTGCCCGTTTTTAAGCCTTTCATAATCCAGCGGATTTTGATTTTTTAAAAGCTCTAACTCCATACTATTTAAGGCTTGCAAGCCCTGTGTAGTGGCTTTTTCTTTGAGTTTGTCCGCGCTTTTTAAGTCCTTTTGCAACTTTTGCTGCAACTCTTCAAGTATTTTTTTAAGCTCTTCAAGCATAAGTTCAAAGGGATTACAGCCGCCTGCATCTGAGCAACTGCCGTTAAGTTCCATTTCTACGCTACCAAGCGCCATCATCTTGCTGCCAAAATGCTCTACAAAGGTGATTTTGCCGTCCATATTTTTGTCCTCATCAAGTAGCGCATTTAACGAGCCATCAATCACCCGCTCGATTTGCACGCCACGCAAATCGCTTTCATCATAAGCGATTTTAGCACCACCCGTAAGCGTGTAAATGCTGACATCTTTTTTGGTATTGCCATACACATAAGGACTCTCGTAAAAAAAGGTGTTTGCCAGCTCATCGCCAGAGATAAGCCCGTTTTTATCAGCATCTGCGCCGAGCAAATTCATCTCATAAGCTACCTTGTCGAACCAGCCTGAGACAAAGTTTTGCGCATCGCCGTTAAGCCTTACTATGCCGTCATTTCGCACGAAAAAGTTGTTTTCGCCACCAAAATGCGAGATGAGCCTGAGTAAATTGTGGGTGCTTAAATTCACGCTCACAAGCTGTTTGCTGCGCTCATCTTCAAAGGCAACTTTGACAAAATCGCCTATATATGAAGCGGAGTAATTGTCGTTTGGAGTCGTTTTTATGGCACTTTGAATGGGTTTTTGACTTTCTTCAAGCAAGGCGGCTTTGTCTTTGGTAGCGATATTTGCTCGCTTTGAGTCTAATAAAGTGCTGTAAAGCCCAGCTAAACTTACGCCTGATGAGAGTTTGTCCATCGCTATCCTTGTTTTGTGGCATTTTGCTTGCCTTTGAGTAAATTTACAAATCTTACAAAACGCCTAAATTGCACTAAAATCGTCCTTTTTGCTAAAAAGTTAAGCCTTTAACCCAAAATTTGCTTTAAAAAAGTAGAATTTTTGCATAAATTTGCAAAGCAAAATGAGTAAAATGAAAGCAAAAATGATGAATGAGAGCGAAAAAAGCGTGCTTGGGCGCATTGAAAGCCTCCAAAAGCGTGTAAAAAAAGGCGATTTGAGCCTAAATGATAGCGTTGAAATAGCTTGTGAGCGTGAATTTGATGATGAAATTTATCAAATCGCCCTAAATTTAAAGCCTTGGCGCAAGGGACCCTTTCGCATAAATGAGCTTTTTATCGATAGCGAGTGGCAAAGTTTTGTGAAATTTAACCTTTTAAAGCCACATTTAAGCGAGCTTTGCGGCAAGGTAGTGGCTGATGTGGGCTGTAATAACGGGTATTATCTGTTTAAAATGCTTGAATTTGCCCCAAAAAAGCTTGTTGGCTTTGACCCAAGCGTGCGGACTTTTTTGCAGTTTCGCCTTATCAACGCCCTTGCTAAAACAAGTGTGAAGTATGAACTTTTGGGCGTTGAGAGCCTGCCAAACTATGAGCATAAATTTGACATTATTTTTTGTTTGGGCGTGATTTATCACCGCAGCGACCCGCTGAAAATGCTTAAAGAGCTAAAAGCAAGTTTAAACAAAGGCGGAGTGGTGTTTTTAGACACGCTTTATATCGCTGATGAGCGAGAAATAGCCCTTGTGCCACGCCAAACCTACTCCAAAATCGCAAACATTCACTTTGTGCCAAGCATTCCTGCGCTGCGAAATTGGTGCGAACGAGCGGGCTTTAAAGGCTTTGAAGTGCTTGCTACAAGGGCAACTGATAGCTTTGAGCAAAGAAAAACGGCGTGGAGCGAGGGCTTTTCTTTGAGTGATTTTTTAGACAAGGACGATGAGAGGCTTACTTGCGAGGGCTATCCTGCACCACAAAGGGTGTATGTGAGACTTGAACTTTGACTTTGCAAGGCGTTTGCCTTTTTGGCGACAAATTTGCTTAACTTTTTGCAAAATGCCTTTTGAATTTTGACAAGAAAGCAAGAATTTTTCGCTTCAATAAGGCATTAAGAGCCTTTGAGAGTAAGAAATTCAAAGCTTTTGTCGTTGGTAAAAGGCTTCAAGGCTTGCAAGTTCGCTTTCTTTAAAGCCAGCTTGCAAACGAGCGGTTTTGTTAAGAACCTTTCCTGCGAGGCTAAACTGCTCATAATCCTTGCAAAGTGCGATGAAATCGTCCTTTTCGTCTTTGGCAAAACGCCACCATTTATCGCCTTTTTGCACATGGGTGATTTCATCGCGCAAAATGATAGCTAGAATTTCGCGTAAAAAAGGCTTTATGGCGTGCTTTGTGCTGTCTAGTTTAGCTACTACAAAGGGATTTGCGTCAAGTCCTCTTGCCTCTAAACCCCTATGCACCACGCCCATTCTTAATTTCAAAGAATGTGCTGTCGCTTGCAAGGCGTTTTCAAGATTGATATGCACTTCAAAGTCGCCATATTCAAAGCCTAGCTCGTTTAAGGCTTGTTTGAGTAGGCTAAAATGCTTGATTTCCTCATCTGCTACTTCAAGCCAGTCCTCATAATAACACCTTTCAAGCCCACGAAAGCGGTAAGTGCTGTCTAAGGCAAGGTTGATGGCGCAAAATTCTATGTGAGCGATGGAATGCAGCATTTTAGCAAGGGCTTCGTTTGAGCTAAGCGTGCGCACTCTTCGTATTTTAAGCGCTTCTTTAATGCGTAAATTTGGGCGCAAAGTGCTTTTAAGTAGGGCTTTTTGCTCAAAATCAAAGTCAAATTTAAAAGCCTTAAAATCCTCGTAAAAGTGCTTAAATTCAGCAAATTTGCGCCTTTCATCTGTCTCGTATAAAATCTTTTCAAGCTGGCTAAAAAACTCTTTTTTCATCACAAACCTTTGCAAGATTATAGCAAAAGTGTTTAAATTTAGGCTTTTTTGGGCGAAATTTAGCCTTTGTCGATAAACTTAAATTTTGGGCGCAAATTGAAGCAAAAAGCCTTTTTGCAAGGCGTAAATTTAAAGCAAGAGTGCTAAAATGCACTCTTTGCTTAGGCTTTAAAGCCAAAAGAAATACGCCAAAGTGGCGATGATGATGGCGCAGAAAATGTTGAGCCAAATGCCGACCTTTATCATCTGGCTTTGTTTAATGTAGCCTGTGCCGAAAACTATGGCGTTTGGTGGGGTTGCCACAGGAAGCATAAAGGCGCAGCTCGCCCCTATGGCGATGATGAGCGCAAGTCCAAGTGGTGGCGCACCCAAAGAATCAGCTATGGAGATGAAAAGCGGCACTAAAAGTGCGGCTGATGCGGTGTTGGAGGTGAATTCAGTTAAGAAAACGATGAAAAACGCCACCACAAGCCCGATTAAGAACAAATGTCCGCCTTGAATCAGCGATATAACAGCATCTGCCATCACCTTGCTCGCCCCTGAGTCCTTTAAAAGCACGCTTAAAGTGATACCGCCACCAAAGAGCATTAAAACGCCCCAGTCGGTATTGTCTTGGAGTTTTTTCCAGCTCACCACGCCAAAAACACAAACCAAAACGGCTGCAAATATGGCTATGACGCTATCAAAGGACGCCATTTTCTTTTCAAGTCCTAAAAATTCAGAAAAAATCGGATTGAGTTGAGCGCTAAATATCCAGCACAAGGCGATGAAAGCGAAAATTCCCAAAGTAAGCCACTTTTGTCGGGTCATTGCGATTTTATCGTCTATGTTAATGCTTACTTTATAGCTTAAATTCGGCTTTAAGACAAAGAAAAGCACGGCTATCATCAGCGGCATAAAGATGATGACGATAGGAATGCCGTATTTAAGCCACTCGGCGAAGGTAATGTGTAAATTTGCGGCGAGTATAGCGTTAGGCGGCGTGCCTACGAGCGTGCCTATGCCCCCTATACTCGCGCTAAATGCTATGCCAAGTAGCACGAAAGCGTAAGTAGTAGGGCTTTCTTTAAAGCTGATTTGCGAAAGCATACCGATAGCAAGGGGCAGCATCATCGCCGCTGTGGAAGTGTTGCTCATCCACATCGACAAAAAGGCGGTTATGGAAAAGATATAAAGCACCGCTAGCTTAAAATTGCCCTTTGCCAAAAGCAAAATGCGTTGAGCGATGATTTTATCAAGCTCTTGATGGTGCATAGCAGCAGCAAGTGCGAAACCACCGAAAAACAAAAAGATAGTCGGGTCTGAAAAGCCGTGCAGAGCGGTTTTGGTGCTCATTAGCCCTGTGGCTACGGCTAAAACGGGGATTAAAATCGCCGTAACGGTCGTATGCAAGGCTTCTGTGAGCCACAAAACAGCGATAAAGACAAGTATAGCCAAGCCTTGATTTGCCTTTGTTTCAAAAGGTAGCACATAAAGCAGGGCGATAAACAGCACGATATCCACCAGCACAATGGCAGTTTTGGTAGAATTTGACATTGAAACTCCTTGAAAGAAATTGTCCTTTGTAAGAACTTGTAAAATTATAGCAACAAGAGTGAGAAAATTTAAATTTTGCTTTGAATTTATACTCTTTTTGGGCTGAATTTGTTACCAAAATACACAAAAAATTTATCGCAAAAAAAGTGTGAGAAAAAATTGTATTTTTAACTTTCTCTTATAAATTTATGGTTATAATTAGACAAAAAATTCAAGGACAAACGATGATACGCAAAATTTTTCTCATTGCTTTTGCGCTTTTTTTGGTAGGGTGCGGAAGCAAAAGCGACACCACTATCAAGCAGGTAAATGACACGGCAAACAAACAAGCTTGCTATCCTTGCGATGACCCAAAGGCTTTTGAAGCTAAAATTCGTGGGCTGCTTTACATAAGCGATGTGGGCATTCGTTGCTGTGCCGATAAAAGGACTTTGGACAAGAGTGTGGGCGTGAAAAAGATTTATATACACGCCATTAGCGATTTAGCAGAAGAACAAAAGATTTTTTACGCTAAGGGAAAAAGCTATATCATCAATGAAAAATTCAACGCTGTGTTTTTTAACTTTTTAAAGCAAGAACTGCAAGCGCGCGGAATGAAAATTGTTAAGGGCATAAACAACTCGCCCTATGTGCTGCGGCTTGATTTAGACTTTTTGACTTTTTCGGCAAACCTTGATGCCACAGGGCTTCACTCAAATGTTTCAGGCAGGCTTACCTTAAAGGACATCAACCACGACAAAGATATAGTTGTGCGAACAAAGCAAGATATAATGGGATTTAGCAACACAAATGAGATTTCATTTTACACTTATTTGCTTTTAAGGCAGCTGGCAAATAAGACGGCAAATATCATTTCAGCGCTTTGAGATGCTGTAATTGTGGCTCTTTTTCACTGCTCACCTTTTGCGAGCATTGTGAAATGGAGCTTGGAGAGTTTTCTTTGGGCGTAAGGCAGTTAGATAGGGATTTTAAGGTGTATTCTTTTTACAAATATAGCGAGATAAAGCATTTGCTCTTTGCGAAGCATAAATTTTATGGGTATTTCGTCTTTAACGCCTTAGCAAGGCTTTCATTTGCTAAATTTAAGGACTTTTTCGCCCCGCAAACTGCCTTAAACGCCATTCCGCTTGATGATAGAGTGCAAAATGCGCTTTACTCGCATTCAGCGATTTTAGCCCATCATCTTAAAACAGCGTTTGTAAAACCTTTGTATAATGCCTTGCAAGCAAGTTCGAGCGTGAAATACTCGGGCAAAAGCGTGTCCTTTCGCCAAAAGCACAAGAGAAATTACAAGCTTTTGAAAAAGCCCGAATTTCCCGTGATTTTGGTTGATGACATTATCACAACAGGTTCGTCTTTGCTCGAAGCAAGGGGCGTTTTAGAAAAAAATAAAATTTCTGTGCTTTTTGCACTCGTTTTAGCTGATGCAAAGGATTAAAATGGTAAAATTACATTTTGAATTTGATAAGGAACTCTATGGAAAGTATGTTTGACAAAGATATAGAAGTCGTGGATATAGAAAATTCCATTAAAACAAGCTATTTGGATTACTCGATGAGCGTTATCATCGGGCGTGCCTTGCCTGATGCAAGAGACGGCTTAAAGCCCGTGCATAGACGAATTTTATACGCTATGCAAAATGACGAGTCCAAATCGCGCACAAATTTCGTAAAATCCGCCCGCATTGTGGGCGCTGTTATCGGGCGCTATCACCCGCACGGCGATACAGCCGTGTATGATGCGCTTGTGCGTATGGCGCAAGACTTTTCTATGCGCGTGCCGAGCATTACAGGGCAAGGCAACTTTGGCAGCATAGACGGAGACGGCGCGGCGGCTATGCGTTACACCGAAGCAAAGATGAGTAGCCTTTCTCACGAGCTTTTGCGCGATATAGAAAAAGAAACGGTGGATTTTATCCCAAACTATGACGGCAGCGAGCGCGAGCCTGATGTGCTGCCAAGCCGCGTGCCGAATTTGCTTTTAAATGGAAGCAGCGGTATCGCCGTAGGTATGGCGACAAACATACCGCCACACAGCCTAAACGAGCTTGTTGATGGGCTTTTGTATCTGCTTGACAACAAAGAAGCAAGTTTAGACGAGCTTATGGGCTTTATCAAGGGACCAGACTTTCCAACAGGCGGTATCATTTATGGCAAAAAGGGCATTATAGAAGCTTACCGCACGGGGCGCGGGCGGATTAAAATTCGTGCAAAAACCCACATAGAAAAAAAGGCTAACAAAGACATTATCGTCATCGATGAACTGCCTTATCAAACCAACAAAGCACGGCTTGTCGAGCAAATCGCTGAGCTTGTCAAAGAAAAGCAGATTGATGGCATTAGTGAAGTGCGTGATGAAAGTGATATGGAGGGCATTCGTGTCGTCATCGAGCTAAAACGAGACGCGATGAGCGACATAGTGCTTAACAACCTTTTCAAATCCACCACTATGGAAAGCACCTTTGGCGTGATAATGCTTGCCATTAACAACAAAGAGCCTAAAATTTTCTCACTCATCGAGCTTTTAACACTCTTTTTAAATCACCGCAAAACCGTCATCATTCGCCGCACTCTCTTTGAGCTGCAAAAGGCTAGGGCAAGGGCGCACATTTTAGAGGGGCTTAAAATCGCCTTAGATAACATAGACGCGGTTATCGCGCTCATCAAGGCAAGTGCTGACAATGTCATCGCAAAAGAGGGCTTAATGCGTGAATTTAAGCTCAGCGAGGCTCAGGCAAATGCGATTTTAGAGATGAGATTAGGTCGCCTTACAGGCTTAGAGCGTGAAAAAATCGAAAACGAGCTAAAAGAACTTTTAGCTGAAATTCAAAGGCTTGAAGCCTTGCTTAAAAGCGAGGAATTGCTTGAAAATTTAATCCGCGAAGAGCTTAAAGAGATTAAAAGTAAATTCAATGTCCCACGCATTACCCAAATCGAAGATGATTATGAAGACATTGACATAGAGGACTTAATCCCAAATGAAAATATGGTTGTAACCATAACACACAGAGGCTACATAAAACGCGTGCCGAGCAAGACTTATGAAAAGCAAAAGCGCGGCGGCAAGGGCAAGGTAGCCATAACAACCTATGAAGATGACTTTATAGAGAGCTTTTTCACGGCAAACACCCACGACACGCTTATGTTTGTAACTGACCGCGGGCAGCTTTATTGGCTCAAAGTTTATAAAATCCCAGAGGGCAGCCGCACCGCTAAGGGCAAGGCTGTGGTGAATTTAATCAACCTACAAGCTGATGAAAAGATAATGGCGATTATCCCAACAAGCGACTTTGACAAGAGTAAATCGCTATGCTTTTTCACCAAAAACGGACTTATCAAGCGCACAAATTTAAGCGAGTATCAAAACATAAGAACCGTCGGCGTTAAGGCTATAAATTTGGACGAAAATGACGAGCTTGTTACAGCCATAGTTGTAGAAAGAGATGAAAATGAAGCTCAAATTTTAGCTCAAAACGAGCAAATGAGTGAAAATTCAGCCGATGAAAGCGAAAATTTAGCGGAAAATGACGAAAATTCGCCAAATAATGAGCTAAATAACGAAAAATATGGTAAAATGCTCTTTGTTGTTACAAAAAAAGGAATGTGCATAAAGTTCCATTTAGCCAGCGTTAGAGAGATTGGACGCGTAAGTAGAGGCGTAACAGCTATTAAGTTTAAAGAGAAAAATGACGAAGTAGTAGGTGCGGTTTTCATTGAAAACAACGAGCAAGAGATACTGAGTATCAGCGCCAAAGGCATAGGCAAACGCACAAATGCTGGCGAGTATCGCTTGACAAGGCGCGGCGGCAAGGGCGTCATTTGTATGAAGCTCACCGACAAAACGCAGGATTTAATCAGCGTTGTGATAGTCGATGAGGCTATGGATTTGATGGCACTTACAAGTAGCGGCAAGATGATACGCGTGGATATGCAAAGCATACGCAAGGCTGGGCGTGCCACGAGTGGCGTGATTGTCGTCAATGTCGAAAATGACGAGGTAGTGAGCATTGCAAAATGCCCTAAACAAGAGGATTTAAACGATGAAGAAGGTGAAAATGAACTTGAATGACTTGAATTTAAAACTACATTTTAAGGTTGAACAATGAAAAATTTGCTTTTAACATTACTCGCGGCACTCACGGTTACAGCGTGCGGTGGTGGCTTAGGTGGTGTAGGCGGTGGTGGCACTGGCACGGGTGGGGACTCGCTCACAGGTGCGCCAGTCGATGACTTTGCAAACCAAGATTTAGTGGTGCAAAAAGTCGATAAAGACGATGTCAGAGACATTATCCAGCAAGAAAAAATGCTGGCTTATGACAACTCGGACAACGAGATGATATTTGGCGCAGTTGGCGAGGGCATAGCTCCGCTTAACACCGTTTCAGCAGCCCAAGCCCTAGCCTTAGCTAAGCGCGCAGCCCTTGCCGATGCTTACAGACAGCTTGCAGGCAAGCTTTTTGGAGTCAAGGTAAATGGCAAGGACACCGTCAAGGACGCTATGCTGACAAGCTCAACTATCACCGCACAAGTAAATGGGCTGATTAAAAACGCTAGCGTTGTGGAGGAAAGCTTTTCACAAGGGCTTTACCGCGTGAATGTAGAGCTTAAAATAGACGGGGACAAGTGGAGAGAATTGTTTGCTTACTAGCCCTTACGGCGCTAAGTTTCTTCGCCCAAGAATTCATCTTTTGGGCGGAGTTTAACAGCAAGGACTTCATCTTAACCTACCAAAACGACTATATCTCGCCCGCGATGACGACAAGCCAAAGGGTAGCAGAGCAGTATGTGTGCGACCTTGTTTATACAGATGAGGACTTGCAAACGCTTGGTAAAACTGCACTAGGCGGCATAGACGATGAAATGCCACGCCAAATCAAACTCAACTTCTTAAACGCCCACAAGGACGAGCTTGCCTTGTGCTTTTCGCGTGCTGACATTAAGGTGCGAGACTTTGTCAAAAGCCATAAATTTCAAGCACAAAGCCAAACCTTTATCACCCTACTGCCACTGCGCTTTCGCGTGAATTTCGCTAGGGACAAAGCTGTGATTTTTAGACTTGTAAAAGATGAGTAGGGCTTGACTTGATAGAATAATTTGAGATTTTATGTGATTTAATTTTTTCGCACAGGTGATGAAAATTTAAGGATTGAATTTGAGAATTTACAATGTAAAAGCTTTGAAAAGCCAAAAATCAGCACTTAAAATTCAAAAGCGAGTGAAAAAGCAAATGACACTCAAATTTCAAAGGCTGAAAACGCTTAAAATTCAAAAGATAAAACAAAGGCTCGAAGCGTTAAAACCTTATCATTTCATCTTGGTGCTTTTAGCCCTTTTTGTGTCAAATTTAAGGGCTTTGACGAGCTTTGAGCTACACAACATTGACAAAGCCCACACGCAAGGCTACACGGGCAAGGGCGTGAATATAGGCATTGTAGATAGCATTTTCAACCCAAACCACGAGCTACTTTTTGGTAAATTCCTTGAACCGCCGATAAACAACACCTACTCAGAACCCACAAACAATCACGGCAACCATATCGCTGGCATAGCCGCTGCGGTAAGGACGGACGGCGCAAATTACGGCGTGGCTTATAACTCCAAAATCGTGGCTTATGGAAATTTAGGAATGAGCAACTACTACACAGGCTTTGGCGCAATGCTTACCCACAATGTCAGAGTCATCAACAACTCTCACACCGCCTTTTATCCGCAGTTTGTCGAATTTGCCCGTCAAAACAACAGCATTTTAATCGTCTATGCAAGTGGCAATGACGGCGCACTCACGCCCACGCTTGCTGCTAAACACGGCACAGGCAGCGCAAAAAGCGGCGGCAGTGATGCGAGTTTTCCCGACACTTACTATAATCTTGGCGCTTGGCTTACGGTTGGCAATATCGATTCAAACTCTGTCAAACGCAAAGATGACGGCTCGCTTGAAGTTCTTGCAAGGGCAGTTGGCGGCAAATCCGCTTCTACAAACCTATGTCAAGGCGCAAGGGCTTACTGCGTAATGGCAGCTGGCACGGACATACTCTCAGCTGGCTATGCAAACGGCTCGCTTTATCAAGGCACAGGCACTTCACAAGCCGCACCAGCCGTAAGTGGAGTAGCCGCACTTTTGGCTGAAAAATTTCCCTTTTTAAACGGCAAACAGCTTGCTGATTTTATCTTAACCACTGCAAACAAAGACTTTACCGCACCCAAAGTGATATATAAATTTAACGACCAAACGGGTTTATATGACATTATTTACATTGACAGCGAAATTCCAAAAATCGGCGGCACAAACGATAAGGCGCAAATTTTAAAGGATTTGCGAGCCGCTTATGTAATTTTTACCGAAGATAATTACAAAAACGCAAATGTCATCAAAATGAGCAAAGATGAAGTTTTCGGGCAAGGAATTGTCGATGCGCTGGCTGCTTTGCGTGGGCTTGCTATGATAGACATAAATCGCTTGGGCGAAAACGACATAAAGACTTTTAACGGCACGCAAGCAGCCTTTTACACGCTTGACACCAAAGGACACAACGCGCTTTTTGAAAACGACATTTCGCAAAGAACTTGGGACGCAAAATACCAAAATTCAAGCGTTCAAGCACAACTTGGCGTAAAGATGAAAAATTTAAACGCTGGCTTGATAAAAACAGGTGCTGGCACTTTGAGTATAGGCGGAAATTTAAATTATTTGGGCGATACCATCGTGGAAAATGGCGAGTTAAGGCTACTTGGCAAGGGCGCGGCAAGGGCGAGAATGACGAGCGAAAATTCAGCGCAAATTTCAAGTCAAAATTTAAGTCAAAGCATAAATTTAAACGCAAATTTAGAGCAAAATTTAGCTAAAAATTCAAACCAAAACGCACAAATAAATTTCAACTCAATCACAGGGCAGATTTTTAATGAGCTTTCAAATCCAAATTCAGCCAAAATTTCAAGCCAAAATTTAGCGCAAAATGTAAATCCCCCCCCCCAGCTAGTTTCTTTTCATCAGCACCAAATTCGCCCCAAATTTCACGCCAAAATTCAAACGCTTTAAGCGTGGCAGGCAGCGTGCTAGTGCAAAAACAAGGTATTTTAAGCACGAGCGAAAATGTAAATATAAACAAAAATTTAGACAATGAAGGTGTTGTAAATGTCGGCTTAAACGCGCCAAGCCTTTTAAGCGTGGGCGGCAAATACAGCCAAAAGCAAAACGCCACGCTCAAACTCAGCTTTTTCGCCGACACGGGTGCAAATTCAGCCCTAAAAGCCACGACTTACGACATAAAAGGCGGCACGCTTATCTACAAGCCGCTGAGTGCGAGCATAGCCGAGCGCACCCTTGTGCTAGATTTGCAAGGGCTTGAAAAGCAACTAGCAAATTTCACAACAATCACGCTTGATAACAGCGGATATGCCCTAAAATACGAGCTTTTGGGCGACAACAAAACCCTACGCATCAGCGGCAAGCCAAACGCTTATGCGGATTTTGACGGCGCAAATGAAAGCCTAGCAAGCGTTTTAAGGGCGATGAGCGGAGCAAACATAAATGACGCTTATCAAAACTTTTTTAGGACTTTAAACGATATGAATTTTAACAACTACAAAACAACCTTGCAAAGCCTTGATGACAAGGCGCATTTAGAACAAAACGAGCAAATTTTGCTCTCACAAAGCAAAAACACGCTTGAAAATGTGCTTGAATTGCAAAATGCAAGCACGCAGTGGCTTTTAAAACCCCATTTTAGCGTGATAAAATCAAAAGATATGAACGCAAACCGCATAGGCACAAGCATTTATGCAAACAAAATCAACCCGCTTTCGACTTTTTCAGCCTTTTTGCACTATGACACGCTTTCAAGCAAGGCGAATCAAAAGGTAAATTCGCAAAGTTTGAGCTTGGGTGTAGGCACAAAGCAAGCTATGCAGGGCTTTGGGCTTTTTGGCGGAGTAAGCGTAGGCGGGGCTTTAAACAGCGTGAAAACGGAGTCAAACCTAAGATACAACGCCCTTTTTGCCAACGCTTGGGCGGGTGCTGATACGAAGTTTGCGCTTTATGGCGCAAAGCTTGTGCCTACGGCTTTTGTGAGCTATCATCTCTTTCATCAAGGCAAAATCGATGAAAGCCAAGTGCTTTTCGCAAGGCAGATTGCGCCGACAAATACGCATTTTGTGTCGGCAAATGCGGGCGTGAATGTAAGGCAAAATTTAAACAAGGCTTTAAACGCAAGCGCTTATGGCTTTTATGAGCGGCGAATTTTAGGCAAAGAATTTCAAAATGAAGCTGAATTTAAGGATTTTTCGGGCAAATTTACGCAAAAAAGGGCTTTGGGCGTGAATTTTGCGCGCTTTGGGCTGAATTTAAATTACGAGCAAAAGCAAAGGCGCGTGGCAAGAGTGCCAAAAATGCGCAGAGTAGGCAAAATGCGCAATCTCACATACAGCACGCAAACGACTTATCGCACGCGATATTTCCTGTCTTTGGGCTTTGAGAGCGAATTTAGCTTAAATGATGATGAGTATAAAGGCTTTGGAGCGAGTTTAAAAGCTGGGGTGAATTTTTGAAAGGGCGTAAATCCATAGGTAAATCACTTTAAAGTGCAAAAACAAAGCTTTAAAGCTCTTTGCTAAGATTATCCACGAGCGAAATTTGATTTGTTTTCGCAAATCTTTCGCTTTTGCGCTTTGGTTTATGACAAGCTTTCTCACGAACCTTTTGAAAATTTCAAGGCTTTACGCCTTGAAATTTAGGCACTTTTTAAAATTAAAAGAGTAGGTTGGTTTTTATTTATTGCAAAGCAAAGCTTTGAAACAAATTCCTATGTATTAACTATGCCACATTTATGACGACTTCGCGTGGGACAAAGCGGGCTATAAAAAGCCCTAAATTCAGCCAAAAGCTCATTTAATCTTGCTTCTTAGCCACGCTGTGAGCATTAGGGCTAAATTTAAAACCATCAGCACAAAGACGCTCAAAGGCACGCCGTTGCTCTCGCCTGTAGCGTAAGAGTGCTTGCCGCTTAAAAAATAATTCACGCCAAAATAAGTCATCAGCATTACAAAAAAGCCCACGCAAGCCCCGCAAAAAAGCGCAAAAGGCGAGTTTAGGCGTGGTAAGAAACGCGCGTGCAACACGAGCATATACACCACAGCTAAAATCAAGCTCCAAGTTTCCTTTGGGTCCCAGCCCCAGTAACGCCCCCAACTCTCATTTGCCCAAATGCCGCCCAAAAATGTGCCTATCACAAGCAGCACCAAGCCCAAAGTCAGCACGATTTCCGTTAAAACCGCTAAATTTGGTGTGCTTTTAGCACGGCAAACAAGCCCGACAAGCCCCGCAAGGCTCGATAAATACGCCATCACAAAAAAGGCATAGCTTGCTGTAATCGTGCTTACGTGGATATTGAGCCAGTAGCTTTGCAGCACGGGCATTAGTGGCGTGATTTGCGGGTCCATAAAGCCCAAATTCGCCACGCACAAAATCACGCCCACGCCAAAAGCACCAAGTGCTAAAAAGAGTAAATTTCGGCTTAAAACAAGGGTTAAAAGTGCTAAAACTACGCCGATAAGTAGCATTGACTCATAAGCGTTGCTCCAAACAGCGTGCGTGCCGATAAACCAGCGCAAACCAAAGGCAAGCACAAAGAGCGCAAAGCTCGCGTAAAAAACGCCCCGCACGCCAAGCTTAAATTTCGCGCTCAGCTCACGCCCACGAGCCGTTAAAACAAGCACGCAAAGCAAGAGCAGCACACCAAAGGCGGCGTAAAATTTACCCAAATTCGCAAAAGCGTCCAAATCAAGCAGCAAATTTTCAGCCCAAAGCGTAAAGGCGTTTGGCATTAAAAACGCTCCCTTATCAAGCTGATAGTCTTTCAGCTCGCTCAAAGCCGCATTTGCCTTGCTAAAATCCCCGCTTTGAATGGCGTTTGCTAATGCGTTAAAATAGCTTTCCAGCAAGCCTTGCACCTCGCCAGCCCCGCTTATGTCAAGGTTTTGTATGGCTTCACTTGGCGAAAGCCACTCACTACGCGTTTTGTCAGCAAAGATTCTCAGCACTTCCCCGCGCGAAGTAGCGATGAGCAAATTCACAGCCTCATCGACACTGAGCACATCTTTTTGGTAAGGGCTTTTTTGCCCAGCGTGGTTTTGCGCGTTTGCCACTTCATCTTTGAGCTTATAAACGCCGTTTTTATAGACATCTTCAACGCAAATATAGTCTTTATCCGTGCCGATAAGGGCTTTTAAGCGTTCATCACGCACACGAATGAGCGGAATTTGCATAAATTCATCATAATAAAGCATAGCTCCCAGCACGAGTTCTTTGTGCGAAAGCCCATACAATGAGCTTTTGTGGCTGATTTTGTTGATTAAGTCCAAAGTGAGCGCGCCAAAGGGCTTGACACGCCCCTCGTAGCTCAAAACGGGGATTTTAGCGAAATTTGTCGCGTGGTTTTTAAAGGCAGAAGTGCGAAGTTGAGCTAAAATTTCATCGCTAATGCTTGAATTTTGAGTGTTTTGAGCGCTTGAATTTAAAGCGTTTGTGTTTAAATTTAAGTTGCTTTCGTTTGAAGTGGCGTTTGTGCTTAAATTCAACGCATTTTTATCGTTTAAATTCGCTGAATTCGCGTTGTTTTCGCTTGGATTTAAAGTTGTAGAATTTGTCTCTAACTCCGCTTGCAAAGGCAAGGCGTAAAAGACGAGTGCAAGGGCAAAAACAAAGCTCAATCTCTTGCAAAGCATTACAAAACGCCCATTTCGCGCAAAAAGAGACAGGATAAGCCCCGCAAAAAGCACAAAATAGCCCACATAAGTGATGAGCTTGCCAGGGTCCTTATTGACCGTGAAAAACGCGCCGTTTTTGTCCTCATCAAGCGAGCTTAAAAAGAGCCGATAGCCGTTAAAATCGGTGATTTTGCTCATCGACAGCGTGGCTTCTTGGCTTGTGTTGTTTTCAAGCAGCAAAATGTTTGCCGTGTGGCTTGACGGGTTTGTGGAGCCAGGGTAGTTTTGCACCTTTAAGGACTCTAAAAACACGGCAAAAGGCAGTTTGATGAAACGCGCGCCCCAGCTCAGCAAGATAGCGTTGTCGCCAAAGTTAAATTCAGTCAGGCTTTCGTCAAAGAAATTTTGCGCTAAGGGCTTGCTGATGGTTTCATTACCCTCGCTCACTGAAAGTTTTATCATAGGAAAGTGCGTAACAGGGGGCATTGCGGGCTTAAATTCATCGAATTTTATGCTGATTTCATCGCCGTTTAGCGTGAGCTTTTGCGGCGCAAAGCCCTGCGTGATGTCTCCAAAGACAAAGCCTAACGGCTTAGCGATAAAGGCTGGCAAGTAGTTTTCAAACAGCTCGGCGTAGTTTTTGAGCGGGCTGATAAAAATGGGAAAGTGGCTTTGCTCCACTGAGCCGTTTTTGTCGCTGATGATGATGATATGCTGGTCTTGGCTAATGGCTACTGATGAAAGTTGCTCGTTTTGGATATGCAAAGACGCTTCAAGCCCCCAAAAACGCGTGATAGCAGCGCCTGTGATGATGAGTAAAATCGCGCTGTGAAAGGCAAAGCTGGCTGGCTTTTTCCACATACGAAAGCGCACGATAAGTCCTGCTAAATTCACAAAGATGAGCGCGTGCAAGGCGTTGAAAAACGCGGTGTTGTAGATGAGAATCTTAGCGTCCCAAACCCCAAAGTCATTTTCCACGAAAGTGCCGAGCGCACAGGTGCTTGCGTAGATGACAAGCAAGATAAATGTAATGTAAAAGTTGAAAAAAAACTTCATCATAACCCCTTTAAATTTGGTTTTCTAGCATTTTTTTAAGCAAATTTTGCAAAAATTCAAGGCTGATAAGCCCGTCTCGTGCCAGCACGACAGCCCCGTTTTTATCGGCGATGATGGTGTATGGCGTGCCGACAATGCCGCCTAATGCGGTGTCTAAAATGATATTTGGCGTGCCGATGCTGATTTTGTAATTAACCCCAAAATCTTTTTTGTAGGCTTTAATGTCTTTTTCGGCTAAATCCTCCATCAAAACGCCGATGATAGCGACTTTTCCTTTAAATTCATCGTTTAAAACGCTTAAAAGCTGGGCTTCTACCTTACACGCCTCGCACCAAGAAGTGAAAAATGTGTAGATGACGGGCTTTTTTAAATCCGAGTAAATGGCGTTTTCGCTCACTTGAATTTGCGTTTTTCCGCCCTCAAAAAATGTAAGTGCAAAGGGCTGTGTGGTGTCGATTTGCCCTATGTCAAATGCCTTTTCATCGCTACACGCCACGCCTACAAACGCTAAAAACAACGCTAAAACACACTTTGCAAATGCTTTCATAAACTCTCATTTGGCTAAAATTTCGCTACATTATAGCAAATTTTTTATAGATTTTTACAAAGAAACATAAATTTTTATAACATTGAGATAGTTGATGCTTATGATAAATTTTTACGCAACAAATTACAAAGTTTAGAGAACGAAGGAGCTTTTGAAAATTTCAGCACAGGTTTTGAGGGACGAGGATATAGTGGATACTCTATGAGTAATAACGCGGTTGCGGCTTATGAGAACGGACAAAAACCACTTTCAAAATTCACCAAAGAGGATGCCGAAGCATTGAGTGAGCTTACAGGGCTAAAATGGACTTTAAAAGAAGTAAAAGATTTTGTAAAAGATTATGGCGAAGTGGGTTATCATCACACAAGCAAATTTTATAATAAAACAAATTTTTACTCTATCGCAGAAGCTATAAAATACAGCGATAGTAGCATTTTTATAGATGAGATTTTGAAAAAATTTAACTTTAAAGATGAAGCTAAATTTAAGGCAATCTTTGAGGAACAAAAAACAATCCTTGAAAAACAAAAAGATATTGATTTTAACTTGTCTGTGGTAAGACATTATTTAAGTGTTTTAGAAAATGATTTAAGTGTTGATTATGAAAGACTTTTGGAACTCAAAAGATATAAGGACGAGTTAGAAAAATTAGGCGCAACAAACTATAAAGAATACAAACAATTAAGCAAAATGCAAGATGATGGGCTTTTTGACAAGGCAAAAGCAGAAAATGAGCGACAAATCAAAAAAGAACAAAATGCAACACAAAAACTTAATGATAAAGTCAATGAATTTTTTGAAAAACACCCAAAATTAAGAGATAGTTATGATAGTTTTAGTTATAAAAAAACTGACGATGAAATACTTAAATCATTTAAATATAATGTAGATGATATATTTTTGGGTAATTATGAAGTAAATGAGTTATCTTTTGGTGATAAGATACTTTTAGAAAATTTAGAGGAAACTTTAAAATTAAGAAATTATTTTAATAAAAAATTTGACGACAAAATAGATAAAAAAGAGCTTGAAAATATGATTTTTTCTTATTATGAGAAAATGAGTGAGCAAAAAATAAAAGATAATGCTAATAGATATTCTACTAAACAAGGATTAAACTTTTTAGAAAAATATAAGGATTTTAAAGAGTATATTAGATACTATGACAACTTATATAAAAGATATAAAGAAAAAGATTATGCCGCTGATATTTATAATATCAAAAGTATTATAAAAGATTTAAGACGCACTTTAAATAAAAAAGGAATAGACACAAAGGATTTACATATAGAAAATTTAATGCCAAAACAAACTATACAACAATTCAAAGATAAAGATGGAAAAATCACAAAAACAACACTTCAAACTTATGCTGTGCCTGTGCCTAAACTACGATTTAACAATATAGAACAATTTAAAAAATGTTTCAAAATGTTTTTAGTGATGACAATAATAAAAGCTGGGCTTTTTTAGCAACGCCTTATAAGCCTGTGAAAATTGATTTAGCTTATGCTTACAAACATTTTTTCAAAAATACAAATGATAAAAATAGAAATTTTTACAAGGAAGCTTTTTTTGATACCTTTGATGACCCACTTTTTATCGCTAAAAATAGCGCAAAAGGTAGGGATAGCGTGTATTTTTATAAGCCTTTTTATAAAATAGTAAAAGATAAAAATGGCAACGATAAAGAAGTATTTTTAAATCTCTTTGGCATAGGCGTTGATAGTAATGGAAAAGTGGATTTTAAAACATTTTATGATGATACGGGTAGCAGAATGAACGAAATTTTAAATTTAAGTGATGAAAATATCGTATATATCAAAGCGTAGTTCTCCCTGTGCTTACCATAGCCACTACACTGATAAACACGCTTGGAGGCTAAACACCATAAGTGGAGTAGGCTTAAAGGCTAGGCTCGCTATGAGCGATTACGCACGAATTTTACCACAAAAAAACTTCAAAGTCAAATTTAAAGGCAAAATAAAACAAAATTTTTAATCCTTTTTTGTAAAAAGCGTTTTTGGGATAATGCTGGGTAAGGTAAAAAAGGGAAAAAGATGAGTGCGATTTGCTTTAACAATGTGCTAAAAACAAAGCCAAAAGAGCAGTTAGAAAATGCCGCTACAAAGGCAAAAGATGAGC
>OIZA01000408.1_pt1 | contig 23418 bp, 20 predicted proteins | sample 1588381 | NCBI WGS metagenome assembly OIZA01 (sample SAMN03283277) | human gut metagenome | biome: human-associated habitat; material: feces | host: Homo sapiens | place: Peru | collected 2012 | reverse complement strand
GCCGCCGCTGGTGCTGGAGCGCGTGATCGACGGATTGAGTGTCGGTGAGCGTGTGTCACTCACGGCAGCAGTTGCTTATTTCGGACTGGTTGCCCTGACCGGATTGCTGGAATCCGCAAGGGAGGTTCAGCTTACGTTGTTCGGGCAGCGGATTACGCGAAATCTGCGGCAGGCATTGCGGGACAAGTTCTCCCGGCTCACTGCGGATACGCTGACGAAACAGGAGCCCGGTGTGACCGTTTCCCGTTTTATCGGCGATGTGGACACCGTGGAGGAGCTTTTCACATCAGGCATCATCAGCATGGCGGCCGATCTCTGCAAGGTGATCAGTATTTTTGCGATTATCGGTAGCAAGAAGCCCGGTCTTGCGTTGGTGCTGCTTTTGCTGATTCCGCTGATCTTTGCATTTACGAGGGTTGTCCAGAAGCGATCCCTGATTGCGCAGATCGAAAACCGGAAGGCGGTGGCGAAGGTGGCAAATCATGTGCCGGAGACCATCTGCAACATCCGCACGATTCATGCCCTTGAGAAAGAGGATTACATGGAGCGGAGGTACAGCGATTACATAGGCGAGAGCTATGCCGCCATGGAAAAAACAAATTTTTATGATGCGATTTACTCGCCTGTGATACTGATTCTCAACGCGCTTGTAACGGCGGTGATACTGACACTGGCGGCAACGGGAAATCCTGTGATACAGAACTTTTTCGGCATGTCCGTCGGTATGGCGGTGGCTATGATTTCCTATATTTCTCAGGTTTTCAGTCCGTTGGAGAGCATTGGTATGGAGATTCAGACGATTCAGTCTGCGGTTGCCGGTGTTCACCGGATTAATGAATTTCTCGCGCAGCCGGAACGGTGGCAGACAGATGAGAAAACCAGCTTTATCAAGGACGCTCCCTGTATGGAGCTGCAGGATGTCTGCTTCGGCTATGTCGAGGAGCAGGAGATTCTGCATCATCAGAATTTGCAGGTATTTTCGGGCGAGCATCTGACGCTGACAGGACGGACGGGGGCAGGAAAAAGCACCATATTCAAGCTCCTGTTGGGGCAGTATCGCCCGCAGAGCGGTCATGTGCTCATCCACGGACAGGAGGCGGCACTGATTCCCGATGCCGCGAAGCGCAGGCTGTTCGGTTATGTGGAGCAGACCTTCCGCCCCGTTGCGGGAACAATGGTAGACCAGATCAGTCTCTTTGACAAGGCGATCACGCAGGACATGGTGGAAGCCGCCGCACAGCTTGTCGGAATCCATGAGACGATTGCGGCACTCTCGAACGGCTATCAGACGGCGTACGCGCCGAGTCTGCTTTCACAGGGACAGCAGCAACTGCTTTCCATTGCTAGGGCAGTGGTTGCCCAGCCGGAGATCCTTCTGCTGGATGAAATCACCGCAAATCTGGACGCCGACACGGAGCAGACAGTTCTGATGGCATTGCAGAATGCCTCCCGGAACCGGACGGTGCTGTCGATTTCTCACCGTCTTTATGAGAGGACGGGCGGAAGACAGGTGCATATATAATTTTTTGAAAAAAATGATTGACTCCTACGCAACGTAATAGTTTAGAGTATGCTTATCGAGAGGAGGAAATGCAGATGATGACAGTAAATGAGGTGAGTAAGATCACGGGAGTGAGTATACGCGCTTTGCAGTATTACGACACCATTGGACTTTTGAAGCCGAGCCGGTATACGGAGTCGGGCTACAGGCTGTATGACGATACGGCGCTGGAAAGGCTCCAGCAGATTTTACTGTTCAGGGAACTGGAATTTCCGCTGAAGGAGATCAGACAAATCTTAGATGCTCCTAATTTTGACAGAGAAAAGGCTCTGGAACAGCAGATAGAGCTGCTTACCATGAAGAAAGAGCATCTTGAAAACTTGATCAACTTCGCTCGAGAAATAAAAAGATTAGGAGTGAAAAAGATGGATTTTACAGTATTTGACACGAAGAAGCTCGATGAATATGCAAAGCGTGCCCGCGAGCAATGGGGGAAGACGGAGGAGTATAAGGAATTCGAGCAAAAGGCCGATGCGCGGACGAAGGAAGAGGAACACAAAATAGCGAATGACTTTATGAAAATTTTTGTGGAATTTGGTGCGATGAAGGAACAGGCGCCGGAAGCCGACGAGGTTCAGAGGCAGGTCAAGAAGCTACAGGATTACATTACGGAACATTATTACAACTGCACAAAGACAATCCTCAGCGGTCTTGGCAAAATGTATGCAAGTGGCGGTGAGTTCACGGAAAACATTGACAAGGCAGGCGGTGAGGGAACGGCAGAGTTCAGCGCACGGGCGATCGAGATTTTCTGCGGGGAGTGAGACCCGCCGCCTACATTTTCTTGTAGGCGTTTCCCCATTCTACCATGGAGTCGAGGATTGGCTTAAGGGTCTTACCCAGATCGCTCAATGCGTATTCCACTCTGGGAGGCACTTCCGGGAAGACGGTTCTGGTAATCAGGCCGTCTTCTTCCATTGAACGCAGACTGTCTGTCAAGACCTTTTGGCTGATTCCCTCTAAATCCCTTTTGAGTTCATTAAAACGCCATGGGCGTACCAGTAAATTTCTGATAATCAATAGCTTCCATTTACTTCCGATGAGAGAAACGGTAGTTGCGACCGGGCATTCCGGCAATTCTTCTTTTGTCAGCATAGCATTCCCTTTCTTGTATTAGATAAAATATAAGTGTTACATCAAATTATAATGCAACCTTCAAGTTTCTGTCAATGGATTGCAAAATGTGGCAGGGGTTACTTTTTTGTGCCTAGGTAATAAAAAACTGCGTACTTACTTCCCGGAGAAAAGCTTGCTAAGATCAAGATGTAACAGGCAGGAGCCAAACAAATCATAGCAAATCAGGAGGTAGCGAAATGGCATTATCAAATCTTGCAGGATGGAATGAGGATAGGAAAAACAGTGCGGCATGCGGAACAGCGTGCGGGGCATCGGACAAGCCGGAGGAGAAGCCGGCAGCATGCGGAACAGCGTGCGGGGCATCAGACAAGTAGGGAAGTGAAACGGATGAGGAGGACAGGATGCGGCAGTATTTTTCTTTTCAATGGCACATAACGGACGAGTGTGATCAGCGGTGCAAACACTGTTACATTTTCTCGGGAGAGGGATGTAAGGAGCTTAAGAGCATGACATGGGAGCAGATGCAGCAGGTGGTCGCAAATTGCGAAGATTTCTGTAAGACCTATAACAGGGTGCCGTATTTTTACATTACCGGCGGCGATCCGATCCTCCATCCGCACTTCTGGAAACTGATGATATTACTGAAAAGCAAGGAGATCCCATTTACCATTATGGGAAATCCGTTTCATCTGAATGATGAGGTGTGCAGGATGCTTAAGGCCTGCGGCTGTGAGAAATATCAGATGTCGCTGGACGGAATGCGGCAGACGCATGACTGGTTCAGGAAGCCGGGCAGCTTCGAGCTTACCTTGGAGAAGGTCGCGTGCCTCAATCGTGTAGGGATAACAAGTATCATAATGAGTACCGTGTCAAAAACCAATATGGACGAAATACCAGAAATTATAGATGAAGTTGTAAAGGCGAAGGTAAAGGTTTTTGCATTTTCACGCTATGTGCCGACCGGTGGAGAGGTGGATGCCGGAATGACACCACAGGAATACAGGGAACTGTTGAGAAACTGTGATGCAAAGATGAAAGCGTATGAGGCGGCGGGCTGCGAGACCTATTTTAATAGAAAGGATCATCTGTGGACGCTCTACGAATATGAAACGGGTCAGTTTAAAATCCCTGCCGACGCAAAAGCCGGAGTAATCTATGGTGGCTGCAACTGTGGGAACTGTCATATAACGATTTCCTCTAACGGGAATGTGATGGCGTGCAGGAGAGTCATGGACAGCAAGGTTGCTAACATCTTTGAGGAGCGGCTGGCGGAGGTATGGATCGGACAGATGGAGAAATACAGGGAGTACGATAAATTTACAAAGTGCAGTAAATGTGAACTGAAGGCATGGTGCAGAGGCTGTCCGGCGGTGTCAAATGGGACGAACGGCGATTTTTACGGAGCAGACCCGCAATGCTGGAAAACGCGGAATGAGATAACAGGAGAGGAATTGAGTAGGTGATGAGATGAATCTGGAAACTTGTCTGAAGAAAATGGAACTGGTGGGTGTTCTCGCATTTGCAACGGTGGACAGCGAGGGCGCGCCGCAGATCAGGAATATCAGCGCGATTCATTATGAGCCGCAGGCACTCTATTTCTTCACCGCCAGAGGAAAAGATTTCTGCCGCGAGCTGCTGGAGGACGGCAGGGTGCAGATATTGTGTTATACAAAATATAAAGAAATGATCCGGCTTTCGGGAAAAGCCTGTGCCGTAGCGGACGAGGAACAGATAAAGTGGCGGGAGAGGATTTTTGAAGAGCAGCCGTATCTGTCAAATGTGTATCCGGGAGATACCAGAGATATCGGGATCATTTTCTGCATTGATCGGGGAGAGGTAGAGTATTTTAATCTTGGCGTGAAACCTATATTCAGGGAGACCTATCTTCTTGGAAATGGTATAATCAAAGAAAAGGGATATTTCATAACAGATTCCTGTATAGGCTGCGGCAGGTGTGCGAAAAACTGTCCACAGAACTGTATTGAGAAGGGTGCGCCCTATGTAATCAGTCAGAGGCATTGTCTGCATTGTGGCAGCTGCTATGAAAAATGTCCGGTTAAGGCGGTGAAGAGATTGAAAAATTGAAGAACGTGCGAAGAAATGGAGGGAACATGAATCAAGACGACAGAAGGGAATACCTGATTGGAGAGCTTTTAAAGGAAGAGCCGCAATATGCAAGGATGCGGGTTCCTGAAAATGAGGGGGAACAGAAGCGCCTGCTCCGCTCCCTTATGAACATCCGTCCTCCGCGTCCGGTCAGTGATACGGTTCTGGAAATTCAGGATGAATATCTGAGGGAGGAAGTGGCGGCAAGAGGTATTATTGACAGTGCTGCCCTGCCAGCTTCTGCGCATGACAGCAGGCTCGTGCTCTGGCGCGGCGATATTACCACGCTGAAGGTTGACGCGATTGTGAATGCAGCGAACAGCGCTCTGCGGGGATGCTTTGTGCCCTGCCATTCCTGTGTGGACAATATCATACACAGTGTCAGTGGAATGCAGCTCCGCATGGAATGCGACCGGCTGATGAATGAACAGGGTTATGACGAGCCGACAGGCAGAGCGAAGATTACGCCCGCCTATAACCTTCCGTGCCGTTTTGTGCTGCATACGGTTGGGCCGATCGTGGCGGGAACGCTTACGAAAACGCATTGCAGGCAGCTTGCGGACTGCTATCGTTCCTGCCTTGAGCTTGCTGCCGATAAGGGGCTGAAAAGCATTGCTTTTTGCTGTATTTCCACAGGAGAATTTCATTTTCCGAGGGAAAAAGCGGCTGAAATTGCCGTGCAAACGGTAGTTGACTTCTTGCGGACAGATGAGAGACTGGAGAGGGTGGTGTTTAATGTTTTCAAACAGGAAGATTACGACATCTATAGGGAACTGCTCGGATAAAGTCGAGCGCCTTGCCCGGAATTTGCGGGAGGCAGACGCAGTCGTCATCGGAGCCGGAGCGGGGCTATCTACTTCGGCAGGCTTCACATACGCGGGGGAGCGTTTCCAACAATATTTTCAGGACTTTGGAGCAAAGTATGGTTTTAAGGATATGTATTCCGGAGGCTTCTATCCGTACAGGACACCGGAGGAACGCTGGGCGTATTGGAGCCGGTATATTTACATTAACCGGTACATGAACGCGCCCAAGCCTGTGTATGAAAAGCTGTATGAACTGGTTCACGATAAGGACTATTTCGTATTGACAACGAATGTGGATCACTGCTTTCAGAAAGCGGGCTTCGACAGGCACCGCTTGTTCTATACGCAGGGCGATTACGGCCTGTTTCAGTGCAGTGAGCCCTGCCATCAGGAAAACTATGACAATGAAAATGTCATTCGGGAGATGGTGACGGCTCAGGGATACAAAATCGGACCGAACGGAGCATTATTTTTACCGGAAGGCATCGTCCCGAAGATGACGGTTCCAGCGGAACTGGTACCCCATTGCCCGAAATGTGGTAGACCTGTGAGCATGAACCTTCGGGCGGACAGCACATTTGTCGAGGATGAAGGCTGGCATATTGCGGCGGGTCGGTATTCCGATTTCCTCCGCAGACACAGGAATTTGAAGGTCTTGTTTCTGGAGCTGGGTGTCGGCATGAACACGCCCGGAATCATTAAATATCCGTTCTGGCAGATGGTTGCAGAAAACCCTGACGCGGTCTATGTCTGCATCAACTATGGAGAAGTGTATGTCCCTGACGAAATCAAGAAGAAATCCATTTGTATCAATGGGGATATTGGGGAAGTGCTGGACAGGATGACGAGATAATTGACGAGATAAACAATATTTATTTGTAAGTAAAGAGCTATAATTTGTTGGAATTACGGGAATAATTTAATTATCTCGTCAATCTGGTCAAATGTATTGACGAGATTGACGAGATTTATTATAATAGTGACGAGATAAATTTACGGAAGGAGATGATGGCATGCCCTATCAGGAGAGTGAAACTGTAGAGCTGAAAGCGGTCGTTGTGGATGAAGTCAAAAAGGAAATTATTGCCTTTGCAAACAGCGACGGCGGGAAATTGTATATTGGCGTTCGGGATGATGGTACGGTTGTTGGTGTGGATGACCCGGACGGCACCGCGCTGCAAGTCAGTAATATGGTCAGGGATTCTATCAAGCCGGATGTCACAATGTTCCTTCACTACAAGACTATAGAGGAAGATGGAAAGAAAGTCATTGAGATAAATGTCCAACGTGGCATAGACCGTCCTTATTACATTGCCAAAAAGGGAATGCGTCCCGATGGAGTCTATGTCCGGCAGGGCTATTCCTCTGTGCCTGCCACCGATACTGCAATTCGCTGCATGATCAAGGAGACCGACGGAGACCGCTTTGAAACAATGCGCTGTCTGGAACAGGAGCTTACATTCGAGGCAACTGAACAGGAATTTCGGTTCCGAAAGGTGGAATTTGGGCCGCAGCAAATGCATACATTGAAGCTTGTTGACAATGATGGCTTGTACAGCAATTTGGCTTTACTCCTGTCTGACCAGAATCCCCACACCATTAAGGTGGCTGTTTTTCAGGGAAACAAGCAGATGATTTTTAAGGATCGTCGGGAGTTTGGCGGCTCTCTGATGAAGCAGATGAGCGAGGTCTATGACTATATTGATTTCCGTAACCAAATCCGTGCAACCATTGAAAAACTCTCACGAATTGATGTTCGTGACTATCCGGTGATCGCAGTCAGGGAAGCACTGCTGAATCTTCTGGTACATCGGGATTATTCGTTCCGTGCAAGCGCATTGATTAGCATTTATGATGACCGGATCGAATTTGTGTCTATTGGCGGACTTTTGCCCGGAATTGAGTTGGAGGATATTATGGCAGGGCTTTCGGTGTGCAGAAATCAAAATCTTGCCAATGTATTTTATCGGCTGCACCTGATTGAAGCATATGGCACCGGGTTGACAAAAATCATGGAGGCATATGAAGGATTTTCGGAAAAACCTATCATATCTACCACAAAGAACAGCTTTAAGATCACACTTCCCAATGTCAATGCAAAATATGAAACCAAGGCTGTTCCGGCGCCGATTGAGAATGCTCCGTCCGTGCCTGCACCGGAGCTTGACGATGAGCAACGAGTGCTGATCTATGTTCGGGAGCACGGTGCAATTACAAGGCAGGAGACGGAAGAACTGCTTGGCACGAGTGCGTCTACCGCTTCCCGCCTTATTAAGAAAATGGTCAAGATGGGTCTGCTTACACAGCACGGAAAGGCAAGAAACGTCAGATACACGAGCGCCGAATGATAATTGCTTCCCGATCTAATGATACACCAGCCTTGCCCCTGCAAAATAAAAGTGGGGTAAGGCCCGAAACGGTCTTATCCCACAACGCCCTTCTTTTTCCATACCCCGCTTTTATACCGGAGGAGTGCCGTCGCAGAGGTAACAATCCATGTGAACCCGGTTTTGTCACTTCATTTGGTGAAGGTTAGCCTGAACTGATTGACGCAATTTCTATGTTTTGTTATATTATGGATAGAATGCGGAGCCGGTGACGAAGACGGTTAATGTCGGGAATAGGCACGACGCTGGATCGATTTTTGATAGATCTGACCGACCGATAGCAAAGGAGGAAGACTTGAATGCCACATACCATGATAAAGCTTTTGCTTCTGCTTGCCTGTGCCGGTATGCGCCATGGCATTTCTCATGAAGCATGGTTTTGCGACAGACCTGCTTCTGAAGTATGCGGCTTACTTTGTCCTGCCCAGCTTTGTTCTGTTCTGGGTGTTCTTCCTCGTCATGCAGATCACGCAGATCAGCGCCTTCGCCAAAGAATGCACGCCCTATCCGAAGTGGTGCTGGGTCTTTTCGATGCCTGTCGGCATGGCGGTGGCAATGGCAATCACCGTTTTCGGCAATTATCCCATTGGAAATGCGGTTTCCTGCGCGTGGATCAGCATCGGAAATCTCTGGATGTTTGGCGGGCTGCTGGCAATGATGAAAAAAGTGCAATAAATGTGGGAGAAGAGAGATGGACAGGCGAAAGAGAAAAGGATTATGGATTGTGCTGTGGGTGGTGATGATTGTGGTGCTGGCAGCTGCCGTCGCGGGGATCATCGCAATCCGCTCCATGGACAAGGATAAGAAGGAGGCGGGCAGTGTCTCCATGGCGATTGTTGACCCGGAGGGGAACAGCGAGGAGCAAGAGCTGGCAGCTGCCGACCGCGCAGAGAACGGCGGAGAGAAAGGACTGACGGAGAGCAGCGCGGAGAACAGTGGAGAGAATGAGCCGGAGGAGAGCAGCGCGGAGAACAGTGGAGAAGGTGATCCGTCGGAGAGCAGCGAAGAGGAATCGCGGGAGGACGAGGGCAGCGAGGAATGTCCGGAGACTGCGGAGGGAAATGCGGAGACGAGAATGCCGGAGCCGGAGGAGGCTGTCGACAGCGGCTATTACGGCGCATTGCAGGTCATTGGAACGCAGCTCTGCGACAGCAATGGAAATGCGGTGCAGCTTCGCGGTATCAGCACGCACGGGCTGGCATGGTTTCCTGATTATGTGAACGCCGAGCTCTTCCGGGAGCTGCATGACGAGTGGAAGGCAAATGTCGTCCGCCTAGCCATGTATACGGCGGAATATGGCGGTTATTGTTCCGGCGGGGATCAGAAGAAATTAAAACAGCTGATTGCGGACGGCGTACAGTATGCAACGGATAATGACATGTATGTCATTATTGACTGGCATATCCTTTCTGACGGTGATCCCAATACCCACAAGGAGGATGCAAAGGCATTTTTTACGGAGATGTCAGAGGCTTATAGCGGATATGACAATGTTCTCTATGAAATCTGCAATGAGCCGAACGGCGGGACGAGCTGGAGTTCGATCAAGAGCTATGCCGAGGAGATTATTCCCGTGATCCGGGAGAACGATGAGGATGCGGTTATTCTTGTCGGGACGCCGAACTGGAGCCAGTATGTCGATCAGGCAGCGTCGGATCCGATTACCGCTTACAGCAACATTATGTACACGCTTCACTTCTATGCGGCGACGCACACGGACGGTCTGCGCAGTACGATGGCGGCAGCGATTGACGCGGGGCTTCCGGTCTTTGTCTCGGAGTATGGTATCTGTGATGCGAGCGGGAACGGCGCCATTGATGAAAAGCAGGCAAATGCATGGGTGGAGCTTATGGACCGCTATGGCGTGAGCTATGTGGCATGGAATCTATCAAACAAGAACGAGACCTCCGCAGTCTTTAAAAACAGCTGCGGCAAGCTGAGCGGTTTCACGCAGGAGGACTTGAGCAGCTCGGGGCGGTGGCTGTATGATATGCTGACCGGCAAGGGAGCGGGAATGACATCCGGTGACAGCAGACGGCAAACAGGCAGTGAAAACGTACAGGGCGGTCAGACTGAAAAACGCAGTGAGGGCAGCAGACAAGAAAATGACACTTCCGTCGGCACTCAGGAAAGCGCGGAGCAGAATGTGCAGTCTCGAGGTGACGGCGAGCTGCAGACGGAGCTGCAGCTCGCAAACAGCTGGGAGTCGGAGGGAAAGACCTTCTATCAGTACAGCCTTACCATATCGAACCAGTCGCAGGACGCAATCGACGGATGGCGGGCAGTGATCGCATTCAGTGGCGAGTTCAGTCTTTCTGATGCATGGTGCGGGACATATTCCGCCAACGGAAACCAGCTTGAGATTACCCCTGTGGACTATAATGCCAGACTGGAGAGCGGCGCCACCACCGGAGACATCGGTTTCATTGTCAGCGGTGGCAGCGGCATGACGGCGGAGAACGTCAGCGTGTCGACAGCTCCCTGAAAACGGTGTCGAAGACTGCTATGGTATCAAGAATATCCTGTTCGGTGTGTGCGGTTGACAGATAGAGCCTGCCGCGTCTGGGAGTCAGCCGGACACCGTAGGCCTTTGCCAGCTGAACCACTTTTCCGTAAAAGGCAAAATCGACACGGTTCAGACAGTCACGGAAATCAGCAGGAGAGCTCTGAACGCCAAACTCCAATACGCATATGGCGCCCAGATGATCACAATACAGGGGGAGATTGTACTTTTCGCCAAGCTCACGCAGCAGTCGGCAGAACAGACTTCCCAGCTTTTCAAAATGTTCATAGACTCCGGGCTTTGAGAGCTCTGTGATCACCGTGAGCGCGGCGGTGACGGAGAGTGCATTGGCATTAAAGGTGCCGGACGCATGGACTCCGCAGGTCATGATTTCTTTTTTCCCGGCAATGACGGCAAGGGGATAGCCGCCGGAGACTGCCTTTCCAAAGGTTGCAAGATCCGGGGTAACACCGTAGTACTCCTGTGCGCCGCCGGGCGCCATATGAAAGCCGGTGATTACCTCGTCAAAAATCAGCAGACACCCATATTTTTCTGTCAGGGCTCTGATGTTTTTGAGATAATCCTTTGCCGGCAGGATCGGCCCGGAATCGCACATAAAGGGCTCCATGATGATGGCGGCAATTTCGTCGCCCTGTTCCTTCAATAATCTTTCTATGGTTTCTATATCATTCCAGCGTTTTACAATTATATTTTCAGCAGAAGCTGCGGGCTGACCGGCGGTGTGAAGGATCTTTGCCGGATGCTCGGCATCTCCGAGCTCCTTGACGGAATCGGCATCGATACTGATTTTCTCCTCATCTGCCCAACCGTGATACTGCCCCTCAAATTTAACGATCTTAGGGCGTCTGGTGTAGGCTCTGGCAAGCCGGAAGGCAAAGAGATTCGCCTCTGTGCCGGAATTCTGAAAGCTGACCATCTCGGCGCAGGGGATGATTTCGACAAGCCTGCGGCAGAGGGCAAGCAGATTTTCGCCCGGCGCGGAAAAGTGTGTTCCCTTGTCAATCTGTTCTTTCACAGCGGCATTCAGGGAATCGGGACTATAGCCGAGGATCATGGGGCCCAGCCCGTTGATGTAATCAATATATTCATTTCCATCGACATCATACAGACGTGCGCCCTTGCCGTGAGAGAAGGCAATAGGATAGGCTTCATCCGCTGCCTTATGAAAGGAGCTTCCGACTCCGTCCAGAAGACATTCTTTAAGAGAAGTGAACAGTGCTTCAGATCTTTGGGTTTTAAATTTTTCCATAAAGTCACCATACCTTTCCGATAGCGCGCCTGTACAGCTGCCGCCAACATTTATTTGCCCCCTAATATAGCACAGAAAAAAATCAAAAAAAATAGTTGACTTTTCGCAAAAATGTGAGTAAACTAAATGAAAATTGATTCAGATATCAATTTTGAAACACGATTGATGAATGTATTCATAGTGAAATTGATCGTGAAGAGGGGTGTGCGAATGACAGAAGAAGGCAGCATAAAGAGCAGGATGCTACAGATGGCTGACCAGTCATCGGCATTTCGGAAAATAGGCAGCTACTTTGAAGTCAACTGGGACAAGTTGCTGTATATTTCGGCATCAGAGGTTGCCCAGAATGCAGGAGTGAGTCAGGGAAGCGTTTCGAGATTCTGTGCGGAGCTGGGGTATCAGGGCTTTGCAGAATTTCAGAAGGAACTGCGCAGGCAGCAGTATCAGGAGATGACATCGGTTAGACGGGTACAGAACCTGCGGGGCGTCAGCAATGAGATACAGGAGCTTCTGGAAGAGGAGAGAAATGCGACTGATAAATTGCCTCACATTCTGGCGTCCGAGGACTTTAAGGCGGTGGTAAATGCATTGGTAAACAGTGAGAGAGTGATTCTGGTATCAGCCAGAATATCCGCCACGATCGTAGGAATCCTGCAATATCATCTGCAAAAGATCAGAGACAATGTGATCTCGGTGACACCGGGAGACGCATTGTGGGATGCGTTGGAGGCGAACAGGACGGAAGGATGTTTCATCCTGGCAGTCGCCTTTCCGAGATATCCGGTAGCACTGCTCAAAAAGCTGGAAGCCCTGCGAAAGGCGGGATACAAGATCGGTCTGTTGTCTGACAGCGTGTTATGTCCGGCGGTTGAGTTTTCGGAATATCATCTGGAACTGCCCATGGCAAGGAAGTCTATATTTGATTCCTACAGTGCGCCGGTTTCCTTTATCAATATCATGGTAATGGAAGTTGCAAAGAAGATTCCCGGGCTGGAGCAACGAATGGAGATTCTGGAAGAGATTAATAACCGGGAGGAGATATTTTATAAATAGTATTAAAATGGACAAAGAAGTCCGGCAGAACCGTCTGCCGGGCTTTTTTAATAATATTCTTTCATACATAAGGAGGAGACGTTATGAAGAAAAGAAAAGGATTATCATGGATGCTTGCAATCGCACTTACATGCAGTGCACTGACCGGATGCGGAGAGGCACCGGCAACCGCTTCCTCTTCGGAAACCAGTGAGGACACAGTGGTTGCCTCCGGGGAGCTTGGCTCTGTTGAGACAAAGGGCAGCACTACGACATCTGATGAGATGGCGACAGAGATCCACATTGCATTGAATACGCAGCCCCCTTCTCTGGATGCGACAATGACCACGGCTGCCATCACTTCTTATGTGGCGACTCATATCTTTGAAAAGCTGGTTTCCCTGAAGAGCGACTACACGGTCGATCTGGAACTGGCGGAAAGCTATGAGCATAATGAGGATTACACGGAGCAGACCTATAAGCTGCGGAAGGGTGTTCTTTTCCATAATGGGGATGAACTGAAGGCAGAGGATGTTGTTGCCTCCATGAACAGATGGATTGATAACTACGGTCAGGCGAAAAACATGCTGGGAGATGCCAGATTTGAACAGGTAGACGATTACACTGTAAAGATTGTGACAGAAACACCCTGTATGTATCTGAATGAACTGATTGGTTATCTGGGAAATGGCTTTATCAGCCCCAAGGAGGTCATCGATGCCACACCGGCGGGAGAAACCCTGTCCGAATACATTGGCACCGGCCCCTATAAGTTCACAGAATGGGTGACAGATCAGTACATCCGTCTGGATAAATTTGAAGATTATGTGCCGTATGCAGAGGAATCCGACGGCTGGTGGGGTAAGAAGGAAGCGAATATTCAGACCCTGTTCTATGAAATCGTGACGGATGACTCCACAAGAGTAGCGGGCATGATGAACGGTGACTACGATGTGGCAATGAACATGCCGCAGGACAATTACGATATGCTTGCAAATAACCCGGATATCAAGACCTATAAGGCATTGTGGGCATCACCCATTCTGGTCTTCAATAAGGCGGAGGGAGTCAGCACGGATGTAAACTTGAGAAAGGCCATTCAGGCGGCTCTGGATATGGATGAAATCATGATGGCAGGGTATTCTTCGGAGGAGTTTTACAACCTGAGTTCCTGCGACATGTACCCTCAGCAGGCGAACTGGTACACCACGGTTGGCAGCGAGTATTATAACCAGAATAATCCCGAACTGGCAAAGGAGTATCTCGCACAGTCCGATTACAACGGAGAAACCTTTAAGATTCTTTGCACGACTGATTATTCTGACCTGATGGCAATCGCGGTTGTCATCGAAAACCAGCTGGAGAATATTGGAATCAATGTGGAAATCGAGTCCTATGACTGGGCAACCTTCCTGACCTATCGTTCCGATCCGACGACCTTTGACGCTTATGTATCTACCTACGTTCCGGTTATGGTACCCAGCATGACGCTCTATATGGGTGCAGAATATGCGGGCTGGTACAGAGATGAATACGCACAGAAGTGTCTGGCGGACATCTCCGCATCCACGGATATTGCATCCGCCTTCAAGATATGGGAGGAACTGGAAGAGTATAACCTTTCCACAGCAGTGCCTTACTGTAAGCTGGGCGAGAGCTACACCTACAGCGTATCAACCAGTAAACTGGACAAGATGGGAGTATTCCAGGCGCCTACGTTCTTCAATGCAGTTTTATATAAGTAAGTGTCGCTGAAACGACAGAAATCATGCAAAGGGGCAGATCGAGGAAGAGTCGATCTGCCCTTCTGCTCAATGGAGAGACATTATGAAGATAGCATTGCTGCAAATGAATATCCAACTATATGACAGGGAAGCGAACAAGCACAAGGTGCGGAGCATGCTGGAACAGGCAATGGGCAAAGCGCCGGAGCTTGATCTGGTGATTCTCCCGGAGCTTTGGACCTTTCCCTTCTTATTTAAAGAAGACAAGGAATCCATGACCCGGCAGCTTGCGGAGTACGGGGAAGAATACGAGGGCGAAACCCTGCAATTCGTCTCTGAGATGGCTGCCACGCATAATGTCTGGATCGTGGCGGGCTCCCTGCCGTTAAAGAATCCGGACGGAACCTTTGGAAATACCACCGTAATCTTTGACCGTCGGGGAAAGATTATGGAAAAGTACAGTAAGGTTCATCTCTGCGAATGGTGCGGGGAGACAAATGCCTTTGAAAAGGGAAATGAAATAACCGTGGCAGATACGGAAATCGGCAGAATAGCCCCCATTATCTGCTATGATATCCGCTTCCCGGAGCTGGCGAGAACAGCGGCGCTGAAGGGAGCTGAATTGCTGGTGGTGGCATCCGATTTCGGGCATGACCCGAAGGAGCCGAAGGTGGATATATGGAGAACTCTGCTGAAGGCAAGAGCAATAGAGAACATGATGTTTGTCGCTGCCTGTGACAGATGCGGAACCGGGCCGGAGAGCTCATATTTCGGGCACTCCATGATTATTGATCCCTACGGAAGAGTCATCGCGGAGGGAGGGGAAGAGGAAGAAGTCGTTATCGGGGAAATAGATTACCGACTGGTGGAGGAAGCCAGAAGAAAGATACCTGTCTGGCAGGACAGGAGACCGGAAGTATACAACCTTGAAAAACAGATATAAGCATGGATGCATGCAGATAGGAGCGAGCTATGAAGGAGATTAATGTTTTCATCAGACCGGAAAAGCTGGAAATTATGAAACAGATCATTGTGGATGAATATAAATGCGGCGGCATGACAGTGATTAATGCGATGGGATGCGGAAACCAGAAGGGATTTAAGGAAGAGATGGTGGGCATCAAGACAAACGTGAACCTGCTGCCGAAGCTGAAGGTAGAGGTATATGTGGAAGACAGCGAGGTAGACAGCATTGTAAGGACGATCTGCGAAAGAATCGCTACCGGCTTTGTGGGCGATGGAAAAATTATTGTCAAGAATGTGGAGGATGTTATCCGTGTCAGAACGGGAGAGCATGGACATTCGGCGGTTTAGTTGGAGGGTGTGCGTATGAGAAAGTACATTATTAAAAGGGTCATTTCCCTGATTCCGGTACTTTTTGTGGTATCTCTGGTGATTTTCCTGCTGATTCATCTGACTCCCGGTGATCCGGCGAGAACAATGCTCGGAGACGAGGCTTCGGAAGCGGATGTCATGCAGCTGAGAGAAGAAATGGGCTTGAACGATTCCATTGTCGTGCAGTACGGAAAATGGGTGTCGGGTCTGTTTCACGGAGACTTCGGAAAATCTATTTTCATAGATGAGCCCATGACGCAGATTATCGGAGAGCACCTTGGCGCCACCGTGTCCGTCACGGTTTTCTCATTGATTATCGCACTGCTGCTTGCAATTCCGCTCGGAATGATTGCAGCGAAAAACAGAGGCAGAGCCGCCGACCAGGTGATCACGGGCTTTACCATGCTGGGTATTTCCATACCGAGCTTTCTGATGGGATTGTTTCTGATACTGATCTTTTCCGTCGGACTGCGGCTGCTGCCGGTGGCAGGCTATAAGACGATCAAGGAAGCAGGGCTGCTGACACACCTCAAGTATCTCATAATGCCCTGTATCTCTCTCGGACTGATGCAGGCGGCGCTGATCACGCGCATGACCCGCTCGTCCGTGCTGGATGTTCTGTATATGGACTATATAAAGATGGCGAGAGCGAAGGGCGTGAGGGAGAGGAAAATACTGCTGAAGCACGCGTTCCGGAATGCGTTGCTTCCTATTATAACTGTCGTGGGACAGAGCTTCATCGCGCTTCTGTCGGGAGCAATGGTTGTGGAATCCGTATTCAACATTCCGGGAATCGGACAGCTGATCGTCAACTCCGTGCTGAGGAGAGATTATGAAGTAATTCAGGCAATCGTGCTTGTTATCGCGCTGATGAACGTTGTGATTACGCTTCTTATGGATCTGCTTTATGCAATTGCGGATCCCCGCGTAAAGATGGAATAGGAGGTGACGGTGTATGGAACAGGATTTACAGACGATTAAGAAAAATTTGCAGAAGGAACAGCGCCAGCTTAAAAGAGCGAAACTTCTGCATAACAGACTGGCTATGACGGGCGCGGTTCTGATTGTGCTGGTGACGGTTCTGGCACTGGCAGCTCCCCTGCTGGCACCTATGGGCCCTTATGAGGTGGATGTGAAAAACAGGCTTTCAGCACCCTCCATACAGCATCTTTTCGGCACGGACAATTTCGGAAGGGATCTCTTCGCCAGAGTGTTATACGGAGCCAGAATTTCTCTCGGGGTAGGCGCGGGCGCTTCTCTGATTGCAACCCTCGCCGGTATTGTCATAGGGCTGTATGCAAGCTATTACAAGTGGCTGGACAACCTTCTCATGAGAGTCTGCGATGGATTAAAGGCGATTCCCTCGACGCTGCTGGCGATTGCACTGATGGCGGTACTTGGCTCCAGTATGTCGAATGTCATCATCAGTCTTGCGCTTGTCAGCATCCCGGATGTGGCGAGAGTAGTCCGCTCGGAAGCCATTCTGATCAAGGAGCAGACCTATGTGGAGGCAATGAAGGCGCTCGGCTCTTCCTCAAAGAGGATCATCTGGTCGCATATTGCACCCAATGTCATTTCACCGGTGATTGTGCAGATCTCCTTTATCTTTGCATCGGCAATTATTTCCGAGGCGGCGCTGAGCTTTCTGGGCGTAGGGATTCCGGTGCCGACTCCCAGCTGGGGCAATATCCTGAGCGACGGAAAAACCTATATTTATAATTGCTGGTGGATGATCGTCTTTCCCGGTGCGACAATGGCTTTGACGGTGCTCGGACTGAATCTGTTCGGCGACGGTATCCGGGATGTGCTGGATCCTATGACAAATTAGTAAGCCCCCCTGAAAGAACGGGCGGAAAGGCGGAGACACATATGGCGGAAAAAATATTGGAAGTACAGGAACTGACAACCATGTTCAGGACAGAGCGGGGAATCATGAAGGCTGTGGACGGTGTTTCCTTCCATGTCAACAAGGGGGAAATTCTGGGCATTGTGGGAGAGTCCGGGTGCGGCAAGAGCGTGACCTCCCAGTCCATTCTGAGGTTGTTCGATGAAAAATATACGGCGCAGTACCAGGGAAAGATTCTTTTTAAGGGCAGGGATCTCCTGAAAATTCCCATGAAGGAAATGCAGGACATTCGCGGACATGAAATATCCATGGTGTTTCAGGATGCGCTGAGCTCCCTGAATCCAGTTTTCACGGTGGGCGAGCAGATTATGGAGACCATTCTCATCCATCAGAACGTCAGGAAGGAAGAGGCGAAGAAGCGGTCGATTGAAATGCTTCGGCTGGTGGGAATCCCCGCACCGGAACAGCGTTTCTCTCAGTATCCGCACGAGCTTTCCGGCGGCATGCGGCAGAGGGTCATGATCGCGATTGCGTTATCCTGCTGTCCGAATCTGCTGATTGCGGATGAGCCGACAACAGCGCTGGATGTGACGATTCAGGCGCAGATCATGGAACTGATCGTAAAGCTGAACAGACAGATGGATATGGGAGTCATTCTGATTACACATGATCTGGCGGTCGTGGCGGAGACCTGCAGCAGGGTAGCCGTGATGTATCTGGGACAGATCGTGGAGGAAGCGGATGTGGAGCATATCTTTGACAATCCCCTGCATCCCTATACCAGAGGTCTGATACAATCCATTCCGCAGCTTGAGGGGGTACGTCAAAAGAGACTTTACATGATAAAGGGAATGGTGCCGCTTCTGTCACAGATCCCGGAGGGCTGCCGCTTCGCACCCAGATGTGAGTTCGCTACAGACGAATGCAGAAAGTGTATGCCGCAGCTTACGGAGGTCGGCGAGGGGCATCGGGTACGCTGCCATAAGGCAGTAAATACCGACGGGCACCCGACCGGCAGCAGCGCAGAAGAAAAGAGGTGAATCTGGCATGAGTGATAGAGAAGTGGTTTTGGAGGCACAGCATGTTAAGAAATATTTCCCGATAAAAGGTGCGTTCGGGAAGGTGAAGGACAATGTAAAGGCTGTCGATGACGTGAGCCTGAAGCTGTATAAGGGAGAGACGCTGGGGCTGGTCGGAGAGACGGGCTGCGGAAAAAGCACCCTTGGCAGGACGCTCCTGAAGCTGGTAGAGCCGACCGACGGCAGAATCATCTTGCGCGGGACAGATATTACAAAATATACCGAGAAGCAGATGCGCGCAGAGCGAAGCAAAATCCAGATGGTCTTTCAGGATCCCTATACTTCCCTGAACCCCAGAAAACGTGTGGGCGCCATACTGGAGGAGGTTCTTGCAATTCAGGGAATCAGGGAGAACCGTCAGGAGCGGGCGATGGAGATTCTCGGGAAGGTAGGGCTGCGCAGAGAGCATTATTACCGCTACCCGCATGAATTTTCGGGAGGACAGAGACAGAGGATCGGTCTGGCGCGGGCGCTGATTTTAAATCCTTCCATCATTGTCTGCGATGAACCGGTATCGGCGCTGGACGTCTCCATCCAATCGCAGATCATTAACCTGTTGCAGGATCTGCAGGAGGAAAGGCAGCTGTCCTATGCCTTTATTGCGCATGACATGAGCGTTGTAAAGTATATTTCCAACCGGATCGGTGTGATGTATCTGGGGCATATCGTGGAGGAGGCGCCGACGGATGATCTGTTCGGAATGACGCTGCATCCCTATGCGCAGGCGCTTTTGTCGGCGGTACCCTCCCCGAATCCGCATGTGAGGAAGGAGAGGATTGTGCTGGAGGGAGATGTCCCTTCGCCGATTCATCCCCCGGCGGGCTGTGTGTTCCATACAAGATGTCCCTATGCTACACCGAAGTGCCAGAAGGAGGTGCCCCCGAAAAGGGAGATCAACCGCGGACATTTTGTGTGCTGTCATTTATATGAGGAAGGCAAAATAGTGGAATAGGATGGAGGAAGCGTTATGAGTGTGATCATTGGTTCTATGCGCCATGAGGTAAATTCCTTTTGCAGAAAAACAGTTGATCTGGATGAATTCAGACATGGATACCTTCTGTATGGAGAAGAGATAGAGAAAGAACTGGCGGGAAAGAGAGAAGGGGAAAGCGCCTTTCTGGATGTGCTGAGAGAAAACAATATGCAGGCGGCGTGTACGGTGGCAGCAAAGGATGCCAGCGCAGGCGGGCCGGTCACGGCGGAGGCATTTGCACATCTGATGCAGGAGTTTAAAAAGAGGACTGCACAGATTGCGGAGACGGAGGGCGTGGACGCGGTGCTCCTGAATCTGCATGGGGCAATGCTTACGGAGGACAGTGATGACCCGGAGGGTGAGCTGGTCGAAATGATCAGGGGAATCGTCGGGGAAAAGCCGCCCATAGGAGTCAGTCTGGACGCTCATGCCAAGATTACGAAAAGGCTGGTGGAAAATGCGGATATTATTGTGGGGTATCACACCATTCCGCATATCGATGCCTATGAGACCTCCTACCGCGTGGCAGAGCTTGTAATGGGTATGCTCAAGGGAGAAGTACATCCGTACATGGCATCCATTACCATCCCGACCCTGCTGCCGGTTGAGGCGGAGAACCATAACTTTGGCTTCTATCAGGGGATGGTTGAGAAGAGCCGGGAATATGAGAGCCGGGAGGGAGTATATTCCGTCACCTGCTTTCCCGGACAGCCATGGCTCGATTATCCTGGAAATGCCGGCTCCTTTGTGACGGCGATCAGTGACAGCAGGGAGAAGTCAGAGACGATCGTGCGCGAAATGGCTTCTCTGTTCTGGGAGCGTAAAGAGACCTGTATAACAGATAAATATCCTATCGAAACAGCTGTGCAAAAGGGCTTGCGGGAGGAAGGACCTGTTGTGCTCGCAGAGCTGGGAGATGCACCGCCTGCGGGCAGTACCGGAGACGGAAATGACCTTCTCAGGGCATTGCTGAAGGCGGAACCGAAGGCACCCTGTCTGGTAACAGTTGTGGACCCGGAGGCAGTCCGGGATGCCGAGCGGGCAGGCGAAGGAAACACGGTCAGAACAACAGTCGGCTGGAAGCTGGATCAGCGGTGGGGTAGCCCGATAGAAATTCAGGGAGAGGTGCTGAAGGTACAAAGAGGGGATTTCATAATGGCAATGGGAGATACCCCGGGAACAATGGGCTTGTCTGCCGTTATCAGGATCGGTGAGATTTATCTCATTGTCTGTGAGTATACCTTTTCCCACTACGATCCGAATTCTTACCGCTGTATGGGATTGGAGCCGGAGAAAGCGCAGCTTGTGGGAGTGAAGTCAACAGAGCATTTCAGGGCCTTTTACGGAAAGCTGGCGAAGGACATTCTTCTGGCGGATACGGAGGGACCCAGCATGAGCAGCTTTACGAAATTTGACTGGAAGAAGAAAGGCCATCCCATCTGGCCGCTGGATCATTTTGAATGGTGCGCAGAGGAGCAGGAAGTTTACAAGAGTCGGAGAGAGGGACGCTGAAATGTATGAAGAGTATCTGAATATGATTGACTGCATCAAGGAAGAACTGTATCAGCTGAGTGACGAGATATGGGAATGCCCCGAAATCGCTTTTCGGGAAAAAAAGAGCGTGCAGATTCTGACGACCTATCTTGGGAAAAAGGACTTTACGGTGGAGTGCCCGGCTTATGGGATTGAGACGGCATTTGTGGCGGCATACGGTGCGGGCAGACCTTATATTGGCATCCTCGGAGAGTTCGATGCGCTTGCCGGATTAAGCCAGAAGAGCGGTGTTGCAAAGAAGGAAAGTCTCGTAGAAGGCGGAAACGGGCACGGCTGCGGGCACAATCTGCTGGGGGTCGGCTCTCTGGCAGCAGCCATGATCGTGAAGGATTACTTACAGAAAACGGGAAATTCCGGCACGGTTTTCTATTATGGCTGTCCTGCCGAAGAGGGCGGCTCCGGGAAAGCGTTCATGGCGCGGGAAGGAGCTTTTTCGGAGCTGGATGCAGCGTTCTGCTGGCACCCGGCGGAGCTGAATGAGGTCATGCAGGAGAGCTCGCTGGCAAATGTACAGGTGCGCTACCGGTTTGACGGGCTCAGCGCGCATGCGGCGGAAAACCCGGAGGACGGCAGGAGTGCGCTGGATGCGTTGGAGTTAATGAATGTGGGCGTAAATTTCCTGCGGGAGCATATGAGCCCGCAGGCGAGAATCCATTATGCGGTCACTGACGCGGGCGGAGTCTCTGCCAATGTGGTACAGGCGCATGCCGAAGCGGTATACCTCATACGGGACACGGATATGCAGAAGACCTATCGCCTGTGGAACCGGGTCAACAGGATTGCAGAGGGCATGGCGGAAGCCATGGAGGTCAAGGTAGAATGGCAGCTGATAAAGTCCTGCTCGAATCTGATCTCCAACCGCGTGCTGGAGCACTGTCTGTATCAGGGCTTTTTAGACACGAAGCCGCCGGTCTACAGCGAGGAGGAGCTACAGCTTGCGAAGGCATTTGCCGACACGACAAGGGGCGTGATGGAAACCCGGCTGCAAAAGCGCATGGAAACCATGATCTATCCCAAAAGCAGAAGCATACTGGAACAGCATCTCGGGGAAGATATCTTTACCGGGATCGTGCCCTATGAGGAAAGGGCGGCACAGGGACTTCTGTCCGGCTCCACAGACGTCGGCGATGTAAGCTGGCAGTGCCCGACAGCACAGATCCGGACGGCAACATGGGCAGCAGGCAGCGGAGGTCATTCGTGGCAGATCGTAGCGCAGGGAAAGGGCGGTCAGGCGCATAAGGGGATGCTGTATGCCGGAAAGGTGATGGGGCATGCGGCATTGCAGCTATTGGAGAAGCCGGAGCTCCTGCGGCAGGCAAAGGCAGAGTTCGATGCCTTCCGGAAAGGCAGGGAGTACATACCGATCCCGAAGGAAATCCATCCCGTCCCGCTGGGGAAATAAAAAAGAGGACATATTCAAAAGAGCAGTCTTGACGGCTGCTCTTTTGCGTTAAAATCTACTTGCCCGACACCACATGAAATAGTATACTGTACTATATTGCCTATGAAAAATAAGTCATTACGAAACTCGTGATTCTGCAAGTGACGTTGCGCAGGATGCACAGACCACCGCAGGCACGCTTTCGCTACCTTCCGCACGCAGCGGACGCATAAGATGCCACAGTACGGCATCTAAGCGCCGGCGGCTCCAGAGTGCGCTGCTTGTGGTCAGGTGCATCTTGCACAACTGTGTTCGGAAGCCTGCGAGTTTCACAAATACCTATAATTATAATAAAGGAAGAGAGGGAATGCGCGTAATCGATGATCTGACGGGCGATATGAATCTGCCGGGACACGGGGAAGCCGTAATCCATCAGCCAGCTGGTGTAGGCATGATCCACATAAGGCAGCTTCTCCACATCCAGCCCGAACGCCGCCTTGATCATCTCCTGGCGGGCCGCCTGATCAGTGAAGGTGAAATTCCAATCCCGCAGCGCCAGCTGATATGTGCCGGTGAGCACATAGTTTCCGACGTTTTCAGGATCCAATTCCATGAACACGGGCAGCAGGGAGGCCAGATCGCCCCCCTCCAGGTTGGTGAAGAAATCCACGTCGCCGCTGAAGGCCTTGGCCCACAGGTCGTTCACCAGGGAGGGGTTCTGCCGCAGCTTCTTATACACGGCGGTGGCCAGGGTGCGCTGGCGGCGGGTGCGGCCCAGATCCTT
>OIZA01000407.1_pt1 | contig 23428 bp, 19 predicted proteins | sample 1588381 | NCBI WGS metagenome assembly OIZA01 (sample SAMN03283277) | human gut metagenome | biome: human-associated habitat; material: feces | host: Homo sapiens | place: Peru | collected 2012 | reverse complement strand
CAACCGCCTCCTAAGCGGTAGGTCGCCAGTTCGATTCTGGCCGGGATCACCAAATCAATAAGATTGCCGTACATGCTAACCCGAGAGGAAAAGTCGCCAGTTCGATTCCACCCTGCGGGTACGCGTGGACGGGATCACCATAATAAAAAGGTCGCCGTACATGCTAACCCGAGAGGAAAAGTCGCCAGTTCGATTCCACCCTACGGGTACGCGTGGCCGGGATCACCAGTAACCATGCGGTTTTCCAAATTTTGGAAAACCTTTTTTTTCATTTTGATAGCCGGAATATCCCGATTGAGGGAGTTGGCTTTTCTTGATGAATGTATGTCAGGTGGAGAGAAAGAACTATAAAAGGACATGACGATACCTCCTGGATACCGCCATGTCCTTAAAAAAGGCAACTTTAATACGCCTCGTATAAAATTCATGCGCTACCTCTATGATCAAAATTTTAAGTACAAAAATACATCTGCAAGAATGGCGGCTATAACACAAACGATAACAGGGCATTTTAACCATGCTAATGCTCCGGCAACTATTCCTCCAACAATTCCGATTTCTGGCCTTGTAGCGTCAACGGTAATAACACCGGGGAAAATCAGTGCCGCCATTGCAGTATATGGAATAAGACGCAAAAACTTTTCTGTTTTGGGACTAAAACGCAAATGCTCAATTACCACAGCAGGCAACGCTCGTGGGATATATGTGACAAGGGACATTCCTAAAATAAGAAAGATAACTGGATAATTCATAATGTGCCCTCCGTTTCTTTTGATGTTTCATCATCAATTAGAAAAACACCAATTACCGCACCTAATACCATTGCTAAAATAACCGACCAACTCGCAGGAAGAAAATATTGAAGACAACAGTTTAATACAGCAGTTATTACTACCAAAACAATCAGCTTTGCACTATGTTTTATACTTGGGAGCAGCAATCCCAAAAATGCTGCATAAAATGCTACACCAAAACTGTCAATTACTATTTGAGGCAAAAAACTCGTAATAAGACTGCCAATAATGGTGCTGCCAACAAAACTACTGTATAAAGCAGTGTTTGTCCCCAATAAAAATGCGTAACTATTATCATTCGATAAAGAATAAATAGCAAAGGATTCATCACATAATGCAAAAGCACCGATGAGCCTTTGTGGTAATGTAGTTCCTTTCACTCGCTGCATAACCGAACTGCTCATAACAAGATGCCGTAAATTGATAAAGAAAGTACCAATGATAATTGCAGATAAAGCCGAACCCTGCGTAATCATGCTAATTGCCATGAGCTGTGCCGACCCCGCCATGACTGCAAAGGACATAAATATTGTTTGAACCTCGCTTAGTCCTGCCTGTACTCCCAAAAGACCGATAGAAATGCCAACGGGAATAACACCAAGACACGCAGGTATAGACGCTTTCATGCCTGATAAAAAGTTTTTATTCATAAAACGCTCCCATTCTCTGTGTCTCCAAAAGTATGCTAATGTTATATTATCTTCCTAAGCTAATAATACTGCAAAACAATTCGCCATGCAATAATTTTATTGTATGGCGAACAATTACATCTTTTGATATTCTACTTCAATAAATCAGAGAGGACTTTTAATGCTATCTCTAATTCTTCCAATGTCTCCGGCACACAAATGGACAGCCGAACAGCTTTTTCTGGTATTGTATTCCCGACAGCAAATCGTTCCGCACCGAAAACTTGAACACCTTTCGACAGAGCCATTGCCTCAAAATCAGCACCAGTATATTTTTCTGGCAATAGCAGCCACCGAAAAATGCTTTCATCACTACCCAAGCAATACGAGGGGGAAAGGTAACGGTTGACGATTTTGTTTCGCTCTCTTGTGTATTGTTGGTGCAAACGAATAATTTCTTCAAATTGCCCCGAAGCAATAATACGAGCAGCCAATTCTGACATCAGCGGGGCGGTGGCAACATTCAAACTATAAAGGGCATCTGCAATTTCTTTTCTCCATTCTATAGGAGTAGAAAGATACGCCAATCTTAGTCCTGGTGCAATTCCCTTAGATAGACTGAGAATATATATGCCTTGCTTTGGTACGCTATCTGAAATACTGCGTTCACCTTTTTCCAATATCTGATATGTTCCGTCCTCAATTAAAATACATTTGCGGATTTTTACAATTTTCGCAATTCGTTCTCTCTTTTCTTTTGATAAGGTGGCAGTTGTTGGATTATGGCAAGCAGGAATGATATATAAACCTTTTATCTTCTCGTTTTTACAGACCATTTCTAATATATCAACATCTATGCCGTCTGCATTACTTGGAACAGGGAATAATTTCAAGCCTAACATGGTAGCAGCAGTTTTTATTCCAGGGTATGTGTGGCTATCTACTGCAATTTTATCACCTTTATGAAATAATGCAGCTAAAACAGCGGTTAGGGCATTTTGCCCTCCTCCTGCAAAAAGAATTTGCTCCCGCGTTGCAGTATGCCCGCAGTAATCCATTAGGCGAGCCGCTATATCTTTTTGCCATTCATCAGCACCAGTGGAGTAATAACTAAATAAATGTTTTGCATTTGGCTCGCTTAATAACTCTTGTGCCATTTTTAGCAAGAAGTTGTTGCTCGACTTTTCAGGTGCAGTCGGTCCCATATTGATAATGTTTTTTTTCTTGTGCTGTACCATCAGATTACCGCTATACAATGCACCATAGGAAACAAAAGTGCCACTTCCAACAGTAGCAGACAATAAACCCCTTAGTTCACATTCCTTAAAGGCTTTTGAAATAGTGCTAAGGTTTATATCTAAATAATCGGCAAGCTCTCGTTGTGGTGGTAATTTTGTGCCTGGGAGTAAAATACCACTTTGTATATCATTTTCTAATTGCTGTGCTAATGTGAGGTATAATGAACGAGAACTTTTATCTAATTTTGGTTTCCACGACATAGGATAATTCTCAAATGAATTAACAGACATTTCATCACCTCGCCATTCAATTGTAACATTGTTTGACTACGACTACAAGAGATACTTACTGTGTTTTGGGCTGCCCCTGGTGAAGGTCTAAATTTGCTAAGAGTTTGCTAATTGGACGGCTCATTTTTAGCAAAAATATGGTGTTACCGAGTATCACGCTATAACATGATAATCGCTGAAAAACCCGTAATTTCAAGGTTTGCTATCCATTACATATTGTTGCGTATAATGTGCCTGTGTTGTGAAGATAATATGGTATAATATATTTGAGTAAACAGCTATGGAAAAGGTGGTGCTAACTATGTCTGAACAGGATATTAAAGATTGCAATTTGCTTGTTATTGCAGCAGTAGAGGAATACGCTCAAAAGCATAATATGAAAACAGAAAATGTATTACAGCTATTTGGTAAGCATAATGTTATACCAGCTATTCGCTCACAATATGCAGTTTTGCATATGTTGGACTTAGATGAAGCAGCTCTCTTTGCTGAAGATATGCTAAAGCAGGTGAGCGCATGAAAAAAATTATAGTATATCACGGAACTGCTTTTGATTTTGAAAATATCGTTATATGAATGGTACTTATACTGTTGAAGAAGCATTAGAGCGCTTAGCTTATTTTAAAGTTAATGACCAGGTTTGCCTTAATACAGAAAAAGCGCTTAGATATATTAAGTTAGTGAGGAGGTACGAAGTTGACTAGTAAATATATTTATAAGGGTATGGATTTAACGCTCGATATTTATGAAAAGCTGCGGCATGTAGTTGAGCTTATTGCTGCGCAAAATAAGATCAGCTTTGATGAAGCCTATATGTTGTTTGCGAAAAGTCATACTTACTGGTGCTTAACGACTCCTGCTACTGCTATGTGGGGAGAAAGCGATGAGTTTATAGTAGATGAATTTTATCGAGAAAATCAACAGTTAGAAAACTAAAATGGAGATAAGCCTGCTCAAGACGCTGCTCGAATTTTTCAACTTCTTCTGGATCGTAAGAAAGTAATACTGTAGTGCTATAATATAGTTGTAATAGAAGTGGCTAATAGGATATAATAACTTCAAAAGGCAAAGAGGTACATATTATGCCACAAATTTATCTAGAAGAATTTAAAAGAAAAATTAGAACCCTTCATGAAGAGGAAAGACGTATATGTAAAAGTATCACTGCTGAATACGGTGTATCTAAAGCTACCATCAGCAAGTGGTGTACTTAGTTTCGCAATGAATGCCATGAAAAAGTTAAGGCCAATCCTACAGAAGTAAATGAATATACACTTATGCAAGAAAATCGGCGTCTGCGTAAAGAACTTGAAGAAGTTCGAAAAGAAAATTTGTTCTGAAAAAAAGCAGTGGCATTCTTTGCAAAAGAAATGGATTAGAGGCTTATCGGTTTATTGCTAACAGTCATCAAGAATTTGGCTTGCGCTGGCTTTTGCGCATATTACATATCTGTCCTAATGCTTACTATAACTATATTAAAAGAAGAAAGTCAGCTTATTATGCGCATAAAGAAGCTGTTAAGCAACAAATTCAAGACATATATCATTCTCATAACGGCGTTGTTGGTTATAGAGTTGTCAGAGCTTACCTGTTAAAGCAGGGCTGCTGCCTTAGAACTTTAACAGTACATAAGTATATGAATAAAGTACTGGGCTTAAAATCAATTGTAAGACCAAAAAAGCCAGCATATGAGTACGGAAAAGCTCATGCGACATTTGCCAATAAGCTGAATCAGGATTTTACAGCTAAAGAAATCAATAATAAATGGTGTACAGATTTTACATATCTGTTTCTAGCAAATAATGAAGTACGATATAATTGTACAATAATAGATTTGCATGACAGAAGTGTAGTAGCTAGTATTACAGACCTCAATATAAAAAGCGATTTGGCAATAAGAAGCTTGAAAAAAGCATTAGATTCCCAGCCCAAGATACAAGGAGAGCTTATTTTGCATAGCGATCAAGGGGGACAGTTTACGTCAAAAGCATTTACAGAATTTTGTAAAGAAAACAATATAACTCAAAGTATGAGCAAGGCTGGCTATCCATATGATAATGCTCCGATGGAAAGATATTTCAACACGCTGAGAAATGAGTGTATAAATCTGTATGAGTTTGAGACTGAAGAAGCTCTGTATAAAACTGTATCAGACTTTGCTTATGTTGAATATAATTACGTAAGGCCACATAGTTATAACAATTATGTTACACAACACGAAGCCAGAATAGCTTCATGATTTTTTTTAGCCATTAGTGTTACAAAAATGCTTGACCACTACAAATGCAAATTGGATGCATTCATTATGTTGTGACAGACGGAAAAGAAGGATTTTCAAATGTGAGCAAAATTTTTTATGATGCATATGATTTATATAAAAAAGAACCGATGAAATTCAATCAGATGATAGAAGAATTTTATTGAAAATACAAGAGATAAAATGGAGGGAATACAATGGCATGTGAATTTATAATGCAGCTTAGTAAACTGCGTAAATCATCAGCTGAGTCTGTAGAAAATACAAATGCGTTTAACCATTTTAAAGAGTATTTGCATGTAGAGCGACATGTTGAAATTGAACTGCGAAAGTTACTTCGTAGTGTAAATGAAAAACAAGGTAAGTGTTTGGTGTTGCTATGTGGAAGTGCTGGCGATGGTAAGTCACACTTGATTTCTTATATGAAAAATTCTGATACCGAAGGGTTATTAAATGGCTATGAGCTATATAATGATGCGACTGAAAGTAGCGAACCAACATTAACTTCCATTGATACATTGGCAGATAAGCTCATAAATTTCGATGACGAGCATTACGATAATGCTGATGGATCCAAAATGATAATTGCCATTAACTTGGGTACATTGAATAATTTCATTGAGTCAGCAAAAGGAAAGTCTTTTACAAAGCTTCGCAAGTATGTTGAAGAAAATGAAATTTTATCGAGCTATGCACAAGAGACCGGATATAAATATAATAGCGTATTTCAGCATGTCAGCTTCGCCGATTATCAGGTTTTTTCTTTAAGTGAAAATGGAATACAAACCGTATTTTTGGAAAACCTATTAGAAAAGGTTTTTAGCCAGAATGAAGATAATCCATTCTATCAGTCTTACAAAAAAGAGAAAACAAATTGTCAGTTATGCCAACGCTGCCCTGTTCGTCATAATTTTGAATTTTTGTCAGATCCAAAGAATCAGCAGGTACTTATACATAGAATTGTCCAGGCGGTCATAATAGATAAAATGATTGTTGCAACTAGGGAGGTATTGAACCTTTTATATGATTTAATAGTACATCCGGATTTTGATAAACAAAAGATATCTATTGGAACATCTGATGTACAGTATTTGAATGATTACATTAGTTGGACAACGCCTATGTTGCTCAATGAATATGAAGATATTTCTCCTTTAATCAATGCGATGAGAAGTCATGATGTTCTTAGAAATAGAACAGCTATTGCCGATGAGGAAGCGACTAGGTTCCATTCATTAGACAATATAGAAAAAGTATTTGAAGATACAACAAAGGAAACACCATATATTGTTCTCAATACAATTTCACATGTTTCTCAACTTGGCGGAATAAAGCCTGAATTAAAGAAGATTATCTATAGGTTTATTGCACGCCTCAAAGCAATGGAGCATAAGCTAAATAGAAGCGAAAAAGAAATCCGCTTTGAACAATATTTATCCTATCTATATGATCAAAATAGTGGCAATGAGAAGAAACTAGCTGCTCTTTACGAGTCAACAAAAAAGGCTGTTTTGAATTGGGATGGAGAATTTGGCGGTGACTATATTTGTATTGATGAATCCAATGAACACAATTGGATTTTAGAAGAACTCAAGTTAAAGGCGGCTATTAACAAAGATGCACCTAAAATCACTGGGGAAATTCAGAGATTCTCTCCGATTATAAGCCTTAGGTATAAAAAGGTTGGTCAAGACAACACGAAGCCTGTGACCATAAAAATTGATTTTGCGCTTTACGAACTAATTTCGGATATGAAGGCTGGGTATCGTCCAACAATGCAAGATAAAAATCGACACACTGATTTTGTAAGCTTTGTTCAACAACTTATAGAGCTTGGGAATAAGGAAGAGCGAGTAACAATAATACCAAAAGATGGTGATAAAAAATATAAAATTGTTTTTGAGGAAAACGATTTTGGATTTGAATTTAAGGTGGTGAAATAATGGAATATAATTTGAGCCTTGCTGAGTTCCAATCTGGAAAAATGTTTGATTCTAATAGAAAGTTCATTCATAAAACTGGTAATAGATTTAAATTATTTCCATTTGTTACTCAGCCTAATAGTGTACCGGTTGAAGATTTATCTCAGCTGATAGGAATATTTTTGTGTAAGATTGAAGGAAAGAAACCTGATAAAATAGCTGTTTCGAAGTTAGTTGCTGAACTTAAGCAAGAAACTGATATCGAAACTGGACAAGAGCAGTTATTTTATGAGACAGTAAAGCAATTGTTCTTTACTTCAAACGAGCAGTTACGCCCTTTGAATTTACAGATGTTGTCACACATACCTCACAAAGAAGTAAGTGAAGAGAAAGTTGCCGACTATTTAGTTGATGTTCTTGGAAATAAGGACAACTTGAAAATAATGGTTACGAATGCTAAAACGAGAGAGTTTGCAGCCTCAAATGTATTTGAACGACTGGTCTTGAAGCATTTGAAGAGTTCGGATGAAAAAAACACTGATGACATTCCATATTATGGTGTGGTGACTTCATTAACCGAGGTATTTGAAAGTGATTTTAAGTACATTCTTGGTAATCAAAACAGAGTGAGAGAGTATTTAGTTACATTGCTAGAACTATATTTCTTTTCATATACAGCACAGACAAGTTTACAGTTGGATAGATTCTTAGATGGTGAGAGATCAACAAACATTCCCTTGTATTTTTGCTTAGATTGGGAAAAGACAAGCCAAAGTAGACAGTGCTTTACTGATGGATGGCAGAGATTGCAATATTCTGTTGAGAAAATGTTTGCTCATGTTGTTACATTAGAGATCCTGAACCATACAGAACCTGCTTCTGAACGATTTGATTATATTGCTCTGAAAAAATATTTAGATGAAAATCCAGAGAAGGAAATTTATGTTGCGCAAACTATTGATGAATTGACATCATTGTATCGTCAATCAATCACTGATTGTGTAGAAATGAGTGAACTGAAAAAGGAGAACGATGAAGATCAAGTTCTAGCCTCGTTAAAATTCTTATTTGCAAGTGTAAAATGCCAGTTTGAAAACACTGTGCGAGCAAGAGCATACAATTCTTATGCAGGGAAATATGAAAGATTTTGTCATAAGTATTTGAAAAGTAGAGGACGAAGCGGCTTGATGTTAAGTTTGTCGGAAGAAACGCTTATCTTTTTAACGAAGATTTCAATAAAAGATAACAAACAAATGCGACTTAAAGATGTTTTCGATGAATTCGAAAGACGTGGAGTTTTTCTGGATGATATATCAAAACAACAAGTAACTGGCTATTATGAGAAGCTCAACTTAATTGAAAAGAAGAGCGATAGTGGGGATGCAAAATATGTTAAACGAATTTTATAATTATATTGCAAACAATACCCTATGCTTTTTCCAAAGTAAGGGAGATGCTCTTCAATCGGGTGAGCGTTATTGTTTGAAATTAGACACAGAAGAAATGGTTGTGGGTGTTGACGATGCGCTGAGAAATGTTACCAGTCAGAATAATATCCAAGGAAGTTATTCTTATGGTGATGTGTATTCAACATTCACATTGAAAATCTCAGAGAACATGCAAGTTGTTGTTGCTGCAAAAAGAGATGGAATGACGGATGATTTCTTGGCAACATTGAGAAATGCAGAGTTAACAGAGAATAGATTCCCTATTTTGATGATTACTCATTCTGCAATTGACACTATTACTAGTGGTACTGGAGATTTAGCGGCTAAGGGAATGCCTTTTCATGCTCAATCTATTATCGGGAAAATCAAAGATGATATCTCAAAAGCTCAGTTGTCGATTGCAGATCGAACTTTGTTAGAAGTTGAGCTAAAAAGGAAACAGAGTGATAGATATAGCGATAAATCTTCACTGTTTGAATACTCAGACTTACTAACAGTTTTAGGAAGAGGATATGTTGTTGATGCTGATTATCCAAGCTTTTCTCTATTGCCGGATCCTACAATAAAAAATATGGTTGACCCAAAGAAGATTACTGACAGGTTAAACGAAAATCATAAATTCTTTGAGGAAATCAATAGAGTTTACAAACATGGAAATATTCAAGATGAATTAGGGAATGAATTTGATAAAGAGCTTGTAAAACAGATTGCTGCGAGCAAAAAGAAATCTTTACCTTGGCATGAAAATCTGACTTACGATTTAGTTAAGGCATCTCAAGATAAGTTGAAAAAAAATTTGGATAACCCGCTTGAAATAGCAGATTCTGGAATAAGTGCGTATCACAATTCCCCAATCAAGTATACCTTTGGTGAAGATTCGTTGCTCTTTGTTAGATGTGATGGTGAAACAAAATCTAAGCAGCGCAGAAAAAATGTTCTTATTTTCAATCCAGACTTAAAAGATGAAGTGACTATTTCGATTGATACGAACATATACGTAAAATCGTCTTGGGTAGAAGAATGTGTTGGAGCTACATTTACAACTTCATCAAAAGAAGTATTATTGACAGTAAAACCGACTGGATGCACTTTTGCCTATGTGAAGATACAGGATGCAAACAATAGAATTGTCTATATCTTTAAGGTTTGTGTGCTAAACATTCTTCCAGCATATCTAGAGAATATTCAGACATCATATATCCTTTCATTGACTAAAAATGTTAAGAATGGCAAGATTCAGATTTTTGGATTAAAGGACAGTTTAATAATAAATCCTAACCATGATGTCAAAGAAGTTGCATTGGAGCCAGGAAAGGTTTTAGAAGTTGAACATGACAAAACATTAAATGTTTTGATCGGAGAAGAAGCAATCGACTCTGATACAGGAACATTAGATTGTTCGCTAAAGGTAGGCAATATAGCGATACCTCTCCAAATACAAGATGAGCCTGTTAAACCTACTGAATTAACTGGCATTTCTGCGTTCAAGTTGAAGCATTCGTTGCAAAAAAGCTTGGAATATAGGACTGGCAATAAAATAGTTGTTGGAACTAAGGAGTATTTTGCAAGAGATCCATTTAAGTCTTCCATAGAATCTGAAAAATTTTTTGTTGATAATCAGTGGTTGGCGATTCGAAAAATGATTGATGGTGTAGAAGAGTATAAATTGGATGTCGCTGCTAATGTACGTGATGCATATCTGAGATTGCTGAATGAGTTAAAAACGCTTAGAACGGTTCCAAGTTTGGCCTTTTACAAGAAAGATTCTGCTTTGTACAACGCTGCTAGTGATTATGTGGCAGCTGTAGAAGATAACTTCAAACAGCTGAAGGAAGGGCAATCATTATACAATGTTGATAATCAGACACTTTTAATCGGGTGTGTTATCAAAAATTCGGATGAACGGACGATAGAAATGAGTCCTCTTCATCCTTTGAACGTATTGTATCAGCTAAAGCTTCTTGATGAGTCTCAAGTAGGAGAAGTTCGAGAAAATTTGGTTGAGAAACTCACTGCGCTATATTTGCTACCTTTTGTTAAGGACTCTGATAAGAACCTTTACCATGCCGTTGAACAAAAGCATTCCCCTGAATGGAGATATTATGCCCCTGCATCGAACAGGAGATATTTATGATCACGAAATTTTGTTCAGAAATTGGTGTGCGATAAAATCAATCAGTATAAAGAGCATTTTTCTTTTTTATTTGATGATATTGAAAATCGTTTGTTGTGTGTTAATCTGATTAACATGGGAGACTGTAGAGAAATTTTCCAAGGATTGATTAGATACTATGTTCAGAGTGCTAAGGATGGCATTGATTATGACGATATGCTTAGCTTTGATGTGAAAGTCTATGCAAAAAAAGGAAGTTATAATGAATTTTCATTGTTAGCAGATATGCACAAATTGAAGCAAGCGATTAAAGATAGCTATGGAGCAAAAGAACTTGAAGACGCTAGTGAACTTGCATTAGTTATGACAAGTAAAATCCGTTGCTTCTATAAAAATCCTGATGAGACCGAATACGAGTATGCACATTTGACATTTTATGAGATGGCATCTTCTGAAGATACCGGTGCAAGTAGAATGGATGCAATTACAACAGGCATTTCGTTAGGTGGAATTACCTCCGGAACTCCATCAGTATTAAACGCCGATTGGTATAAAACTGGATTTGGAACGAAGTACGCCGATGCAAAGAATAATCAGTTGATTCGCATGGCAGCATATTATAATGCAATGTTTTGTGTTGCTTTTTCTGGAAGCTCATACGAACCAAATTCCAGCATTTTCACAGAAATTGAACAGGGTCAAGAAGGGCAGCTGGGTAAGATTTACAAGTCTTCTAACTGGGTTGTTTTTGTTGATCCTAAAGTCGATTTGTCATTCTTCCAAAAGAAAGGTGCTACTGATGACGAATTGATGATTATTCATTATAGCGATCAATACACATCTGCTAGTGGATATGATGACATCACCGTTACGAAAAAATCAAAACAGTACAACGAAATAATTTCCGACCAGCTGCAAAAGAAAGGCGTTACAGCAAATATTGATAATATCAACGGTATTATTAGTTTGTTCAATGCAATTAACGGTGGTTGGATGCTTCGCTTAATAACTGCAAAAAAGCTTACAGGTGCAGCGGATAGCTACTTCAGTAGAGAAAAAATGAGTATTTTGTCTGCTATAAAGCTTTGCATGGCTTACTACAAACATCCGAACATTACATGGGTTCCGATTTCTTTGGAGGAAATGTTAAGAGTATCTGGTGGTGCAGGTTTGTCACAAAAAGATGGCATGCTCTCTGCGAAGAATCTAGGATTTGAACAACGAGCAACAAGTGATGATATTTTGCTTGTTGGTATTGAAGGTCCAAAAGATAACATCAAGATATATCTACATCCAGTTGAAGTGAAAATTGGACTTAATCAGCTAACTGTAATTGATAAAGCGAAGGAACAAGTAAAGAATACTCACAAAGGGTTGCATGATGCACTTTGGCCCGATGAAAATCGTGATGCATTGGAACGTAAATTGTCCCGAAACTTTTTCATGCAATTGATTTTGGTTTGTTGTGAAAAACTAAAGCTTTATAAAATCTATCCTGACGAAAATTGGGATGCCGTTCTTGATGAATATAGAGAAAATCTATTGAATGAGAGATATACCATTTCTAATGCAATGGATGACTTTATTGGAAAAGGTACTGTGGTTTCTTTCGGGACTAATGTTTTAAACAAGTCTGGAGAACTCGATGCTGAAGGAATATGCTTGCTTGAAATGCCTGAAAAACTTGGCTCTTCTTATATGGTTTTGTCGGCGAAGGAAATTGAACAGGATCTTGATCTTGCAACAAAGGAATTGCCTAAACGATTAAAAATAGAGTATCAATCAGAATCAGTGCATATTCCGGAAGATGTAACTGGAGATGCTGATGAAATCTCAAGTAATATTACTTATATGTCAGTTAGTGAAGTGAAAATTGATGGTGTTAGTAAGGTTGCTAAGGAACCTGCACAGTATGGTACTGACAATAAGCAGACTGAATCAGAGGACTCTAATAAAAACGAAGAAGTAGCAGAACCGAGAGATACTATTGTTGAATCTAAAGAAGGAATGCAGGTGTTGTTTGGAACAGACATTACCAATGGAGAACCACTTTATTGGTGCCCAAATGATACAGAACAGATCTTTCATACGAATACTGGTATAATTGGCACTATGGGAACTGGTAAAACACAGTTCACGAAATCTATGATTACGCAGTTGTACCAGAAGCGAAAAGATAACTTTGAATGTGACGATATCGGTATCCTAATTTTCGATTACAAAGGAGATTACAACGAAAGTAAAGAAGACTTTGTCAAGGCAACAGATGCGAAGATATTGAAACCATATCATCTTCCGTTTAATCCTTTGTCACTTACAAAATCAAAGGTATTTAAGCCGTTGCTTCCTACACATACTGCAAATGCCTTTAAAGATACTTTGTCAAAGGTGTACTCATTAGGACCTAAGCAGCAGAATACTCTATTTCAATGTATTATTGCTGCTTATGCTGCACGAGGAATTATGCCGGCAAATCCGGCAACATGGGACAATACTCCTCCGACATTTGATATGGTTTACAGCTTGTATGCTAACAACGAGGATATAAAGAAGAATGACTCGTTGGCAGCAGCCATGGATAAGCTTTATCAGTTCCAGGTTTTTGAAGGTACCGCAAGCAAGACACAATCACTTTTCGATTTATTGAAAGGTGTTGTTGTAATTGATTTGTCGGGATATGATGCTGATATTCAAAGTCTAATCGTAGCTATTACTTTGGATTTGTTCTATTCGCAAATGCAGGCAGCAGGTTCAAGTAAGCTCAATAATAAATATCGCCAAATTACCAAGTTGATTCTGGTAGATGAAGCAGATAACTTTATGAGCGAAGGATTCCCTGCATTGAAAAAAATACTCAAAGAAGGAAGAGAGTTTGGAGTTGGCACCATACTGTCTACGCAGTTCCTAAAGCATTTTGGCGCAGGCGAAGATGACTATTCAAAGTATATTCTGACATGGGTCGTTCATAATGTAGCCGATTTAAAAAGCTCTGACGTTGAATTTGTTTTTCAGGTAGAAGCTAAGAGTTCTGATAGCCAAATTTTGTATAATGATATTAAGGGACTCAATAAGCACTACAGTATTGTGAAAATAGGAAATTCTAAGCCTAAATACATTCATGATAAGGCATTTTGGGAGCTTTATAAGTCAATGTTTCCAAATGAGTAAAACCCATTGTTAGGCACATAATTCATTGACAAAACGCAAATAAAACGCTATACTTAAGTAGTATACTTAAGTATAGCGTTTTGCTATGTGTGGGAGGTTGTTATGGACTTTGCATATCGTTTTCCTGTAGTTAAAGGAGTCCAAGCTAAACGAGAATATTATATAGGAATGGCTCCATTAAAAATGATTCCGAGATTATTTCCTTCGGATGATGAATATGTTTTGCCTGAATACAGGGCACAACGACGATTAAATGCAACAAGAATACCAGTTATCAGCAAGTATATTTTGGATAACCGTGATGATTATGTGTTTTCTGCTCTGGCAGCATCTATTGATGGAGATTTCAAGTTTATCTCTACGAAAGAGAACGCCGATATTGGTGTTTTGGAAGTTTCCATGGATGCTGTTTTTTTGATTAACGATGGACAGCATAGAAAAGCAGCTATTCTGGAAGCATTATCAAATGATGAATCACTTGGGGACGAAACTATTTCTGTAGTATTTTTTGAAGATAAAGGATTAGAGAGAAGCCAACAGATTTTTACGGATCTAAATAAACATGCCGTAAAAACATCAAACTCTATTGCAGAATTGTATGATTCTCGTGATGATCTGGCAGTAATTACACGAGAGGTTATTTCTAAAGTTCCATTTATCAATACTTATACAGATAAGGAAAAGGACATTTTAGGGAAATACTCTTCAAATTTATTCACTTTGAATACTTTTTACTCTGCAAACAAAAGAATAATTCAAAAAGACAATTCTGAAGATGCACAAGAATTCTTGACCAAGTTTTGGATGTTAGTAGCGGATAATATGACGCAGTGGAATGAACTTCAAAGCAAGGAAATTAGCAAAGTTGATTTGCGAGAAAACTATATCATTACGCAAGCCGTGGTCATACAATCACTGGGACGAATGGGAAACTATTTCTTTACTCACAGAGACGAAAATATGGCTGATAGTTTGCGTTTGCTACGAGAGATTGATTGGAGACGAAGTGCTCCGTCGTGGAAATTGAGAACCATCCGTGCAAATGGAAGAATGATAAACAATGATGCGGCAATTATCTTGACGGCGAATGTTATTAAAACTAGTTTGAACATTCCGCTTGATCAAGATGAATCAATGCGTGAAAAGAAATTTTTGCAGAGTATAAATAAATGAATGGGCGGATGATTTTAAATGTCGATAAATAGAGAAGATATAAATAAATTGATGCAGACTGTCCGGGACCTTTACCAAGTCGATGATATTCCTTGGGCTATTGGTTACTCAGGCGGTAAAGACAGCACAGCTACACTTCAGCTTGTATGGTTAGCAATTCAAGGACTTCCAGCTGAAGATAGGAAAAAAACAATTCATATTATAAATACGGATACTCTTGTTGAGTCTCCTGTGGTTGCACAATGGGCAATACAGTCTTTGAAAAAAATGGAAGACGCAGCAACTGAACAAGGTTTGCCTTTCGTATCACATAGATTAACCCCAGAGTATGACAATACATTTTGGGTTAATCTTTTAGGTCGAGGATACCCATTTCCAAGAAAAAAATTTAGATGGTGTACTGATAGGTTGAAAATACAACCTGTAAATAAATTCGTTAAAGATAAGATTGCTGAATATGGTGAAATAATTATGGTTTTAGGCACACGAAAAGCGGAAAGTGCTAATCGTGCTAAGACTATGGCAAATTATGAACAGAAACGAGTTAGAGAGTTGTTGAGTCCGAATCCTACAATGGTAAATGAACTTGTGTTTACACCGTTGGCTGAGTGGACAGATGATGATGTGTGGGTATTCCTTATGCAATATAAAAATCCATGGGGATACTCTAATCAAGAATTGCTTACTTTGTATAAAGGTGCAACGGCAGACAATGAATGCCCGATGATGGTAGAAAAAGATTTACCAAGTTGCGGTAGAAGCAGATTTGGCTGTTGGGTTTGTACAATGGTAGAAAAAGACAAATCTATGGAAGCAATGATAGCAAATGACGAAGAGAAAGCCTGGATGACCCCTTTACTTGAGTTTCGAAATGAATTTGGCGATGAAGAACAAGACCGCGAAAGACGAAGCTTTAGAAAAATGGGTGGCTTCCTTCAAGGAAGTTTTGGTCGTTTACACCATGGGCCTTACAAAAAGGAAGTTCGTGAGGCTTGGTTAGAGAGATTGCTTCGTATGCAAGAAGAAATCAAGCAAGAAGGACCAGAAGGCTTTGATGATGTTTCTCTGATTACAATGGAGGAATTGCGATCAATTCGTCGTATATGGGTCTTTGATAAACACGAATTTGATGATTCTTTGCCAGGTATTTTTGAAGGTGTGACAGGGAAAAAGTTTTTGGATCCAGAATGGGTAGGCTCAGAAGCTTTCAGAAAAGATGAATGGGATGTACTAAAGTCAGTTTGCGAAGATTTGTTCCCAGAAGAAGAGCTGACCTTTGAAATGCTATATAGCATGATTGATATAGAAAATCAGTCAAATAGCCTTAATCAACGAAAAGGTATTCTGGATGATTTAGAAAAGTGCATTTCTCATACATTTTATATGAATGAAGAAGATGCGATAGGGTATTATGAAGATCGTATTACTAGAAAAAAAGAATTAGGTGGAAAATTCAATGATAAATTCTTTGCTCATATTCAAAGTGAGGCTGAAGAGTTTGAAGGAGAAGTTTCAGAAGAAGAGTCCGTAATCGCAGGAGAAGAATTCTAATGATAATAACAAAACTAACATTCCATAATTTCGGCGTGTATGCCGAAAATAATGTATTTGAATTTGAATCTTCAAAGCCTGTTGCTCTAATCGGAGGCATGAACGGCAGAGGCAAGACAACTTTCTTGGAAGGAGTCTTACTTGCTTTGTATGGTGCAAATTCATTTGCGTATAGTGAAAGCAAATTTTCAAGTTACGGACAGTATCTTAAAGCATTTGTTAATACTGCTGATGGCAGCTTGGAAACATATGTTGAGTTAGAGTTTAAGCTTGAAAATGAGACGGATGAGAGATACCTGATTAGGCGTTCTTGGTCAGGAAACGGACAAAGAACCCGAGAAACAATTCAGGTAAAAAAAGATGGACAAGACAATACATTTTTAACAGATAACTGGGCGATGTTTATTGAAAATATCCTCCCTAGTGGATTGTCCAGCTTTTTCTTCTTTGATGGAGAAAAAATTGCCGAATTGGCGGTAGAAAATACCAACGCTCAGATGAAAGAGTCAATTAAGACTCTTCTAGGAATATCTGTTTTGGATCTTTTGGATAATGATATTTCTCGAATTGTAAATAGAGTTGGAAAAAGATCTAATGATCAAGTCCATACAAAAGAATTGGAAATACTTCGAGAACGAAAAAACCAGACTGAAGTTGCACTGCAAATCATTGATGATTGTATTGCCGAAACTTCAGCACAAATTGAAGAGGCCAGAAAAAAATTAGAAAAGGCAAAAGTTGATTACACTTCAAAAGGTGGAGACATTGTAGTTCAGAGACAAGATTTGTTTACCGAGAGAACAGCACTTGTAGCAAAAGTTGAACAAGGAAAAGAAACTTTAATTGGAATGGCTGCAAGCGAATTACCACTTTTGCTGGTGAAAGATTTACTTGAAGATATAAGTGTTCAAGCTGCCAAAGAGCATGAGACAAAGTTGCTTGGCTACACAGTTGCTAAGATTCACTCTATGTTTGAAACATATAGCGACGGCGGGGATAGCAACAGTGTTAGGGATTTTATTTCTTATGTGGAAAATAAAGCTGCTGAGGAAAGTACAGAAATTGTATTTGATATCTCGGATCAGAGCTTTTATCAATTAACATTGTTGCTTGGAAATGGGTTAATGAATGCTCAGGGCAATATGTTGCAAAACATGGCAACTTGCCGAAAAGGAATTGCCAAGATAGACGAGATCGACAGTTACCTAAGTGTGGATATAGATGAAAAAGCTTTGTCTAAGATTTACAAAAAAATCAAAACTCTTGAACAAGAGATAACCGAACACGAGGCCTCTTTAGAGATAGCCCAAAAACAGCGCACTGGATTAAATGGCGATGTTATGCGAGCAACTTCGGAGTATAATCGCTTTGTCGAAAATATGTTGTCGAACTTAGAAGGTAATGATGATAACGCTAGAATCTTAAAATACGCACATCATGCAACTCAGGCCTTGGCTGAATACAAAATCCGTTTACAAAAGAAAAAAATCGGAACATTAGCAGAAACAATGACAAAATGCTATAAGCAGTTGGCTAACAAAAAGAACTTGATTAGTCGGATTGATATGGATGCTGTTACTCTGGATTTTGTTTATCTAAATGCGGATAATCAGATTGTTCCTAAAGAATCTTTATCTGCTGGCGAGAAACAGCTGATGGTTATTTCTCTTCTTTGGGCATTAGCCATTTGTTCTAAGAAGAAGCTGCCAGTAATTATAGATACGCCATTATCAAGAATGGATTCTGTACACCGTATAGCTTTAATTAAGACATATTTCCCGAATGCGAGTGATCAGACTATTATCTTGTCTACTGATTCAGAGATTGATAAGCATTACTACGAAATTATGAAGGATACCGTCGGTGATGAATTTACCTTGGTATATGATGACGAATTAAAGTGTTCAAAAATAAAGAAAGGCTATTTTTTAGGTGACTGATATGATAATAAAACAAATTAAGCTTTCCAATCAGTCAAAAGACCGCCTTTCAAGGTTGAAGGGAAAGACTGGAATAAAAAATTGGAATGTGCTATGTCGTTGGGCACTTTGCTATTCGTTGAAAGAAAATACGATACCTACCGATATTCCTATTATTGCGGATAGTAATGTTGAAATGTCCTGGTATACGTTTGGCGGAGAGCATAGCGAATTATATGAGGCTTTGATTAAAGCTTGGTGCATAAAGAAAAATCTTCCTACAGATGATGAAACTGTTTCTAAGTATTTTAAGTTGCATTTAGAGAGGGGCATTTCGTACCTATCGGGCACAAAATTTATCAAAAGCTTGGATGATTTGTTAAATCTTGTTCTGGAGGTGTAGTTTTGGGAGTATATTTAGATTTCAACTCAACAGCACCTATTGATGAGCGTGTCCTGGAAGAGATGATAAAAATATATAGAAATACGCCAGGAAATGCAGATAGCAGAACACACACTTTTGGCGATGATGCAAGACAGGCAGTTGAAACTGCAAGAGCTGAAGTTGCATCTTTGCTTGGTGTCAATAAGGATGAGGTGTTCTTTACTAGCGGTGCTACTGAGAGCAACAATATTGCGATTCAGGGCTTAAGGGAGTATGCGGAAAAGACCGGAAAAAAGCACATAATAACAACATCGGTAGAACACAAAGCTGTTTTAGGAACTTGTAAAGCACTAGAACAGCAAGGTTTCGAGGTGTCCTATGTGAATCCGAAAGCTAATGGACGAGTATCTGTTGAAGAGGTTACAGAATTAGTAAGAGAGGATACCGTGCTAGTAAGTATTATGCATGTGAACAATGAGACCGGTATCATTCAACCTATAAAAGAGATTGGCGAGTTTTTGGCGGATAAAGAAACATTCTTCCATATTGATGCGACACAGAGTTTTGGTAAATTGGTAGATGAACTCAAAGCAATTAAATATGACATGCTTTCAATGAGCGCACATAAAATATCCGGACCACAAGGTGTTGGAGCACTGGTTTTACGCAAGAAACGGTACAAACTACCACCAGTAAAAGGAATTATGTATGGAGGACAACAAGAACGAGGTATTCGTCCAGGGACGATACCAATTGCTTTGGTTGTAGGGCTTGGTACTGCGTGTGCACTGGTGGCATCAGAGTATAAGCAGAATCAAGAAAAATGCTTAACAATTAAAAATGCTTTATTAGAAGAACTTAACGCATCTGGAGTTAAGTACGAAATTAACGGAGATCAGAATTACTGCGTACCAAGCACTTTAAATATTTGCTTCAACGGAGTGTCATCTGAAGCGTTAATGCTTTCTACTAAGCAATATTGCGGCATTTCTAACGGATCAGCTTGTAATTCCAAGTCATATGAACCTAGCTATGTTCTAACTGCTATGGGCATACCGACTGAAAAAATTGAAAACTCGGTAAGAATAAGCTGGGGTGCAGAATCCGACTGTGAGGATGTTGTAACTTCATTTAAGGAACTGTTGGCGGTAGCAAAAAGTTTGTAAGCGTCAAATCCACCGTGTATGAAAAAAATCAGGACCGCATAGCGGTCCTGGTGTAAATCTTTATTTCTGGTAGGTTGTATAATGAAGTTGTACACCTAAGAAAATAAAAAATCCATAGCAGCTTCTCCTGTGTTATATGATATGGCTAGCGATAAAGCGCAGGGTATATCTGGTGATAAGAAGAATGTTGACGCTTGGATTGCTAAAAAGTTAGCTGATTAAAGTTAGCAAGTCACATAAATCGAATATCTAATAGCTTATTACACTTAAATCGCTGATTTAAACTAAAAATTCGTTGAAATCTCACAAAAATAGCTCTATAATTATAGTATAGAGTGCTTTGGAGGTGAGAATTGTGCTTATTCAGTTTAGCGTGGAGAATTATCTGTCCATAAAAAAAGAAATCGTCTTGTCTATGCTGGCAAGCAAGGACAATGAGCATGAAGAAGCTTTGATTGAGGATAGAGGCAAACGGTATCTAAAATCCTCTGTTATTTATGGAGCTAATGCGTCTGGCAAGTCAAATGTCCTTAATGCATTTTGGTTTATGGTTAATTACGTTCTGACTTCGCATGAAAAACAGCTGCATAAGAGCATTGAGCGTATTCCTTTTAAATTTGACAAGCTTACCCCAAACCAGCCGACTAGATTCGAGGTTATCTTTATTACTCAAGGTATAAGGTATACCTATGGTTTTGCTGTTACGGATAAGGAAGTAGTAGAAGAATACTTATATTATTATCCTAACGGCAGGCAAGCACTTATATTTGAGCGGAACAATTGCTCTGAGTACCGTTTTACGAGCGATATAGAGGAGCAGACGGTTCTGAAAGAACGTACATCAGCTAATAAGTTATATCTTTCTGTTGCTTCAAATTGGAGCTATAGCAAAGTAATACCTGTTTTGGAGTGGTTTGCTTCGTGCCAGATTATTACTAAAAATTCAGTAGCAGATGCGTATGGTGTTAATGCAGAGCAGCTCAAGGATAGTGATTATCGAAGTGCGATAGCTTCTATGCTGAAGGTAGCTGATTTTGGTATTCAGTCATTGCAGGTCAGAGATGTAGATCCGTTGTTGAAACTGTCTAAAGGAGCAATAAGCTATCTTAATGTAGAAACGGTGCATACAGTTCAAGATGATGCTGGCGAAACGAATACTTATGTGCTTAATATGGCTGAGGAGTCTGATGGGACAAACAGCTATTTTAAGCTTATAGGGGTTATCAAGAAAGCTTTGGAGCAGGGGACATTGCTAGTGGCTGATGAAATAGATGCTCATCTGCATCCGCTGCTAACCAAACATCTGGTAATGCTGTTTAATAATAGCGATACTAATCCTAATGGGGCACAGCTTATTTTTACTTCTCATAATACTAATCTGCTTGATTTAGATATTCTTCGTAGAGATCAGATATGGTTTACAGAAAAAGATAATTTGACAGCAGCTACGGATTTATTTTCTCTTTATGATTTTTCAATACGTAAAGATGCTAAGGTTGAAAAAGGTTATCTTTTAGGCCGTTATGGGGCGATACCGTTTATTCATGGAGGGCTTCTAAATGGCTAAGGGAAAGATTGAGAAAAGAGGAGCTAAACGCAGAAATGTAAAACCGATTGTTTTGATTGTAACTGAAGGCTCTCAAACAGAGCCGAAGTATTTTGAACATTTCAAGACAAGGCAAAATAATATTGATATTCGTGTTGTAGGCAGCAGGAGCAGTGCTGGTGAAACAGATTATGTCAGTTTAGTAAGAAAAGCAAGAGAATATCAGGAGCGTAATCAATTATCTGCTGCTACTGGAGATAGCGTCTGGGTAATTGCTGATGCTGACGTAAATTACAATAATCCTAAGCCTATTGCAGAGAAAAATTCTAAACTAAATCAGGCAAGGAAGATGGCAGATAATAGAGATATTAATTTGTTATTATCAAGTCCTTGCTTTGAAGTTTGGTTGTTGCTGCACTATCAATATACAACTAAGTTCATCAAAGATTATGCTGATATGAAGAGGGTGCTGCAAAAATATATTCCGACATATACTAAAACAGCAGATGTTTATGAGTTGATAAATGATAGAACTAAAACAGCAATAGAAAATGCGAAGCGTGTGGAACAGCATCATTTGCAGGATGGTTGTATGTTACCGTTTGGAGTAGATGTGAATCCTTTTACTGATGTGTATAAGCTGCTTGAAAGATTGCTATGAATAAGGTGCTTGACACCTTATTCGCACCTTATTTTGAAAAATTACCTGAGATTAAAGGCTATAAGCAGTAATTTATCTGACGATTTATCGCTGCCTTTAAACTTCGAAAACGCAGTTATATCAAGGCTTTCAGCTGTTTAAGGGTGATGAGGTTATATAAGGATAAGGACTGATTTATCGAACTCCTAAGCGGTAGGTCGCCAGTTCGATTTTGGCCGGGATCACCACATGAAGAACCGCTCCCAGACTAGGTTTGGGGGCGGTTTTAGTTTTTACCTGAAATTGGCAAAATGCGTGAAAAATTGCTTAGTATACAAAAACTATACAAGAGGAATTTTTCAAGGTTCGCTATCCATTATATATTGTTGTGTATAATGTGCCTGTGTGGTGAAGATAATATGGTATAATATATTTGAGTAAACAGCTATGGAAAAGGTGGTGCTAACTATGTCTGAACAGGATATTAAAGATTGCAATTTGCTTGTTATTGCAGCAGTAGAGGAATACGCTCAAAAGCATAATATGAAAACAGAAAATGTATTACAGCTATTTGGTAAGCATAATGTTATACCAGCTATTCGCTCACAATATGCAGTTTTGCATATGTTGGACTTAGATGAAGCAGCTCTCTTTGCTGAAGATATGCTAAAGCAGGTGAGCGCATGAAAAAAATTATAGTATATCACGGAACTGCTTTTGATTTTGAAAATATCGTTATATGAATGGTACTTATACTGTTGAAGAAGCATTAGAGCGCTTAGCTTATTTTAAAGTTAATGACCAGGTTTGCCTTAATACAGAAAAAGCGCTTAGATATATTAAGTTAGTGAGGAGGTACGAAGTTGACTAGTAAATATATTTATAAGGGTATGGATTTAACGCTCGATATTTATGAAAAGCTGCGGCATGTAGTTGAGCTTATTGCTGCGCAAAATAAGATCAGCTTTGATGAAGCCTATATGTTGTTTGCGAAAAGTCATACTTACTGGTGCTTAACGACTCCTGCTACTGCTATGTGGGGAGAAAGCGATGAGTTTATAGTAGATGAATTTTATCGAGAAAATCAACAGTGAGAAAAACTAAAATGGAGATAAGCCTGCTCAAGACGCTCTCAGATATGCTTGCCGAAGAACTGTATTGCGAAGCAAAAATATCTTAAAAACAGCT
>OIZA01000405.1_pt1 | contig 23669 bp, 15 predicted proteins | sample 1588381 | NCBI WGS metagenome assembly OIZA01 (sample SAMN03283277) | human gut metagenome | biome: human-associated habitat; material: feces | host: Homo sapiens | place: Peru | collected 2012 | reverse complement strand
AGGAGGAACTGATTCGTGCCGGTGTGCTGCCTGAGGACTATGACTTTGAGGCGCACAAGGAACTGGTGGCAATGCAGCCGGGCGATGTGCCTGTGACTTATGCTGATACAACTCCGCTGGAGGAGGACTTCGGATATAAGCCAGCTACTCCTTTGAGAGAGGGACTGAGAGCCTTCGCAGAGTGGTACAAGGAATATTACAGTTAATAGTTTATAGTTAATAATTAACAGTTAATAGGTTGTAGGTGACAGGCTACTTAAAGCTAATCTATTAAATAAATATTGTATGGAATTTCAATATCATATTTTTTCGCCTTATCGGGTTTGTCCGTTGGGCGCTCATGTCGATCATCAGCATGGTATCGTGACAGGTTTCGCCATTGACAAGGGCGTAGATTTGTGGTTTACACCCAATGAGGATGGCAAGGTACACTTAGAGTCGCGCACCTTTGATGGTGTTGTTGATTTTGACATTACTAAAGGAACGCTGGTACGAGAGATGCACTGGGGCGACTATGCCAGAGGTGCCAAATACGCACTGAAGAAGCGCTTTGATTTGAAGAAGGGTATCAATGGCGTGGTACAGGGATCGTTGCCTGTGGGCGGATTGTCATCCAGTGCTGCCGTACTCATCGCCTACGTAATGGCTTTCGCCAAGGCTAATGATATCACACTAAAGCCTTTCGAGGTGGTAAAGATTGCTTCGGAGGCGGAGCGAGAGTATATCGGACTGAACAATGGTCTGCTCGACCAGGCATGTATCGCCTTGGGGAAGAAGGATGGTCTTCTGTTTTTGGATTGTGATTCGGACGATTATCGTATCATCAGAAAAAATCCGGAAATGAAGGATTTCGAGATTGGCATCTTCTTCTCGGGACTGACGAGAAGTCTGGTGAACAGTGATTACAACCTGAGGGTTTATGAGTGCAAGACGGCTGCCTGGAATGTGTTGGCGTATCAGAATCAGCCATTGAAGGAGTTTAACAAGACTTTCCTGAGAGATATTCCTAAGGAGTCGTATGAGACATGCAAGGAAAGAATGCCTGCCCGCTTTGCCCGCAGAGCCGAGCATTTCTACTCGGAGTATCGCAGGGTAAGACAGGGTGTGACGGCTTGGGAGACAGGTAATTTGGAACTATTCGGAAAATTGTGCTTTGACTCTTGCGAGTCTTCTATCCATAACTATGAGTGTGGTTCGCCTGAATTGATAGCCATCTATGAGATTATGCGCAGTTTGGAGGGCGTAAATGGTGGCAGATTCTCTGGCGCAGGATTTAAAGGTGCTTGCATCGCCTTGGTGGATCCTGCTTGTAAGGAGAATGTAGAGAAGGAGTTGACCCGTCAATATCTGGAAAAGTTCCCTGAGTATGAGAAGACATTCAAGGTGTTCTGGGTGAAGCCGGATGACGGAGCAAGATTCGTGGAATAGTTTACAATTTATAGTTTACAGTTTATAATTTATAGGGCTTTTTAGCATTATACTGGATATGAAGAATATTGTGATAGCGGCAGGATATGCCACAAGATTGGGTGAGTTGACCAAGAACTTTCCAAAGCCATTGCTGAAGATTGGTGAGAATACGATATTGGGAAGAATGCTTGATGATATTGATAAGATTCCGGAGATTGATGAGCATATCATCATCACGAACCATAAGTTTGCCGGTATCTTTGAGGAGTGGGCATCAAAACAGAGTTATACGAAGCCTGTTACGATTGTGGATGACGGTACGGAGACGAATGACACAAGACTGGGTGCCGTGTGTGATTTACTGTTTGCGATGGACAAGTTGAAGATTGATGACGATATGTTGGTGGTAGCTGCTGATAATATCCTCTTCTTCTCTTTCCAGGAGTTTGTGGATTTCGCCAAGGTAAAGGGTACTTCGTGCATCATGTGTCATGAGCAGCCTAGTATAGAAAAGTTGCAGCGCACAGGTGTGATTGTTCTGGATGATAGCGACAAGGTATTGAATATGGAGGAGAAGCCTCAGGAGCCAAAGAGCCATTGGGCTGTGCCACCATTCTATATCTACCTGAAGAAGGACTTGGATAAGGTAAGACATTCCGTAGAGAATGGTTGCGGCAAGGATGCACCTGGTAATCTTGCTCATTACATGGTGGAACAGGTGGAGATGAATGCATGGAAAATGACGGCTGGCAGATTTGACATTGGAAGTCTCGATACGTATAAAGAGGCTTGTGAAAAGTTTGGAAAATAGAACTTTTAATGATTTTTGCATTTCTAAAATATTGCCTTGGAAACAAGGTGGATATGAATAATGTTGTTGTCGATATAAATTGGCGACAACTATACACCTTCGCATCTAATCAAGCAATTATCGGAATTTGTTTTGATGGCATCAAGAGACTTGGGGATGAATATTCGGAAGAGTTAAAGAAGAATCCGATAGAAAGAAACTTGCTGATGACTTGGATGGGAGCAGCGCAACAAATTCGCCGACAAGACATGAAGGTGAATGTGGCTGCAAGCAAGCTCTATTCTATGCTTAGAGGCGATGGATTACGATGTAGCATCCTGAAAGGACAAGGGAATGCCTTGATGTATCCAAATGCGTATTCCCGAAATCCTGGAGATATTGATGTATGGGTGAATGCAAGTCGTGAACAGATAATGGAATATGCCAAGAAGCATTTTGAGATTGGTGATGATATAAGGTATCATCATTTGGAGACGTCTTTGGACGGTGTGCCAGTGGAGTTGCATTTCTTCCCTGGTATAATGAATAATCCTATCTATAATGCACGCTTGCAGAAGTGGTTCAAACGGAATGCGGATTTGCAATGTTCAAATGTTGTTAGCCTGCCAGATGGTATTGGAGAAATTGCTATACCAACGACGGCATTCAATGTGGTTTATCAACTGACACATCTTTATCACCATTTCTTCGATGAAGGGATTGGCATGAGACAAATCATTGATTACTACTATGTAGTGAATAATGATGGGTTATTGGCGATTAAGGATACATTGCAGAAGGAATTGAAGCATCTTGGATTGTGGAAGTTTGCGATGGCAGTGATGTATGTGCTACATGAGGCATTGGGACTATCAGATGAGAAGATGATAGCTCCGATGGATGAAAAGCGAGGAAAGTTGTTGTTAGAAGAGATTCTGAATGGAGGCAACTTCGGACAGCACTTCACCAAGTATGGGCATTTCACACAACAAGGAATGGCAAAAAAATACTTCCTGAAGATATGGAGAAATATGCATTTCGTAAGATATTATCCTGCCGAGGCTTTAAGTGAGCCTATCTTCAGAACATGGCATTTTTTCTGGCGGATGAAGAATAAGAAATAATAGATCTACGGGCGAACGGCTCCCTCTCCCATTTTTTGAGCTACTTTTCGGTGATGGAGCTTAGTAGCCCGTTTTTTATAATATTATTACTATAACGACTATGACACTTCATATATTTTTCTCTTGGCAAACACAAACAAAAGACCAAGATTTTGACAATAAGGCATTCTTAATAGAATGCATAAACAATGTCTGTAAAAAAATTGAGAACAAAGGAAAACTGAAAGGCGTTTTCTTTCAATTAGATGAGGGGCTAAGAAATGAAGTAGGTACACCTTCTGTTGCAGACAAAATGATGGAACAAATTGATCTTTGTGATATATTTATCGGTGATATGACAGTAACAACACCTAATACATGGTGGCTAAATTTAGGAAGAAAACTTAAAATGATAAAAGGGTTACGTAGAGAACCCAATGCTAATGTATATGGTGAATTTCATAGAGCTTTAGGAAAATCAGAAGTTTTTGAAGAACAAATCATTCTTGTAATGAATGATGTGAATGGAAATCCAGATGATGATACACAACTTATTCCGTTTGACTCAAGGGGACGTCGTTTCCCTATCACATTTCATTTGAAAAATAAAGAACAAGAAAAAAACGCAAAAGATGAATTGACGAAAGTTTTAAAAGATGCCATATTGCAATCAGCATTAGCTGCTTTGAAAAATATAGGTATGAAACATAGTCCTTTTATCGGGTGGCAAGAACAAGTAAAGAATACTAAACTTTCAGGAAAATTTATTTGGACAACCAAACTTCGTGACCACAAGGAACAATTGATAAGGGGGAAAGGCATTATTAGACTTTTAGGTTTGTCTGGTTTAGGGAAAACAAAATTAGTATTAGAGTGCTTCCGAGATTCTGACGCAAACGTACATTACCTATATTGTGATTGTCAAAGAACTACAATCGAAAAATTGGAGAATAAACTTTCGTTTTTCTTCAAAGAATATAAGGAAGCGGTTTTAGTATTGGACAATTGTAATAAAGAAACGCTCAATCATGTAGTCGACTTGAAGTCTATAACTCAAAATGCAAACAATACTATTATTACAATTTTTAACGAACCAGAGGAAAGGCAACGACAGGATGTTAACTATATTATTCTTGATAATAGTGACGCAGAAGTAGTAGCGCAACTGTTGGAACAACGTGGTGCTCAATTAAATGATACTCAAAGAAAAAGAATACAAGAATTCTCTGGCGGCATTCCGATGATGGCTGTCTTATTGATAGACTCTTTGAATAGAGGTAAAACTTTAGGTAATTTGGGCGACCAAGACTTGATGACGAAACTGTTAGGCATTAAAGAGACTGATGAAAAACGTACAATGATTCAAACCTTGGCTCTATTCAGATTTATTGGTTGGAAAGATGAACGAAGGAGCGAACTGGAATATGTAGCAAAAAATAAGAGCATTACTTCCATAACAAATACAGACGAAGAGGTAATGATGAATGACTTTGATGAACTCATTCAAAAATGTCTAAAGCGAGGGATTATGGAGGAATCAGGAAGAACTGTCGGCTTACGACCAATTCCATTGGCCTTATATTTGATAGTGGAATGGATAGATAAATGCTCTACAGAAAGATTGTTGAAGGTTATTGACTCAATACAAACATCAAAAGACTCCGACAATTTGACACATGCCTTTCACCAACAATTCAAGAACATGGGCTTTCATGAAAAAGCTCGTGAAATGCTGAACAATTTGTTAGGTGAAAAAAGCCCTTTTGGAAACGTGGAAGTGATTAACACTGAACTGGGTTCACGACTCTTCCGCACGTTTGTAGAAGTGAACCCTGTTGCTGTTTCCAAATTATTGTATAGAGTTTTGTCTTCGTTGACAATTGAGAAGTTAAAAAATATAGACGCTGGTCGGAGAAATTTAGTATGGACAATAGAAAAGCTCTGTTTTGATCCTCGAACTTTCCATGAAGGAGCTTTCTTGATGATGAAATTTGCATTAGCGGAAAATGAAGAATGGTCAAATAACGCAACTTCTGATTTTTGTTCTTTATTTCCAATCTATCTTCCTGCAACGAGTGTAAGTCTTGCCGTAAGACTTGACTATTTGAATGAGTACATAAAGGTAGATGAGTACAAAGAAATTGTGTTATCTGCATTGCAGCGAGCTTTATCTACAAGTAGTTTCATTTATTTTTCTGGAGCAGAAAAACAAGGAACAACGGAATTGAAATGCTATTCTCCAACTGATAGAAACGAAATACAATCTTATTTGAAAGGGTGTGCAGACTTACTGCAGAAAGAAATAGAGAATAATACGAAATGGAAAGGTAAGGCTATATCTATCTTTGAGAATAGTTTTGGGGTATTGTGTAATTTTGGCATGGCTTCTTTAATCTTGCCTTATATGCAAAAGACAGCAGAACTATTGGGATATGATTGGGATAAGATGCAAGAGAACTTGTCCTTATTTCGCGATAGATTGTACCCAAGGATGGATGCGAATTTGCAACAGATGTATAATACGTTGCAACAACAGCTGACCAAGAACGACTTTGTGTCAAGATTTTCACGTATTGAACAAGAAACTTGCCATACTTCACTAGGAGTTCCTTTTGAAGAAAAAATGAAGAAGCAAGAATGGGAGTTTGAAAAGATGGCAAAGGAAATGGTAAATAGTAATATCTACTCTTTTGAATTATTGCGAAACTTAATGCTTGCCGAAACAAACCTAACCATTCCTTTTGGTAAGACTTTGGCTGAAAATATGGAGGAAGGACAAGCTGCCCAGTTCGTAAAGGATGGTATCACAGTATTAAATAAAGAACCTAAAGCAAAATCAGGATTTTACGTTGACTTTATTGCTTCTTTGAATAATCATATATTTGAAGCACAATTCCATGATTTATGTGCATTGAATGATAAAAAATTGTTGTTCGCCATATTGGGAAAGAGGTCTGCTCTGCCATCGGACAAATATTTTGATTTTTTGCTGGAAATGGTCAAAGAAGGCTTTGTGGCTACAGATGCATTTATCGTGTATTGGCAACATTTGCAATTTGCAGTAATGACTGAAGCCAATATAGTTCGTATATTCAAAGAGATTGAGACTTGCAAGAATGGTGTAAGTTGCATATTTAGAATGACTATGATGTTTTCATTTGGAAATAAATTTGTTAATTTTCCAGAAATAACTAATTATTTAAAATCACTAATGTTACGCTTTAGGCTTGTCGCTGCAACAATGATGGATGATTATGACTATATAAATATTGCACAGAAAATACTGTCAGAAGGAGAAGACTATGAGTTTGCTGTAGAAATACATCAAGAAATATTAAAATATTTATCAAAAACAGATATAAATGTAGATTATGACTATCAGTTAAGAGATTTATATGAAGTTCTTATCGCTAAATATTTCAGAAATATATGGCAAGATTTGTCAAAGGCGTTGCTTGGTGATAATACAAGTTTGTTTTATCTGCGGCTAAAAGATTTACTTGGTGTTTCGGCAATCAATGAGAACCCTGTATTATTTAAGAGAGACCATACGGATGATTTCTTGCTGTGGTGTGAAAAAAATCCGGCAATGGCTCCACAAAGATTAGTAGACTTGATGCCTGTAACCACAGATAATAAGGCATTCACTCCCCTGCTATTGACGATTTTGGATAAGTATGGTAATCAAGAGGATGTATTGATAGCATTGGAAGATAATCTTGGAACTTTTGCTGTAACAGGTTCTGCCATTCCTCTATTTGAAAATCAAATAAGCATGTTGTCAACTTTAACTACACAGTCTAATAGCAAAGTAAGAGAATGGGCTAATAAGCAAATAGCCTATTTGAGAAATTGTATAGTGAATGACAAAACAGTGGAAGCGGAATTTTGGGCAAAATACAAGTGATGTGTTTTCAATTTCATTCATTAGTTTATTTATGGACAACAACAAAAACTATATAAGGAAAATTGGTAGTGACATACATTCGATGTCATTTATCATAGGTGCAGGATTCAGCAAGAATATCTCTGATAAGTATCTTTCATGGGGAGAACTCTTGAAGGATATGATACAAGAGATGTATGCCAAGGAAATGCGCTCTGGACAAATGAACGAATGGGAGATTATAAACAAGTATGGCTATTTGGGTATTGCCAGTGAGTACATCAGGCGAAAGGGATACCATGAGGCCATAGATGTATATATTGAGCAACGGACACCTGTGCTTATAGATAATGGGGACGGTACCTATGATATGAAATTAGGAAATAATGTTGTAAAAAACGTTGATGTTTCTCTTCATCGTACCCTACTGAATATGAACGTCAAGAATATCTATACATTCAATTATGACAACGCATTGGATGTATATAAAGATTTGACTTATACTTCAGAACGAGCAAGAAAAATCAAAGAAAACGATATTGAGATAAAAAACATCAATGATGTTTTTACAAGGATAGAAAAATTGAGAAATGATTTTACTACATCGCAAGATCGTGCATTGGATAAACTTGACAAGACAGATTCCATTCTTGATTTAGAGAAAGAATTCCATGAAATCATGAACACGGATATTGTTCTGAGAGTATATGGTGTTCAGAATGATAAAGAAAGGAGTATAAAGGAACAAACAGATGATGTTTATGATTCCTTAAAATCTTACAAGCGTCAGCTCTTAGACTCAGTAAAACAATGGAATACCAATAAGCAAGATGCCTATTTTGTCGTTAAAAAAAGTGGTGACATTACCATTGGCGAAGCGAGAAGGAATATATTCAAGTTACATGGCTCTTTGAGAGACTTGGGAGGGGAAAAAAACGAAATAGCCTACGGATTTGATTATGATAACCATGCACAGTATATCATAGCTCAGGAAGATTATGACTCATACAACAAGAAGCATGAGGCTTTTGTTGATTTGATGCGTATCAGTTTGTTGAAAGACGCTTATTGCATCATCGGTTTCTCTTGCGATGACCCCAATTTCTTGCTATGGATAAATTGGGTGAAGGATATAGTGGACAAGGAAGCTAAAGAAAACCATGACTCGGAGAACATTTGGAATAAGTACTTCATTAATGTTGGTGACGAAGATTTAGATTCAGATAAAAGATTACTGCTTGATAATCATTATATAAGGATTGTTGATTTATATAAAGCATATCCAACAGCGAAAAGTCCAAATGAGAGATTGATCGCTTTCTTTGATGACATAGCTAAGATGCAGTCTGCCAAAGCTATCATGAAGGATTTCTGGGTTCATTTCAATTTTAAGACAAACCTTAGTCCGAATAAAAAAATATGATAGAATATGACGAGGTAAAAGTGGCTAAGGCATGGAACATCATGAAAGACATAGACTTAGCATTCTTCTCAACGCCATTTGATTATTACCGTTTCTATTTCTTAGAAAGAATCAGAAAAATCATTAAAGATAAAGATGTTAACGGAGACATCTGCAAAGTCTTTTGGATGGCATCAGACCAAGACAACCTACCTATAGATGTTATTATAGACGATGATGACATGACTAACATCTTGGATTATGTTTCGTCTTTTGGTGATGAGACTTTAAAAGAAAAGTATAAAAAAATGTTGGATGAAGGTAAGATTCTGACTAATACTTGGTCTGTTGATTGCGCTGACCATTCAGACCGTTCTGTATTAAATCATGCAATACAATGTCTTTTCAATTTTGACTTGGAACAATGCTATGAAATTGTTGCGTCCTGGTCTCCAAAAGGCAATTGGTACCGGATGGTTCGTCGTATGATTTTGGCATCGTTAAATAATGGTATAAAGTTAGACGATTTAGAGAAAGCACTTGCTTGTGAAAGCCATGAATTCAATTCTGACCAAGAATATTTGAGCACCATGGAATTATCTCTTGGACTTCAGGAGTATTGTTGGGGTGATAGTAATATGGTAGCGAAATTTAGTAAGTTACATGGTCAAATAGAAGCGGCTTCTCTAAGGAATAAAGATGCTATACGACTTCACGAGTTTTTTTCAAGATTACAGAAAGAACTATGCAAAGAAGAAAAAATAAAACCTTTGGGACGTGAGGGACGCACGATTACTTTCGGAAGCTCAGATAGCGTAACCTTAGCAGCTATTCGCATATTGCAGGTTCTTGTGAAATTAGGATTTGTAACAAAGAACATGTTCGCAATGTGGTTGACGAATGAAAACTTGTATCGATTTGTAGAGAGAATTTATGCTATTTATCCCTATCCTTGTCTTTATTTTGCATCCTTATGTACCAACAAGGATTTTTCAAAACGAGTCGCTCAATTGTATTGTTTCAGTAGCTCGAAGGAGATACAGAATGTACTACCGGATATTCTCGTCAAGATATTAAAAGCCTGTCATTCTAAATATTTGTCAGAGGAAAGAAAAAGTGCACTGTATATCTATGCGACTACATTCATAAAACGTGTACATCCCAAATACTGGAGAAAAGAGTTTAAAACCTTATTCAAGAATCAAGATTTGGGCAACCGTATTGAAAAGGCTTTTTGGGAGAGCAAATATAATTTCACCCAACAGGCTATAGCCTATATGGACGATGCTTCTTTCTCCGCAAAAATAATTGACGGAATCTTGCGAAAAGGTGAAGGGATTTTACACTATGACAATTCTTTGTTGATTGCTGCAATAAAGAATACAAGGACTTTGAGTAAAGAGCAGATACAACTTGTATATACACTTATGACTAATACGAAAAACGAAGCTCAAGTTTTCGTATTGTTCAATTTGAGGAATCTTGTATCAAAGAAGAAATTCTATTCTTGGCTGGAGAATTTGGATAGGAAGTGGCTAAAATACCCAAGTCTAATCCTTGCAGTAAGTCAAGTTGCTCATCAATGTAAAAAAATTGAAAGCCTTGCTTTAAGTCTATTGGCTGAGAGTAATTACCTATGGAGTACTGGTATAGATGAAGAGGATGGTCATGTAGTAGTATCTGGTACCCAGACAATAGATGTAGATAGTTTTGACAGGGATATTCAAATCAAAGGGAAAGCAGAATTTGTTGCATTTGAGAGGATAAAGGTGGAATTGTCTTTATTAGAAAAAGCTCGAAAGTCTCGTTTCTATGAAGATTGGTTCCAAGACTGGAGTACGGAGGTCTATTCGATGAAACTCTTCCTGGTTAGACATTATAAGAGTTTGTCAACCAACGAAGATATAGATGCCCTCATCAGCAAATGCGACGACTTGTATTTGAACATATCGGGACAGATATGTCCACAAGAAAAACTCGTGCAGCAAGAATCGTATAAGGTAGAAGAAGGAATATCGGAGTTGATGAAGGGTGTCCTTACTTATGGTATCAAAAACTTCTTCTTGGAATATGAGATTATCGCCAACATTATTCTACAGCACAAGACAAAGGCTTTGGATATGTGCATCAGACATTTCTCATGGGCTATCGCTTATAAGAAATACCAGAAGTTCTTTGTATCTCATAATTTTCAGCAAATAGTTTTGCTGATACTTCGTGTTTATAAGCCATATTTCATAGGGAAAGATATAGAAGAATGGGATTTGAATGCAGATAAGAATGTAGTGGAAGACTGCATGATAAAAATGAATAACTGGTTGAAAAGTTTTGGATTAGAAGATGCGGACTGGGAAATGTATAAGCCATTTTTCTATTATAAAGAATTGTAATTATGAAAGGCGAAAAGAAAAATAAGCACAAATCCGCACTATATGGAAATTGCATATTAGCTTGTTGTGGGTTCGTTTGTATGTTAGTGGTCTTCTTGGCTTATTATAATCAAGGAAAAAGCAACGAGCATAAACAGAAGCAAAACAAATTAGATTCAATATCACTCATACAAGATTCCATAAAACTTGAAATAGATAAAGATAAGGTCTTGAAGCTTCAAAAAATGAATCAGCAGCTTGAAAAACAAACAGATACATTGTCTTCTCAATTATCTATATTAGATAAAGATCTGAAAACGCTAAAAGAAGTTTTAGATTCTACGATTAATAAAGAAAAATAATGTTCGACTTTACAAATTACACATATAGTGGAATGTTGTCTATTGTTGCTGCAGTATTTGGCATTGCTTATCCCCAGATAAATGCCAGCATTGAAAGAATAGATGACAAATATGGTTCATCTCTTTTAACCAAGAGACTTAAAAATGAGAAGGCATTTGCAATATTCAATGTCTTATTGGTTGTCAATTTGATAATTGCGGTCGTTAATCCTTTTCTGTTAGACCAATCAAATTATTGTTATATCTACATAGCGATTCAAACTCTCGCTACCATATTTTTGATAGGATGCTTCTTTCACTTATTTGAGATAATACGCATGTATAATGATGCAGAGACCTTACATGAGAATATATGGAACGATTATAAAGAAGCTGTAGGAAAGTCCTCGGAAAAGGCATCTGTTCATTTTATGGAATGGGTGGACTTGATAAGTTATATTCTTCGCTCAACAAACCGAAATGCTGCAAGAAATGTGTATGACAAATGGGTTGAATATATTACAGAGTTCCATAATGAACATATAGGCACAAAGGTACGCTATGACAATTATGCCTATGATGGAATTACTAAAATAAACGAGAACTTATGTAAGTTAAATTATGAGCCGATGTCTATCAATAATGGTAATGCCTTTCTGACCGCATTGCTTTACCCTGATGGTTTTATATCAGAGGATACATATACTATACTTTGGGCGAATCTTAGACTTCAAGTATTTTATGGAAAAGACGAATGGGTGATGGACTATTGGGAACAGGCATCTCAAAAGTATGATTTGAATACGAGTAACGTTTCAGAATATTCAATAAATCCTCTAACAAACACTAATTTTACAGAAGAAGAGGCTAAACAACATAATGAAGAGAGAAAGAGATTTTTAGAGTTCCATGTAATGTTCTGTGCGATGCTTCTTCAACAGGGGAAATACTCCTTATTGAAAAGAATCTTAAGTTTTACACAATCTCAACCACCAGTCTATCCTTTGGTACCTTCAACATTAACAGAATGTTTTGAAATGCTATCATATTTGAATGGAATTTATACAAATTATCCATTCCTATTAGATAGGAGGTATCCAATGCCACAGCTAAAAGGTATTACTAGTGGTAAAATTTTAGGTGCAGCAAATACATATATAGCTCTCCTGACTTATCGACTTTATGCTTTGCCTTATTATCCATTTGGAGTAGGATATGTGTTTAGCCTTCCTGCTGCTCCTCAGAATTCAATGGATATTCACAAGGAAAAAGATAACATAGATGCTCTAAAATTCTGCATAAGAAAGATAGAGTCCAAAAAGGAATATCTAAGATGTATTGATATTGTTCATATTACTGAGGCCATTTCCAATATCAATAGAATTTATCATGAAAAAGTAAAATGCTTAGACTGTTATATTGACGATTATATAAATCGTTTAGATGAAAAAGATAAAGATTTGAGAGTAAATCAACTATATGATGATAAGATAGTAGAAAAGCTAGAAAAAGAAATATACAATGAAATTTTTTCTGAACTTGATAAATACCAACTGTTTTACAACAACCCAAAAACAGATAACACCAAAGTATATCGGATAAATGCTTCTGTATGTCAACTTTATCCAAATCAAGCATTTGTTGATAAACCTTCTGTAAGTTATGTTGATATTGATACAAATATAAGTGATGGAGTAAAATATAAGTTTTCTCATTTCTTTGCAACAACATTTTTGCAACATGCAACACCACAGTTAAATATTGCCAGTCAAGATTTATTTAAAGCATTTGACAAATTGAAGCTGAATAATGATTATATTATAATTTCCTTTGGTGTATATTGGGATTATCATGTAGAAAGAAATGACAATTTTGTGAAAAAGAATGATAGAGTATATTCATACGATAATATACATATATATAATTACAAATGTGGTAGCAAATATCTTTCTGATCACATCTTCATTTTAGAAAAAAAATATTTGCCATATTTGGAGTTTGTTGAGCCATCAAATGAATGGACAGAAAAATATCATCTGAACAAAATTGGTAATAATCTGAACATTTGGTTAGGGCTTCTAAAAATTGTAAACCATAAGGGTTTGTTAGCTGAAAAAGAATTTGAAAATATTGATGGAGACCCTAATGAACTTTCATTGTTTTCATGCGTTGTCTTAGCCAATATTCATTGGATACCAAGCGCAAAAGTACTGTGTATTAAAAATATGCACTTTGGAAGAGATAATGGTAATAATGAAAAAGTGGAGACTATAAAATCATTTAGGTCATATTTTACTGTTCGGTAGTAATACACTCTTGCATCATCAAATAGAGTGGTATACAGTACAAAGATTAAGTATGGAAACATTTTTGGATACTATTTTAAAAGCATTAAAGGCTACTGCTAATAATGAGCAACAAAAGACTTTAGCAGCTTTCCTTATAAATCTGAATAATACGGATGTTATTACTAAGTTGCAAGAACTCTATAAATATTGTCTGATTAATGAAGATTTCAAGCTGGCTGAAGAAATAAAGCAAGAGATTATTAAACGGAAAGTTGAAATAACGAAGGAACTTGCTGAAAAGACATTTAGAAAAAGAGAATAAAATGAATCCAAACAACACCCAACACAAATCCTTCCTCTGGCACCTCGACTTCGAGCCATTCACCTGGCACACCTTCTACGGTGAGCAATGTCCGCCATTTGTTACCGAAGAGAACAAGGAGGCATGGCGACGCTATCTGGAAAAAGTCATCAAGAAACATCTGAAGGAAGAAGTGATGAATACACCTGAGTTCAGAGATATCGAACTCCAGATAAGGGAAGAAAAGCTGTTGCGCATTAAATGGGACGAGAAGAGAAAACGATCCATGGAAAAGCAACGGTATCGCGCCAAGATGGAACGACCGAGAATCAACTATATACCGAAAGGGCTAAGCGTGGACTATGAAGAAGAATACTCCAAATATCTGATGCAGGAAATAAGCTTTGAGCCAAGAGACAATGATGACTTCATGGCTCTGCTGCGTCTGCTGGAACGATGGCATAAGAAATCCATTCCACAGATATTGGAGAAGAACAGACCCGATGCAGCGTATGCCATCGCCATGGCGCTGTGCAAGCATATACCACTGCTCATCAACCGTGATGACATACAAGAACTGGTAGGAGAATACAAAAGACGTATCGGCAAACTGATATTCGACAGCTATCAAGCCCTGGTAGAAGCTGTCAAGATATGGAACCACGAGGAGAAACGCCAGGAGGTATGCCGCTATATCAAAGAGACTGCAGGACAATACCCCAATCATCGAGGCATGAAGAAGAAGTTGATGGACTTGATGCCTGAGACACCATTTGAGGGTGAGCCGATGGCTGTGACTCGTGAACCAAACGACATGGAGAAATCACTCCTGTAAATTATCAACTACACCAATAATGAAACAGAAACAATGAGAGAAGCACCAATAATATTACCAGTGTTCACAACCAGTGTGCCTTTGGATTTTCCATCTGAAGGCACGTTTGCGTTCAATAAGAAAACCCATAAGCAGTTGGAGGTGACGGTTAGAATCAACGAGCACCAATACTTCAACATGAACTTCCTGAACCATGACGGATATATCATGGCATGCTGCAGATGGGCGCATGTGTTGGACTTTGCAGAAAATGGTTATGACCGTTACGAACAGATCATCAAAAAACATTTCCGGAAGAAATATCCAGTCATCAGCAGTCTGTATGGACAGCATACTGATACAGCTGAGGACATCCATATCTCCCCCATCGGCTTTGAGGGCAATCCCAAGGAATGGTATATCTCCATGCGAATCTATGGAGAAAAATTCGATGACCTGCTGCATGGCAATCTGCTGATGAACGTGGCGTTTGCCTCTGCCGTGGGTAATCTGTGCATGGCAAGCGTGGATGTGTTCAAGGAAATCATGAATAGTGATGCCAAGCAGCCGAAGATATTGCTGAAGGAGTTGACAGGTATCGACGAGATAGACAAGAACTTTGACTTCGGCAATTATCTGGATGCCAGGAATCCAGAGACAGGCGAGATTATATCGACTGCGAGAGAAGACGGCAAGGCTTCGGGAGTGGAGCTGCCTGAGGAAATAGAAATACCACAGAATATGGAGATGTACCCAGTAAGTACCTATTTATTTTTCTTCACGAAAACGCTGAAAGACATGGACTTTGTCATATTCAGTAATGCCTTGTATTTTGAAATCTATGGCATGATGAGGAAGTTGAAAGAATATGGTTTCTTTACTGACGAAAAGTTGGACGAACTGGAGAAAACCGTTTCTATCTTGGGTGATAAGGTGATAGCAGGAGAAGATGCCGGTACTGAGCGACTGCGGATTACAACAACAGTATATTCGATAACGTCGAAGATGCGTACACCATTGTTGGAAGAGAAATACCATGTCAAAGAGACAGAAGAAGGTAAATTTGCCTTGGAACTGGATGGGTATATCAAGAAACTGATATGGAGGAAATGGGACACCACCTATCTGGAAGAACGGATGAAGCAAGAGAATGAGGTTACGGCGAAGGTGGAGGCAGACCAAGCTCTTGTCAAGAAAAAGAGTGCAGAATGGAAAGCCATTATGGAAAGAATGTCGTTCAATGCCTTTCTGTTGTTCCACAGCAAGATGAACGAGCTGATGAAGACCAAGAAGGCAACACTCGTCAAGTATGGTTTCCTGGCATCGGAGATGCTGGATAACCATAAGCGCTATTGGGCAAGTTCCTACTATTGGCACAACAAGAAATATGATGAATATGAATATACGACGTTCAGAAAACAGACTGAAATCATCGTAACCATCTTCTATGAAGGTATTCTGAGAGGAATACAGTATGGCAATCATCCTAGAACAAAATATGCTTTGAAGATTCATCGCATCATCGAGGAATTGATGAATAGAGACTGGAGTAAAGTCAACGAGACTCTTAAATAATGAAGGAAATCAAGTTATTTGATTACCAAGAGGATATGAAGGAACGGATTGAGAAGGCGTTGCGCCTTCATCGGTCCGTGATGGGACAAATGCCAACCGGAACAGGTAAGACCTATCTGTTAACAGCAGTTATAGACTCTTTCGTGAGCAATAATCCCAAGGAGAAAGTATGGATTGTAGTCCATAGAAGAGAGCTTGTGTCGCAGATAGACGAAACCGTAAGAAAGTTCCATTCATATTCCACATCAAACACCTCTTCCCTATTGTCATCCGTCAAGGCTGTGTCGATACAATGGTTGTCGAAGCACTATGACGAGATAGAGGAAGAACCAGGAATGATAGTGATTGACGAAGCGCACCATGCACTCGCCAAGACCTATAAGGAGATGTGGGAGAGATTCCCGAAAGCTAAGTTCCTGGGACTGACGGCTACCCCTTGCCGATTGAACGGCAAGGGATTCACAGACCTGTTTGACGTGCTGGTGCAGTCGTGGGCTGTTCCTGAGTTTATCAGCAAGGGAAGATTGGCGACATACGATTTTGTGAGCATCAAATCGGATGGTGTAACGCAACGGCTCATCGACTCCTTACAGAAGCGAGGAGCGGATGGTGACTACCAGAACAAGGAAATGGATATGTTGCTGAATAAGAAGCCGAGCATCGAAAGGCTCTATCAGAGTTTGGAAGAATATGGTAAAGACAGAAAGGGCATCGTGTATGCTATCAATATTTCTCATGCTCAGAAAATCACAAAACTGTATCAGGAAAATGGCGTAAGAGCCATAGCCATAGACTCGAAGACACCTGCCACGGAAAGACAACAAGACATTGAAGCCTTCAAGAAAGGTGACATCCAAGTGCTTGTAAATGTGGACATCTTCTCGGAGGGATTTGACTGTCCGGATGTGGAGTTTGTGCAGTTGGCACGACCTACTTTGTCACTTGCCAAGTATCTGCAGATGGTAGGACGAGGATTGCGAATTGCCAAGGGAAAAAAGAACTGCGTGATTATAGATAATGTGGGACTGTATCGGGTGTTCGGGTTGCCTTCGCAAGTATGGAACTGGAATGCTATGTTTGAGGGAAAGTTGAAAGTTGGCAAGAAAAAAGAGACAGCCAAGGAAAGAGAGTTTTTCCTGATGAACGAGAAGCAAGACGATATTCAGATTCATCCAGACTCAGAACTGATGATGGTGATGAGCCATGAAGAATTGCTCCAAACGATACAGTATCGTGAGTTTGTAGATAGCAAAGGGGAGTTTGCCATCATCAAGCTGCCTGATGGAAAGATGACGGTAGTGAACCGACAAGGAGAACAAGTACTGGAGCCAGGCGATTACTATGACATGAAGCTGTTGGATGGCAACATCCTGTTCTACCGACCTCGCAGAAAGGAGGTGTGCTATTATGACCTATTGGCAAAAGCCGTCATCGACGATGGCACTAACGTAGCAGAGGCTCCCCAGGTTGTCAACATCAAAGGATGGGAGTTTATAGAATATAACGACATCTTCATGTCTCGAACCCAAGAAGAATTTTCTCTGCCCTATCGTCCTTCACAATATGATTTTCTGAATCATGGCTACTATATGATATTCAGATTCAGACCTTCTGCTATCGGTTGTCAAGTATGGTACCATTATGAGGGTGGTGAAGGGAAGATGCGCCTAAGCTATGAAGATAGCAGGAATGTGTGTTTCCTGCGTAATGATTACGAGCATGTGTATTGGTTATGTGCTGTCCTGTACGGTGAACATATCGTTGTCATGGACAGCAAGCAGGACTACTACCTGGTGGATTCACATTTGAAGAAGACCTATATTGGGTGCAATAATCCAAAGAACAAAGAGGAGGATTTACAATATGTGATGCCACGGCTTGGCAAAAAATACTATCATGAGGCGATGTTGCAAAAGAAGGAAATGGAAGCAAGCGAGATGCTTCTTTTGCATGAGAAGTCAGAAGCAGGACATGTGGAATTGTATCAAGCAGGAAAGAAATGGGGCGTGAAGGTAGATGGTAAAGTTATCGTGCCACCCCTCTACCACAGCATAGCGCAACCTGTCGGTGCCTATTGCGCCTTTGAACAGGTTCCCAGACATTGGGGTGTTATGACATTGAAAGGAAAAGTGATTGTTGATGCCAAATATGAGAAGGTTGAGATTCGTGACAATGGAATCGCCGTGGTAACAGGCATCACGGGAAAAACACAGACAATCAATCTGAAATGACGAAAGATATTCAGCTTTTTGATTATCAGGAGGACATGGTGAAGAGAGTGCAAGAGGCATTTAGACACCATGACTCTGTGATGGTACAAATGCCGACAGGAACGGGAAAGACGTATCTGCTTGCCGCCCTCGTCGGTTTGTTCTTGAAAGAGGAAGTGTGGGTGGTAGCCCATCGTCGTGAACTCGTTTCACAAATCAAGGACACCTTGGAAAGATTCTTCTCTTCCCTAAAATCCACCTCCATCAAAGTGACATCGATACAATGGCTGTCGAGACATTATGGAGAGATGGAAGAGAAGCCGGGTTTGATAGTGATAGACGAGGCGCATCATGCTTTGGCTGAGACATACGCTGAGGTGATGAATGCCTTTCCGAAGGCGAAGAAGTTGGGACTGACTGCTACGCCCTATCGTTTGAACGGCAAGGGATTCACGGACTTGTTTGACACCTTACTGTGCTCATGGAGTATGGAGAAGTTTATTGCCGAAGGACGATTGAGTCTTTATGACTACTACTCCATCAAGCCAGACAGTGCTGCCCAGCTGCTGATAGACTCGTTGCAGAAGCGAGGAGTCGATGGTGACTATCAGCAGAAGGAACTGAACGAGGTGATGGATGTGAGACCTTCACTTGAAAGACTATGCCTTACCATCAAGGAGTATGTGCCAGGAAAGAAAGGTATCGTATATGCTATCAGTATTCAGCATGCAGAGCATATTGCGGAGTTCTATCGGGAGAATGGCATCAAGGCTGTGGCGATTTCGAGCAAGACACCGCTTGCAGAACGACAAGAGCTTATAGAAAGATTCAAGTCTTCCTCGCTCTCCTCCTCCCTAAAATCCAAAGATGATGAGATTGAAGTGTTGGTGAGTGTGGATTTGTTCTCGGAGGGCTTCGACTGTCCTGATGTGGAGTTCATACAGTTGGCAAGACCTACGCTGTCATTGGCTAAGTATATGCAGATGGTGGGACGTGGACTGCGAGTGGCAGAAGGTAAAGAATACTGCGTGATACTGGACAATGTAGGACTGTATAAGCGGTTTGGATTGCCATCTGTGGACAGAGATTGGCAGAGCATGTTTGGAGGACGTACTTCTCTGGAAGGCATTCTGCAAGAGGCATGCATGCAAGTCAATAGTCACAACTGCAGGATGGATGTACTGATGGACGGCGATGAGGATATGATGATAATCATCAACCATGAGCGCCAGCAACAGATGATCATGGACACCTATGGCTATCAGATTGTAGAAGACGAAAAAGGACTGAAGGGCATCAAGGATAAGGATGGCAAGATGATATTGGAATGCCAATATAAGAAGATAGAAGTGACCAACGATGGCTTTGCCTATTGCTACATAAGAAAGAAAGCAGGTAGAAAGGAATGGATTGACTTGCAGAACAGGTTGTGGTTTGCCAATAAGCCACAATGTGTGAAGTTGATGGGTATCGACTTCAGTACAGAGGATGGCAAAAAGCTGTACCCACGCATCCAATCGATGTACATTGATGAAAAGACCTATCTGACGGTGAAGACCTTGGAACTGCAAGTTGGAACAGGACTAAGCTGGAAGCATAGGTTTATTCCTTGGGACGAGCCGAATAAGGTGTATCTGTATAAAGAAGGAGAAGGCAACTCACGACTGTATGTTGATGAGAACGAACAATATTATGTGCAGAAGAACATCGGCAGCCAACTGGAGAAAGTGGATTCTCATGAGGCGTTGGCTGAGTTTGCCCAAAGAGACAAAGAAGAAAGGAAGAAGAGCTTAGAAAAGCTTAAGAATTCATATAAACATTATGAATATTATCCTGTTGATAATCTCTATCCTATCAAGAAACATCTTGGAACAGCGAAAGATAAGATAACAATCGAGAAAGACGGCATTTGGCATGTAGAGGATGCACAGGTTAATGAAAGCTATTGGGTTGACCCTATCACTCACAGAAAACATTATACAAGACCGGTCCTGTTCAAACGTGGCTACCTGAACATCTTAAGGGAAGGCGACTGGTGCTATGTGAGAAACATCCCTGGACTCAGGAACAGACCATTAAGGCAATGGGAAATTGTGGCAGATGACAACATCTGTGTCATAAATAATAAGTATCTGATAGAGAAAAGTGAGCCGGATCAATGGTACAAGATATGCAGAAGAACAGATGACTTCACTTATTTTTCAGTACTGGCATGCTTTTATGAAAGTGAATACATCAAGGATGATACGGAGATTCAAATTACTCAATTTGATGGCGAGGGCTTGAAAATGACCCAAGAAGGATTTCCTTATACACCACTTGTGATAAAAACACGTAAAAGAAGTAGGTGGTTGTGACAAAAACAGACCGATGTGAACAAGAGTTCATGTCGGTCTGTTTTTTTGTTTATGTATGTTTCTTCGTAGAAGGATAGAACAGATGGTCTTTGTCCAAGAAAACAGGATAGAATACAGATTCTATGATATAACCTGCAAGCCTTGGCTTTTGACCGCCGATTTTCCGAATCGTCCCCCAAGAAACCTTGCCTTTGATATGCGGAGGAATTTTGAAGTGGCTGTTTTCTGGGAAATCACCATATATCTTCAAGAGTCCATGCTGTACCGCTTCTTGTCTTGTAAAAGAGCATACTTCTACAAATCGCCCTACAAGTTTATCTAGCATTTTCTCTTCTTGCCATTTTTCAAGAGTCTGTCCTGGAGGGCATTGGTTGAAATCGAAATCCTTGAAGTTAAAAGATAACTTGGGCTGTTCATCTTTCACCTTACGCTCATCTCTCACATTGGCAGTACGGCTTTCGGAAGCAGCAGTGCTCTTGAACTTGTTCTCAAACTTACTCTTCTTTTTTGCTGCCATACTCCATGATGAATTTATCAATATTGCCGAAATAAGGAATAGCACCATAGCGTCCCAGCAGATAATCCTTGGAGAAAGACGCATCGTTACGGACGCTATTAGCCTGATTGATTTTGTATTCCACTAGAGAGTACAAATCAGATGCACCCTCAGAAGATTTCTCAGCGAACCATATCTGATCACGACGAAGCAAATCCTTACGCAAGAGGTTTGTATCGTGAGTTGTTATAATCAACTGTGCCCCCAAGGTATTCATCATACTATAGAATAGTTTGAGCAATTCTACAGACAACTGTGTATGAAGACTTGCGCCAAACTCGTCAATCACAAGCACACCACCATTTTGAATGGTGTCGAAGAATGGACCAAGAAGAGCAAACAGTTTGGTTGTACCCAAGGATTCAAATTTGAAATTCAACTGCTCCTTACCAATTACCGCCCCATTGTCATACAGATCATGGGTTGAAAGAATTTCCAACTCATGTTGCTCAATCCGTTGGTTGGAATCTGTCGGGAAATGGATGCCCAAACGAGACAATATTTCAAAAGGAGTATCTTGCGTGTCAACTTCCTTGACATTCTCTTTAACGTTCATATCCTTGATGCAATTATCCACTATGCCAATCATGTTGAGGATTTGCTCGCGAATCAAAGGATTGTGTATAAAAGTCCTTGCAGTATAAGCCAAGGTGTTATCGTCTAAACCTGAAAGAATATTAAAACGCTTGCGGAACCATTCTTTCACCTTCATTGCCACTTCCACATTGAATTGAGCTGCGGTAGAAATATATAGAGCATTACTTCGTGTCTTGGTATCAACACCTCTTGCCCCTTTAAAAACTTTGGAGTTAACCTTGACATTCTGTCCTTCACGCTTAAAACAATAGCTCTCTTTTGTACTTCCTTCAAGTAACACGAAGAGCCATTCGGTCAGCACTTTGTTCTGACTGACCTCAAATCCATATCTGTATCTTTCTCCATTGCAGAAGAATATCATTTGCATAGAAATAGGCTCTTTTGTACTTTCAACATCAAAACGATAATGAAGAAGAGAGAGACGCTTGACGATGCTCTCATCGACAAATGACCGTAGCACCATAGACTTGAAAATGTCCATAGCTGCAATTACAGAACTCTTACCCGAACCATTTGCACCATAGATGGCGGCAGACCTTAAATAACGCTTGCCGTTATCCATGATGGAAACATTCGAGTAACCATCATTGCTCTCGCACTCCTTGACAGTAGTGCTAGCAACCATACTAAGCGAAACCTCATCCCTGTATGACATAAAGTTTCTTATCGTAAATTCTATCAGCATTTGTTCATACGTTCTTGTTTGTTACGGATGCAAAAATACAAATAAATCTCCATATAACCATAAAAATTGAGATTATTTCACAAAAATCACAACAATATGTACAAGAAAACTACTTTTGATGACTTTTGATGTAACAAAAAAGAATTTTGGGATCGAAAATAATCCCTTTATGTTGGGTCACGATATGCAGATGCTCGCCTGTTGCACGTCCTGTGGAGCCTGATCTACCAATGATAGTGCCAGCAAAAACAGGAGTTCCTGGGGCGAGATGAACTTTAGATAAATGACAATAGCTGATGGTGAAGTCGGCATGACGAAGGATGATGTAATTGCCAGAGCGAGCGTCGTAGCCAACCTTCTCCACTTTACCATCCATCATAGAATACACATACTCGTTATGCGCTTTGAGGTCTATACCATGGTGCATAGACTTTCTACCATTAATAGGGTCACGGCGATAGCCATAAGGACTGGTGACCTTAATAGATTTCAGTGGATAAGTGATGCTCGGATAGCTGCTTATCCACTGTTTTTGTTTGTTATCCACAGAGTCTGTTTTCTGCTGAGGTAGATTCAGCATTATAGAATCCGCTGATGAGTTAGCAGAAAATGAAGACTTCTCCTCCACTTTCCTGATTTTGTAACGGCATGCGTTGTTGCTGACGGTATTGAACTGCGCCTTTGCGCTTGATACCGACAGACAACAAACCATCCCTAATGCCATTATTTTTCCAAACATGATGCAAAGTTAGGGAAAGAAATCCAGAATACTATAAGAGATAGTGAAAGTATAACATAAAATAAGATTAAAGTATGATTGAGAGTATGAAATGATATTGTAATCATAATAAAACGGAAAAGATTGGGCAGTAGAGTTCTGTCCTTCTTACATTCGTGTGCGAAGACTTAACTTTGCATGGTCTTATACAAAGTATTATTCAAAATATGAATCAGAATATGAAAAGAAACTCATTTGAAGAAAGCG
>OIZA01000404.1_pt1 | contig 23689 bp, 35 predicted proteins | sample 1588381 | NCBI WGS metagenome assembly OIZA01 (sample SAMN03283277) | human gut metagenome | biome: human-associated habitat; material: feces | host: Homo sapiens | place: Peru | collected 2012 | reverse complement strand
CCATATAAACGATGGCATCGGGGTCTTTCTTATTCAGCGCATAGCTGCTTTTTCTGTTGAACATATTGATCCTCCGTTTCGGTGTTGGGTGGTTGGTGAGCCAAGCCAACACCGGCGGAGAACGACAGCCGACAGAAAAAAGAAAAAAGGCGCTCGCACGGACATCATTGCCCGCACGAGCGCCTTGATTGCGCACGAAAGCACAAGGGAATATTGCTGCCCCCGGAGGGGCTAAATCACGGATGAACCATACCGCGTAAAAAGAGAGCTGCAACTCACTTCTGTGAGTGCAGCTCGTCTGCGGGATCGCCGCGCGCTTTTTTAAGTAGGCGGCTACTCGGTGCTTATGCTTTTTTACATGGCCGCGAGCGGCCTTAGCGCCATCTCCTGTTCATCCGTGTTTTCATAAAATAATCTCCAGTTCCTTGAATGTGATTTATGGCTCATCCGATATGAGCTACATGTAGATTTAAGTGAAGCAAAGCTCACTCTACAATATAGTAGAGGTGATTTCCAATGAACTTTCTTGACCTGTTTGCCCAGAGACTCCGCGAAAAGCGGGAGCAGAAAAAGATAACACAGCGCGAGTTAGCAGAACGGCTCAATATGTGTACTCGAACCGTCATTGAGATTGAAAAGTGTAAGAGCAATCCGCGTTTTGAAACGGTTGCACTGATTTCGGAAGAGATGGACATTAGCCTCGACGGAATCGTGTTCCACGACAGAGCGCCGCAGACCGTTGCCAAATGCGTGGTCGATTACTTTGCTGGAAAGAGTGAAGCGGAGTCACAGAGGTACATAGATCTGTGCATGAGCGCGGACAAGCTGAAATGACACATCAAGGGGAAACAAAAAGAGAGCCGGTAACCCGCGCGGCCTGTTGGCTCACGGATTATCGGCTCTGCGTCTATGCGTCCGGCTCAGAACATATTCGGTTGTTCAGCCTCTGATTTAAGTACCCTAAAAATCTTGGAACGCTTTATTCCCATCGGAAGAAGCGAATAGCAAGGACGGTGCACACTGTGGTAAGTACAAGCATCACGCAGATCGGTAACAGAATACTTCCCGTGCTGACATCTAAAAATGTGTTTTTCATGCCAGCGTGCGGGAGCGCTTTTCACTCTGCGTTCGGTCTTCTTCGGCAATCGCCAGAACCGTATCTCCGGAAAGCAGGTCGTCCACAGATACGGAGAAATACTTTGCGATTGCTTTCAAAGAATCGATGCTTGGATACCCCCGCCCGGACTCCCATTTTGAGATCGCCGTGCGGGAAACGTAAAGCTGCTCCGCCAGTTCTTCCTGCGTCAGTCCACGTTTTTTTCGCAGTTCCTGTAATTTCTCGCAAAATTCCATTTGTCGGTTCCTTATCTGTGAGATTTTCTTCCGAGGTATCTGTGTACTTGTTCCATGTATTTCTGATACGTTATCCCAAACGTACCGGTAAGATACTGTTCTTCCTGCAAAATCTGCAAGTGCAATGTTATGATTGCAAACAGCGTAAAGACTGCTGTCAGCAGATTACAGTACATCAGCAGCACGCCGATGTACATAAAGTCAAAACCAAGAAATGCCGGATTACGGCTATAACGGTAAATGCCTGTCGTGACCAGCTCTGTTTTTCCCTTGTCAGGAATACCCGCCCGCCAGCTATCCTTCATGCACAGTACGGAGAGCAGAAAGATGGCATCGCCCAGCATTCCGGTGCAAAAGCCGGTAAACCGTGCGTTTGCGGGGAGATGGCTCCAACCGAACGCGATGGAGAGAAGCTGCGCAATCGGTGCGCCCAGCGTCGCAGCGCTCATCAGCAGTTCTACTGTGTGGATGGATTTTTCTTTTCTGCGTCCGATCTGTCGGGTCTGGATGCCACGCTGCTTCTGTGCCAGCATCTTGGTAAAATAGATACCGTAAAATAAGGCCAGTACGGTCAATGCCAGCACTGCATACGGCAAGTGGTCTTCCAATGGCAGCTTCATAGGTGTGTTCCTTTCTCCTGAGCAGGACATTTGTGCCTGCGGAATAGTGTGTGCGGCAAGTTTCCGTGTGCTAACGCGGAGAGCAGCATAAAAATGTCTGAAACGGGGATGAACAAAAATGACGGCATCAGGCAGCGAGTGAACAGATTTTTGCGGCAAGCACCGTGCTTGATACGGCGTCCCATAACGGCGAGGCAGAGCACTGCGCCGAGGCTCATCACAAGCGTCACGAGTACACTGCTGTAACAGGAAAAGATTGTTCGCACAGTCAGCGGCGCTGTCTGCACCGTCAGGATCAGCCGCACAGTATCTAACACGGAGAACAACGCTGTCAGCATACACATCCAGCGCAGAATCACTCCGCCGCCGATTCCCAGTCCGCCGCCCCAGCAAACGCCGGCACGCTGGCACCACGCCTCATAAATTCGCAAATGCAGTTCATTCTGATGTCCCTCGATAAAACCACAGTTGGAAATAGCATAGAGTTTGAAATGGCATAGCTGTTCCTGACAGAGCTGTTCTGCCTGCTCTAAAAAGGCGGTGACGTGTGATGGCGCAGCATCTACATAGACCGGTGCCGAGATCACAACAGCATCCGCCCACGGAAGCAGTTCAACAGCCTTTTCGTAGTCTCTTGTCCCGCGGAGCGGATGAACCTTGACCTCGCACGCTGTCAGAAACAGCCGCAGAAGGGATGAATAGAATGCCGAAGCACTGCCCTTGGATTTTGGACTGGCATTCAAAATCAGAACATTCATCTGTTTTTTATCACCTCCGGCAGAAGCTCCGGCTTTTCCGCAAAGTACACCTGCACCGAAGAAAAGCCCATATTGACCCGGTTGGCCTCAACCAGCCTCATGGCCGTTTCACGCTCAAAGTCCGTAACGGCACCATAGAAGCAAACTGTAAGCGTGGGGCGATTTTGATAGCGCAGCGGATGGTGGACACGCCCGCTGCGATAGGTGAAAAACGGAAGACTGAGCGATATGGCACGATCCAGCACCTTCTTGACGCCGGGGCTGAATCCCCCGTAGCAGCATCGAGAGAGAATGATGACCTTTTTACAGGTTCCTATTTGCGCACCGACCGTATGCAGATTGTCCTTCATCACGCACTGCCCCGGCGATGCCAGCCAGCAGCGAAAGCAGCCTTGACAACAGGCTGCTTTCTTGTTTGCGTCAATGACGGAAAAGCCGCTGGTGTCGGGCAAAACAGCGGAGAGTACGTTCGGTATTAAATCGTGGATGAAAATCGCTGCCATGGTGTGCCCAGATAATCCCTTCCTTAGAAATAGCGTTTGCATACGGCTCACTGCTGTTCATCGGCCTTCGGCTTGAATATGAATGGAGCCTGTTGCAAACCACGCTTTTACCGTCACGGCGTAGCTTCCGCTTTCGGCGATGTTCACGGTAAAATCTGTTGCGTCTTGCCCCTTCCCGGAATATAAAATGCTCCCATCCGGTGCTTGGATTTCCAGATGAAGCGTTCCTTTCTCCGTCTCGAAGCGGATAGCCAGCACATCACCTGCGTTCAGCGTCATCGTGTGCACATCGGTTCCATTCATGTACTGTGCGTCCAATAAGTAAGAGTCCACATTTTTAATGGTGCTGCCTGTAAGATGTGGCAGACGACAGAAAGCCCAATATGCCGCCCCCACGACAAGCAGTATGGCGGCAAGCGTGATGCACGCAATCATTCGCCTTTTCATAAAATCGCTCCTGTCCATTTGTAAGTTAAAACGAATCTCCCGATTTGCGTCGGCACAGCACTGCACTGAGTATCAAAACTGCACCACACAGGCCAAAACACCAGCCAATCCCTACGGCGACCAGCAGAGAGGACGCAAACAGAGAAAGAATTTCAACCAGATTGACACCCATATTCATGACGGACAGTGCAGCAGCCCGATCACTCTCCATTTTCAGTGTGTCGATCAGGTGATTTTGCTGCTCCTCAACATAGAACGCTGCAAGGTCGAGAAAAAGCGGCAAAAAGGCCATCATCAGGATTAAGACCCACGGTTTGTGCAGCAGCCCAAAGCCCACCAATACAGCGCCGCTAAGCAGGCAGAAGAAGATCGTCAGCTTCTGTTTTGCACATTGCCCCAGTAAATGAATCAGCGGCTCTGCCAGCATCTGCACAAGGGAATAGCCGATGATAATCGCAGACAGCCAGACAAGCGGGATGCCGCACTGCACCAATATCTCTGCATAGAAGAAGTTGACCAGCAGCCATGCCACACTGAACAGGGACATCAGCACGGTGAACTGCCGTGCACGCCGGTCGCGCAAAAGAAGCAAAAGCTGTGACAGACCGGCTCTCTCCGTGCGACCCGCTGCTTTGATGCTGACACAGGAATCCCTGCGCAGGAGCAAGGCGCAGATGAAACCGGCTGCACCGGAAAGAACGGTGGCAATCAGCAGACCTTTCAGGCCAAAGCGGTGATAGATCAGAGCGTAGCTTGCCGTACTGAGCAGAAAGCCTGCTGTGCCGAAATTTGCTGCATGTGCTGTCTTTGGAAGATAATCGCCCTTTCCGTAGGCTGCATAGAGATAGGCGCTGCCTGTGCCGGAGGACAGGCAGGCCGATATGCCCTCGATCACGGCTTCCAGCACGAAAAGTGGGAGAGAGCGAAACAGATATGCCGCCAGCAGTGCGCCCCTTGCTGTGAGCAAAAGAAGCTGTGAAAGGATCAGCGAGCTACGGTAGCCAATGCGGTCTGTCAGATACCCCGTTGGCAGCTCTCCCAATGCGATGACGGCGGAAAGCAACACTTGCAGCAGAAAAAACTGTCCTTCGCTGATCCCAGCCTGCGTTCGCACCAGAAGGGCGACCGGCGCAAAGAACACCAGTCCGCCGAAGAAGCACATGCCGTCGTAGGCGTCCACCTTGAGATACTTCATTGCACTTTACACCGGTTCAGTTTGTCTCGGCGGCAGTCGCGTCACCGGGTAGGCGGGAAAATTCCTCGTTATAAATCAGACCGCCATCTGCATAGAACCAGACAAGGCTGGCTGTGCTGCCATCGGTAAAGATGAATTCTGCGGTTAAATCACTGTTGCCATCTTCGTCAAGATCCGTATAATCGCAGCCCTTGAGCGCTTTGGCGGCTCCGGCGAGCGTTTCGGGATATTTTGCGACGGCGAGCAGCTTTCCACCGGAAGCGCTGTCCCAGAAATTGATTTCCGTATCGCTGACTTCCGGATACACGGTCGTTTCTTTCCCGTCCAGCAGCATTGTGCCGGTTGCAGTGCGCTCTGAAGCGGGAGCTTCACTGTCCGAAGCCGCTGTCTGCCCCTGCTGATTGAGAGAGTCCGGTGTTTTTGTGATAACTTCTCCGCCGCAGGCCGTCAATGACAGAGCCAGAGTCAGCGCAGCAGCTAAAATAAGAGTGTTCTTTTTCATTTCCATTTTCCTTTATCCGTGATAATCGCCGGTTGCGGAATCCAACGTGACGTAAGGAATAACCTTGCCGTCAATCATTACGTAGACCTGATAAATGCCGTCACCCAAATCTTCATAATGATCCGGCGCAACGCCATAGTTTTCCAGCAGGCTTTTCTCAAACTCCGTTTTCCACGCCTCATCATTGGTCGAGGTGTCTGTATCTGCCGGAGCGCTTTCATTGGCTGGCGCTTCTGCCTCATTCGGCGATTCAACCTGTGTATCAGTTGAAACCGATAACTCACTCTTGTCGGGTGCCGGTGATTTTCCGCAGGCCGTGAGGGAAAGTACCATCACGGTGGTGAGCACGACAATAATAGGCTTATATTTCATGTTTTTATTGTGTAAGTGTTTATACATTCTTATTTACACCTCTTTTACAGTCTATCAAGGCTCATGTATGCTGCGGCTTCTCCATGTATTTGTGTCGTATCAAAAAGCTTTACGGAGGTGTCCTCCTGATGGATCAGTAAGCCAATTTCCGTACAGCCCAGAATAACGCCTTGAATACCATTAGCGGACATTTTATCAATAATTTCCAAATACTTTTTTCGCGACTCATCCTTGATTTTCCCTATGCAGAGTTCGTGAAAAATAATGGAGTTTACAGCTTCAATGTCATCCGCATCGGGAATCACAACGCTGATTCCGTTCTCTGCTAGCTTCCCCTTGTAGAAGTCCTGCTCCATCGTATACTTGGTTCCAAGCAGGCCAACTCTGGTAATGTTCTCGCACTTCAATACATCGGCTGTAGCCTGTGCGATATGTATGAAAGGAACGTTCACATAACGCTGCACCTGCTCGAAAACCTTGTGCATGGTATTCGTACAGATCAAAATAAAGTCTGCGCCCGCGGCCTCCAGACTCTCGGCGGCCTTGCCAAGAATTTCACCACTCTTTTCCCACGCACCCGTAGACTGGCACCGTTCTATTTCATCAAAATCTACGCTGTATAGAATACATTTGGCACTATGTAGACCACCAAGTTCTTTTTTAACGATCTCATTGATGATTTGATAGTAGGTGACGGTACTCTCCCAGCTCATGCCGCCAATTAATCCAATCGTTTTCATACTGCATGCCCTCTTTTCTAATCGTGTGTCATGCTGCGTCGAATGTATGGATATTGCTACCCATTCGTCACAGACAATGACATCAGTTTTGTTGTTGATCCACCTGCACACCAAGCCCCATAAAATTTACCTGTCGGAACACCCCTGTAAACAGGGCGTACAACAGGTGTGCTCCTTCGTGGACAAGATAATAGGCAATCACGGCCGCCAAAATACCGATGTATTGCCGTGCTCTCTTCGACATTGTTTTTTACCCTTTTCCTTTCATTCATAGGTTCAATGCGACATCTATATGGAAGATACCATGTGTTTTATCTTGACTCATATAGTCTCCTGTCCCGTCAGTTCAATAAAACGGGGTTTGTATTACTGTGCAACCGTGATATATACTTCACAAAATTTCTGTACGCCTTCCTCTCCCAGCACATAAATGTTAGGCAAGTAGGAAAGTCTTGCCTTACTGTATGAGATTTTCTCTATCCCAGCGTCAAATGCCGTATGGTTTGCCAGAGCAACATCACAGTGGTTTTCTTTCGCAGCTTTCATAAATTTCATGACTGACTGCTTCTGAATATCTTTTCCGTTTTCATCTCTCCAAGGTGCCGTTGCTCCGCCAAAGAGACACGCCATATGCGCTTTTCCTTTGTCAAAAACCGGGAAAATGTAGCTCATACAACCTTCTGTGTGACCGGGTGTTGCAACCACTTTGATTTGTTTATCACCGCAATCAATAGTATCGCCATCTTCTATATAGCGGTCGATATCGAACTCTCTCCAGCAATCGCAGCGCCCCTCCTCGCTTGGCGTGGAAAGCCTTAATTCATCATCGGCTTTTGAAAGAATAGTTTCTGCATTATGATTATCTTTGAGCCATTTTCCACAGCCTACATGGTCGATGTGACCGTGCGTCATGACGAACTTAGAAACAGCACATTTTTCCCAACCGGCTTCTTTTATTGCGGCAATAATCTGATCATATACTCGTTCATCTGGCCAGATTCCGTCTATAACTACAAGTCCTGATGAAGTTTTCCAGACAAAGCATGAAGTTTCTTTCTGCGCTACAATCAGCAGATCATCAAATATCTGTGCATGGGTAAACCATGTCATATCCTCCATTCGCTTTATTGTGTCAAATGTTAATTCTGGTTGATTTCTCATATGCTACTGCTCCTTCAAATTTGCGCTTGTTCCGTTGCGCATATACCTTCCTTAAGGGGCCGCTAAAGGCCTTATACATTCTATAACGTATCATATCGGCTCCTTGTAGCTCTGCAATTTTCAGCTTGTCCTTCTCGGATCGTGCTCAGATCGTAATCTCAATCTGATTCTGTTCCGCATCAAGAATGCAGCTTTCGTAATAGCCATCGCCGGTGGTTCGAGGGCCGCTGACGACCTCATAGCCATCCGCTTGCAGTGCTGCGGTCAATTCATCCACCTTTTCTCTGCTGCCCACACGAAAGGCAATATGTACATATCCAGTGCGGGCGAGGTTTTTGGGCGGGTCAGACATTTCCGGCTTGCTCATAAGCTCAAGACGAGAGGTGTCCTCGAAGGAAAGAAAATACGAGCGGAAGTTCGTTTTCGGATTGCAATATCCGTCATTGGATGTGGCCCCAAAATATTTCACGAAGAAATTACGGGATGCTTCCAAGTCATTCACGTACAGCGCAATATGTTCGATTTTCATGCTGTTTTTGATCTCCTTATGAGTTTTGCAGAATTTGTAAGTCCAGCGCACAAAGGTCAGACTGCTCGTACCGATGATGCCCCGGCAAGCCCTTTTTGTAATTCCAGCATACGATTGCATCGTGCAGGCTCTTTCTGGGATTGTCCGCGAAGAAATCACGGATGTATGTGTTATACTCAAACTGTCTGCCGATCTCCGTTTTGCGTTGCTTCTTTTCCTCTAAGATCCGATAATACGCCCGAACCGCTTCACCATAAGTCTTTCCGGCGTTTGCTTTCAGCCATTTCTGAAACGGAACATTGAAAGAAAAACTTTTTCCGATTTTTTCACAGAAAAACGCACGGTGTTTTTCGGAGCAGACGATATTCGGCTCTATAACCGTGTCCTCGGTGAGCGTGCCGATGTTTACCGCCGTTTTTCTTTCGGCAGTGGGTTTCAGTACACTTCCCGTATCAAGAAAATATGCAATTCTATCCGTGAGCTCTATTTTGCTGCCCGATGTCGGCAATCCATTTTCTTTGCAAAAGTCGGCAAGCTCCTGTTTCAGATAATAAAAACTGCGAAAAGTGGCTACATCCAACTCTATATTCAGTTCCGGCCTTTCATTCATCTGCATTTGCTCTTATTATAATAGATTCAGCATTGGTTGATTAAAGCCTTGGTTAAGAATCGAGTTCAAGCCTCATAAGAACAAGCGTTTGCCAGCCGCTTCTTGCACGGAAACCTCTTGGATTGCGACCATATTCCTGAAATCCGACCGATTCATACAGCCGGACAGCAGATGCGTTCTCTGCTACGACCTCCAGCTCTATTTGCAGGTATCCCGCTTGCTTCGCGCATTCGATGCACGCAAGCGTAAGAGCCTTACCGATGCCGCGCCCCCAGTAGGCTTTTTCAATGGCGATGCCGAAGTCCGCACGATGGCGAATCTTTTCCTTGTCATCAATCGGATCAATGCCCGCTGTTCCGGCAATCCTGCCGTCAACGAACGCCGCAATTTCGATGGCATTTTTGCTTTCGCTGCGCGCCTTCAAAAATTTTGCTTCCTCTTGGACGGTGAACGAATTTTCCTCCGGATAGGTCAGAAGATAGTCCGTTTCTGCATGCGTGAGATCAAAAGTGCGGAGCACTTCGGCGGCATCAGCTTCACCCGCTCCGCGAAGAAGGCATTTCGCGCCGTCCTTTAAGATAATTTCTTTTTCGTATTGCAATGGTTATTGCCTCCTGCTATCTTTTCGACGGCATCGCATGACCGGTGTCAGATCTAAATTCTCTTATTATATCCTGTTAATGGTTTCTTGAAGCCGCGCAAGAAACCGCCCTGCATGTGCGCCGTCCATCTGAGTATGGTGGAATTGGAACGACAGCTTCAGCGTCGTCCGAAAAAGCCCCTTATGATATTTGCCCCAGATGATAAACGGATTGTTGAAAATGCCGCTGTTCATGCCGACGGCACCGTCGATCTCGGTATCCACGATGGCGGAGGTGCCGATGACCATGCTGTCGGTCAGATCGTGATTTTCACAGCTTTCCGCTACTTCGTGTGTCAGCCGCAGGTAGTCGGCGTTGAACTGCGCAAGGTCAGCGGAAAACGGCACATCGCAGGAACTGACCTCGCCGGTTTCGTTTTTTACGATCGTGTTCACTGCGATGCTGTCATATTGCAGCAGCTCGCGTCCAACAGGGAGCAGGTAAAACTCCTTGATCTCGCTGGCCGCCTTGCCGATACACCAGCAGAGAAGCATATTGAATTTCAGCCCGCGCTTGCGACTGAATCTCACAAGCGGCGTAACATCCAGCGTTTTGAAAAACGTCACCATGGGGTTCGGCGCATTCATCCAAAGCGCATACGCCTCAGCACGGGTAGTCATTTTTGGGTCGATAACGGTTGGTTTCATTCTTCACACTCCAATGTACTGTCCTCCACTCATCGCGCTACAATCAGTTTTACAAGCCCGCCAGCGCCAGGAATTTTTTATCCGGCTGAATACTCTGTGTCAGAAACTGACCGTCCTGGAACAGGGCATAGGTCGTGACCGGTGCGGGTACATTCTGCGCAGATGCTTTGTCAGTGATATGGATGGCCTTGAACGGAATACTGTGTTCCTTTGCTACTTCCTGTACCCTTGGTACCCAATAATAGGTGTAGGGACACTGGTCGGTGTAATACAGGACAAAACCGTTATCCTCAATCGCCGGATGCTTCGCGCATTCCCGAAACTTTGGCATCTGTGCGGACGGTTCAATGGGAAGGTACATGAGATTGATCCCGCAGTCGGATATGTCTGCCACACGGAACCCCTTGTGAGTAAGGAATTTCGGGTCAGCGAGAAATTCCCGCTTCCGGCCCTCCGCGCACAGAATACAAATGCCTTTCTTTCCATGTGTCCTGGCATCATGGATGCACGCCTCTAGCAGATCATTTGAGTATCCATGTCCCTTCATGGAACCGGATACCCAGAGGCAGTTAATGTAGAGATAGTCGTCTGCCTCAATAGGCACCCATGCGTTTTCAGCCGGAATATACTCGATAAAGCATTTTCCGCGTTCCTCGCTGCGACAGAAAACAAGCCCGTCATCAAAGCGCTGTCGCAGCCATTCCTTTTTTGCGACGCTCTGCTTGCCTGACATGGCGCAGCAGATATGTTCCTTGTCAATATTTTCTTTTGTGATCCGAATATAGTTCATCGGTTATTCCTCCAATGCCGCCATGTTTCCCAACTGAATAGCGGGAATGCTGCGTTTGATGGTTCCTTCGTCCGAAACTGACCAGTGCAGGGAAAACGTCTGCTGATCGTGCGGACGGGGATAACGCTTATTTTTTATTGCCGTGATCCTCGGTTCCTTTTTTGTGTATACAAAGGCCGATCACAAGACCGAACAGCATACCGAGCGATGCGCCAAGTCCGCTGTTGCTGCTGTCGGACAGAGAGCCGAGCATAAGGCCGAGGCACATGCCAACGCACATCCCCTCCTCTGCGTAATCGTCTTCTGCTTTACCCTTGCGGATTGCTGGCCGCACACAGAGAAAGGCGATCAGCAGTCCCATCGAGATCCACGGCGCTGCCGCGCGCAAAAAAGACAGAACATTATCCATCATGATTGTTTTTCCCTCTTCTGTGAATGTGATTTCTACCGCATTCCATTGTTCTTTCGTTTTTGTTTTGGTAATGGTAATTCATTGTACATTGCCTCAAACAGCTCTGTAAGAAACGCTTTGCTGTCAACCTCATCCACCAGCAGCATTTCTTTCGCTCCCTCATACGGGAGCTCACAAATTGCCGCAGGCATAAGTTCCAGAGCGGATCTTGTTTTCTTTACAAGCAACCGATCATCATAGATCCCGCCGACGATTTTACCGTGATAATAGAGGATAAACTCTCCCATCATAGGACGGTAAGAAACATCGTCCAAATCGGATAGCTGTTCCAGAATGAAATGAAGATACTCTTTACTGGATGCCATTTTTTCCTCCTGTTCAAAACAGCTGCCCCGGCAGTTTCAGCTTTTCCTTCTTTGGGAAAGTCGCTTCAAACTGTTCAAACGCTTCCGGATTCTTCTCACAGGCAAAATACCCCTCTGGGTCCTTGTAGGTGCCGGAGATACCGTCCAAAAAGCCGGGCGTCAGCTCGCGGATCAGGAAATAATCCGCCTCCGGGTCGTCGGCATAGCGGACACCCTTTGTTTTGGCCGGGACGAAGCCAGACTTGCCGTAAAACAGGATGTTTCCGGTGATGGCAAGCGCCCCTGCGCCCATTTCCTTCGCTTTTTCCATAGAATAGTCCAGCAGCTTCTTTCCGTAGCCCTGCCGCTTGTATGCGGGCGCAATGCCGATGGGGCCGAAGGTCATGATCGGCACCTTTCTTCCGTCGTCGCAGTCGATTTCCGACCGCACATAGATGACCTGCCCAATCAGCTCACCGTCCAGCTCCATTACAAAGTCCAGCTCCGGCACAAATGCCGGGTCATCCCGATAGCAGTGCAGCACATAGTGCTCCATGCAGCCGGGGCGGTAGACATTCCAAAAGGCCTCGCGGGTCAGGTTTTCCACGGCTCTGTAATCGTCTTTCGTTTCCAAACGGATGGTAATAATATTTTCTGACATTATAGGTTCTCCTTCCTATTCGTGCAAAACAGATGAATGCCCAATGCGACAGCGGCGCAGACACCATAAGAACGACAGTTTTTGCTCTTGGCTCCTGCGACGATGATCATGGTCAGCGATACGATGGACAGCAGCACCACCAAAGCGGTTGTGACCATGTGCATCACATCCTGAAAGGCCCCGGCATAGCCGCTGCTACTGAGCGGGAACATCCGATACCCGACCGCCGAGATCCACTCCATGATGGCGAACAGATAAATGCCCGAACGGAGCAGCTTGGTTTTCTGCCCTTGGATGCCGATACAGACGACGGTCGCGCAAACGACCTCGCACGCATTGTAAAGGGCGCTCAGCTGATTCCAGAGTGCCAGCGATGGCGCATTGGCGGCACTCAGGTCGCTGACAGCCTGTGCCATCCAGTTATAGCCGGGATAGGCCAGCGGCGCAAACACGACCGCCGCCGTGTACGAAAGAAAGCTGACAACGCCCAGCAGCCCAAGCATTTGTATCAAAGATTTCTTCATGTTTTTCTCCTAAAAAAGATGCAGTGCATGACCACAGAAATTGCGGTCAGCACTGCGTCTTTGCGTCTGGCTGATCAATGATCTCTATTTGAAAATTCCGTGCGTTGATGATGCGCTCCTGTCTGCACTTGGGGCAAAAGAGAGGGAAGTCCTCCAGCACCGTCCTTTGCAGAAGCCTCAGCCGTGTTTTTGCACCACAGACAGGACAGAGCACCCATTTTTTATCTGGCTCATGCATGACGTTCATCGCCTTTTTGATTGCCGCCATGAACCATGCAAAAAAAGAGCTGTACATGGTTTTGAAGCTTTTCAAGACACTCGCTTTCCCGTTCTGGCTGGCGATCACAGATCCCGATAAGCGTCAATACCGGCGAAACATATAGCATCGCCAGTGTATCCGGATCCTCCGCTATGATTTCGCCCGCCGCGATCAAAGCCCGGAAGATACCGGCATGATAATCCAACACCCGCTCCACATATCGCTTGGAATAGAGTGCTGCCAGCTCCGGTGAGCGGAACTGCTCGATGGTCATCATGCGGCGGAACCGGCTGATGGTTTCATTATGGAGCGAATACTCAAAGATCTGCCGCACCTTTTCAAAGAGCACGTCGGCGGTGATCTCTGTAAAAACAGGAATATCTTGCGCTGCATTTTGTACATGAATGTTGATCTGATCGGTATCTGCTTCATACTGTGCCGCCGTAAATTCCATAATGGCGTCAAAAATCGCTTGCTTGCTGGGGAAGTGGTTGTATAGCGAAGGTGCTTTAATGCCCACCGCCTTTGCAATCTCTCCCACGCTGACGGAATCACAGCCCTGCGTGGAAAACAACTCCAAGGCCTTGTCCAAAATCCTCTGCTTTGTATCTTCCTGTTTCATCATCATGCCTCGCTAACTAATATTAGTTAGTCATATTATAGACGCTTTTGAGAGAAAGTCAAGTAGTTGCAAACGATGAATTTTTCTTGTAAAACGCCATGTCGATAGGGCGGCGCTTCTGTCAGCGGCTGTCATTGCTTTTGTATCACCGGAAGCAGAACATTTTCGATAAAATCAATGCGATCACGGACTGCCGGTCGAAAAAAGGAAGATACTGCGGCCACGACTTTCTCGTTCGGTTCAACATAGATCACATTGCCGCTGTCACCGATTGCGGCATAAACATTTCTTTCCGGATGCACGCTCCACCAAAGATAACCGTAAGACTTTCCGCTGAAAGCGCCGCTTTCGATCATATGCGGAGAAAGCATTTCTTTGAGCCATTCGGAGGAAATGATCTTTTGCCCGTTCCATGTACCATTTTGCAGACAGAGCTGACCGAGCTTTGCCATGTCAGCAGCGCTCAGGCACAGTCCGTAGCCGGGAACTGCAAGTCCCTGCGGGTCGGCAAGCCACACATTATTTCTCGGTGTCTTGTCCGTTATGAACAGCTTATGCTCCTGCGCGGTTCTGGCATAAGTGTTCGTGTGCTCGGCAATGCCGAGGGGACGGAACAGATATTCATTTGCAAAGTCCACGGTTTTCATCCCGGTCGCGCTGAACAGGATGCCGGAGAGAATGTGCAGGCAGACCGTCCGATAGTCAAATTCATCAGTGATGCCGCTTTTTCCACCAAGGAAATCCAGTGACGCCTTCGTCCAGTCCTCACTGGAACACACCTTCGTCCACGGGTCACCATGCCCCTTATAGGGTGCGCGCATGGTAAGCAAATGCCGGATCGTCACATCAAAGATTGTCTTTTCTCCGCGCTTGACTGAATACTGCGGGAAGTAAGATAGCACCTTATCATCTACGCTGCCGATTATCTGACGGTCAACAGCGATGCCAATCAGCAGCGCCATCACACTTTTCGTCGCGGACGCGATATGGACACAATCCGTCCGCTGATAGCCATTCCATTCTGCGGAGTAGATCTCGTTTCCGTCCTGAAGTACACTGATCTGACAAGTGTTCGGCTGATGTTCCTGTATGTATGAGTGCAGTTCCTGAAGCCCCATTCCCGCTGCCTCTCTTACTTTTATTCTTGTTTCATCGTTCACACCGTTAAGTATCATCAGCCGCAGACATCGTTCAAGTTGCGTTCTCTGATCCAATGGCTCAGAAACTGCATCTGTTCCTCGGTATGGAACCAATGCTCGCCACCGGGCATGACGGTCAGATCAGCATGGTGCTGCTTGGCAAATGCCGATACTGTTTCAATCGATGTCAGATTGTCATGCTCACCGTAGAGAATACAGGTGGGGACATTCCAGATGATCGGATGCTGCCGCACATAACAAAGGTAATCCCAAGACAGCGTTTCTCCGAAATTCGTGGCGATTTCCCGTTTCTCGGCAAGCTCCTGTTCGGTCACATTCGACCATTGCATCATATTGCAAGTCAAGTTCTCCATATCCACGATTGGGGAGATGAAATAAGCCCGGTCAACCAGTGTTTCATCCAGCGAGGACAGTGCGAAGAAAGCCCCGATGCTGTTGGCAACCAAGGTGAGGTGCTCACACCGGCCTCTCTGCTCGGTGAAAAATGTGAGAAACTCTTTCTTTGCTTGCCGTGGCGTTTGCGAACGGTAATCAAACCCGATTACCTCGTGACTCGGAAAGAGTGTTTTGTAATGCTCGGCTTCCCCAGCCGAGCCGCCTTTTCCGTGAACATATACTATTAAGTCTTTCATTGTATCCTCGTGAACCCTTTCTCAAAACTGCGGTATCTTACCGTCAAAATGCGCCGCCTTTTCCAGCAACGGCCCTTTCGCCCCCATGGTAAAGGCAATATCGCTGCTGCGGATGGAGAGAAGCTGCATTTGCGGCTTCAAATGAAGAAATTTCATCATTTCCTCCGTCAGCGTGATCTCGCCGAACGCTGAAATAGCTGTCCAACAGTACGAACGCCCCTTATAGGGAAGAAAAGTGCCGTCAGGAACTTCATAATGTAAAAGTGACGGCGTTTCGGTCAGAATATGTCCCAGCTTTGACGGCAGGAGCAGTCCCTGCCGTGTCACGCAGAAGCCGCCTGTAATTTTGCTTCCGGTAAACAGATAGACCTTTCCTTCCGAAGCAATGCAGTATTCGTCCACGGCCTGCGGCGGAAGCTGCACCCGTCCGTCGGAATGAACCTCTGATTCTCCGAAAACGAATTTTCCGCCCTTGTTCATTTGCGGCATAAGTACACTTCCTTTTCACTTCAAAGAATAATTCGTGCGATCTCCATCGTCACGATCTTCAGCACCGCGCCGCCCGACATCACATAGAACCAAACCTCGCGCATCTTTTGCGTTTTGGCGATCGGCGTAGCAATGGCGGCAATGATGATCAGCAGTGCACCGACGCAGCCAACGATGGTGGGAATACTGACCAACTGGAACAGACCCGGTGCGCAGCTACCGTCAATGGCATTCTGAATCGTTTTATCTAACCCGTCCCGCGCCGCTGCGAAGCAGCAGACCACAAGTCCAAAAACAAGCAGGAGCACACTTCTGCGTCCCCAATACTGAATAACCGCGCGGTTGAAAACCGACCAGCCGATAAAGCCCAGCAGGGCAAGGATCATCAAAGTTGTCGTCGTAGCGACGGCGTTTCCAAAATAGAGCCTCATTCTCACTACACCTCTCAATACTGGATCATGATCGTTCTGCACGCATCACAGCAGCAGGCTTCCACGCTCGTGCGACCACCGACCTTCAACCCAGTGAGCTTTACAAAGCCATTCGCGTTTTTTGCATTTTCCAAGGCGCCCGGCACTTCGTTTGCAAAGCTGAACGCGCCATCCTTGCTGCTGAACAGATAGCCTTTTCTCATTTCTTTTCCACATTTCGGACACATCATTATAATTTCCTCCTATTCTTATTGCTGAGTGTTGTACCAATCGAGAACAGCGCTTAGATTTTCCGCCTTGACCCGCTTGCCGCCGCACCGCATCATATCCAGCATATCGTCTTCCGCAGGTGTGCGGTCTTTCTTTTTGGCAAGAGCTTTGCCCGCCGTTTTGACCATGATCTCCATCATAAGGCGGTAAACACCGTGCAGTTTTTTGACATCAAAGTTCCCTTGCAGGGTGAACAGCGGAATGTCAGCAGAGATTGCCGACTTTTTCCGCACGCTGTCCGTTTGTGTCCCGGTTTGCCCCATGCCGATACCGCAGGCGGCGCGTACCCGGTAACGCTTTGCGGCCTCGGCATAACCCTTGACAGAGCCTGCCATGATCCAGCCAAGGTAAATAACCTCCGCTCCGGCAAAGACTCGTTTCTTCGCTTCCGCAAGGGAATACACCGGAAGTCCGGTTTTCTGCGCCAGCAACTTGGCATAATGCTCTGTGCTACCGGTATTGGTGGTGTAAATAATTGCGTTCATAGAAACATTCCTCTCAAAAAAGTGAGACGCAGCGCATGATCGGCTTTGCAATCAGCACTGCGTCTTAGCGTCTGGCTTCTTTCGTCTCAATCGTGAAATTCTTTGCGTTGATGATACTTTCGTGTCTGCACTTTGGGCAGAACAAAGGGAAGTCTTTCAACTCAGTTTCCCGAAATATTTGCAGCCGCGTTTTCGAGCCGCACCAAGGGCATAAAACCCACTGTTTTTTCTCTTCAAGTTCCTTCATATCGTCTCCCTGTCCTTTCTACAACAGGATTCAACCTTGGCAATGAACTGCTCAATATGTGCATCCAGCAAAGGAGCAACGGAATCTTTATTCTGCGCACCGTCGTAGACGCTGTAGAGCAGGTACATTGGCCCGTAGAACTCCAGCGCCAGCTGCATAGCGGCCTCGTCAGAATCCGTCAGCTTGCGGAAGATCGCCGCCATGTACTCCAAAGGCCCGCCGGCCAGATAGTCGTGATGGAGCTGCGCCAGCTTGGGATCACGGTATTGCTCCAATGTCAGCATTTTCCGAAAATTTGAAGAAAAATGCTCCTTCGTCCAATGATCAAACTGCGCCATACTGTATGCGCGGATTTTTGAAATCGGCGTGTGCAGATAAGCCTCCGCAAAGCCGTCCGGCTCCGTCTCCGGCATTTCATAGCTTTCCGCGCGTTCATAGTCCATCTCATTCATGCGTTCTACAATCCTGTCTAAAATCTCCTGTTTGCTGGTATAGTGCTTGTACAAGGCGGCTTTTGTGAATCCTAATTGCTTGGCAATATCATTCATAGATGTCCCAAGGTAGCCATTCTGAGCAAACAATTCCAGCGCTGTTTCCAAAATTCGTTCTTTCGTATCTCCAGCCATAATATTCCTCCTTGCAAAAGTAACCATTTGGTAACTCCTATTATAGTTACCGAATGGTTACTTGTCAAGAGGCAAAAATATTTTTTCTCCGAGGTTACTCGCCTGTTTCAATGGAGTCCACAATGCTCATTCCGGAAATGGCGCGCAGCGGGATGGCTGTGGCTGCGAGGCACGCGGCCACCGAGACGGCGGCAGCCTCCAGAATGGCTGCAACGGGGATTGCCACCAGCTGCAAGGCGTCTGTCTGCGCCGCGCCGACGAAGATGCAGCAGACATAGCCCAGCACCGCACCAATCACCGACGCGAAGATACCGTAATATGCGCCCTCCAAAAGAAAGGTTTTGTACAGGCTGGCGGTGCTCATGCCGATAGCGCGCTGCATCCCGATCTCACCGATGCGGGTGTGGATGTTGCTGTAAACGGTGTTGATGATATTCAGAACACCGATCACACCGATCAGCGCAATCAGCACCCAGCAGAGCATTTTGATTTGGACGAAGCTCTCCGCCATCTCTTGACTGCTCTGGCGGTAGGAGAGCCATTGTGTGCCGGGATCATCCCCGCACCAGCTGTCCAGCCATGCTTCAAAGGCGGTGGTATCTGCATCCTTTTTCAGTGTGGGGCAGACCTCCACATAGCGGTCGCTGCCCGTCAGCTCACAATACAGCGCGTCGCTGACAAGGATCTGCACACCGTTGGTAAAGCCGCTGCTGCCGATGGTAACAGGGCTGTCCAACAAAGCGGTCACGCGAAGTTCCTTATCGCCAAGTCTTACGACATCGCCGACGGCAAGGCTGGTTTGCTGGACGGTTTCTCCGCCGTAGGAGAGGGCAATGGGATTTTTAACAAGGCAGCCCGTCCCGTCCAGCAGCGCCTGCTTGTCTTGTGCGGAAAGTGTGGGCGCAAAGCGGGAAAGCTGTGCCTCATCTACGCTGGCCAGCTGCAAGGTCTCATGGCCCTGCAAGGAGAGGTTCGTATCGAACGGCAACGTCTGGTCGGGCATGAACACAGACAGCCGCGTGGTGGAGAGCTGCGCTACGGCATCGTTTGCCCGCAGCTTTTCCACGCCCTCCGCCGAAATGCCCGCATCCTCGTTGGCCAGTGCATAATCGCCGGTGTACATATCCTGTACTGCGCTGCTGGCATCCAGAAGACCCGTGAAGCTTTGCAGGGCGACAAATACTGTGATGCTCATCACCAATGACAGGATGGTAATGACCGTTCTGCCGCGCCCGCGTTTCAGATTGAGCCGAGCGTACCACGCCTCGAAATGACGGATGGTATGCGGCTTTCTGACACGGCGTTTAATCTTTACCGCCTGCCCGGACATGGCGACGGTAGGAGAAACGCGAGCGGCGTACCGCGCTGCCGGGAACGCGGCCAGCATGGCAAACGCCAGTGTTATAGCGACACTAATGAGAAGCATGATCGGCTTCACCTCCGCCGCGCCGCTGATGGCGGAATTCAGCTCCTGCGCGCTGTTCGCCATGAAAATATCCGGATTCAGTGCGCCGGTGGCGGCAATCAGCACGCCCTTGGCAGACAGAACGCCCAGCAGCAGTCCGACAGGGATACCAATACCGCACAGGAGCAGCAGCTGCACAGATACCAGCCGGTAGACCTGTCCGCGCTGTGCGCCGATGGCGCGGAGTGTGCCGTACTCCTGCACCCGCTTGGCGATGGAGATCTTCAGGATATTGTAGATAACAAGTCCGGCCGCCAGCAGGACAAGTACGCCGACGATGACGCAGGCCGCCGCCATAAAGGGAAAACCGGAACCGGTATCGCCGTCCGCATCCGCATCATAGGCGATGCCCAGAGCGTTCAGCAGCACCGGATTGTACTGGATGAACGCCGCATTCACCTGCAAGGTCTCTGCCAAATCAAGGACAATGCGCTGGAAGTCCTGTCTGCTCTGTGTCTTGAAGTCTGTGGAAATCAGTCGGTATTCCTCCGGCAGCAGCGCTTCGGCACTGCCCTCGCCAACAATGCCCTGAACAGTTCCGGAGGAATAGCCGAGATAGCTGCTCTCCAGAACACCGGTCAGCGTAAAATCGGCGGTATATTCTACTTCTGGCAGCAATCCGTCCATGGTGGAGACGGTCAGAGTCAGGCGGATGGTATCGTCCACGGCGGCATTTTTATCCAGATATTGCAGGGCGTCCTCCGGCAGGGCCACTTCACTTGCCGTCTCTGGCAGACGACCTTCTTTGACCTTTCCGATAGACGGGTACATGGCAAGCGCATCGCCGTGGTACTCCCGCAGAGAGAGTTTCAGACGGCTGCTGCCAAGCCCCGCGCTGCCGAGATAGAGCACATCGCCTACATCCGTAAGCCGCGGATCGTCGTGCAGCGCCTGTGCCTGCTGCTGCGTCAGTTGGTGAAAGGTGGCATAACGGCTGCCGTTCAAGCGCTCCGCCTGCTGCACTCGCATGGCCTGCAAAATGCCGATGGACTGACCGATGACGGTGGTCATCAGACTGGACAGAATCACGGCAATTAAAATCAGAATAGCCGTGACTCTCTGGGCTTTCAGTTCCTTCCACGCAAGAGACAGATAGCTTTTCATTTTCCCGTCACCTCCGTAAGCGTGCCGTCCACGATGGTAAACCGGCGCTCGGCCATTTCCGCAATGCGCAGGTCGTGGGTGATGATGACCAGCGTTTTGTTCATCTGTCGGCGCAGATCGCAGAGCATTCGCATTACCTCACCGCCGCTTTTGCTGTCCAGATTCCCGGTGGGCTCGTCGGCAAAGATGATGTCCGGCTTCGTGATCAAAGCGCGGGCGATGGCCACCCGCTGCTGCTGGCCGCCAGACAGCTCATGGGGCAAATGCGTGAGCCGTTTGTCGATGCCAAGAAACGCCGCAATCTCCTGCAAATACGCTTCGTCCGGCTGACGCCCGTCCAGCAGCAGCGGCATGGTGATGTTTTCCTGCGCCGTCAGCACCGGCAGAAGGTTGAAGTGCTGAAAGATAAAGCCGATTTTTCTGCGGCGGAAAGCGGACAGCTCACGATCCGAGCCGTGGTGAATGTCGGTGTCTCCGTACAGTACCTGCCCGGAGGTCGGCGTGTCCAGCCCGCTGATGATATGCAGCAGCGTACTTTTCCCGCTGCCTGACGGCCCCATGATGGAGATGAAATCGCCGGGACGGATCTGCATGTTGGCGTGGTGCAGTGCCGTGACCCTGCTTTCCCCCGCGCCGTAGATTTTAGAAATGTCATTTACCTGAATGTCCATAAAAAACACTCTCCTTATCGCTTTGATAGGGAGAGTGTAGCCGGCATTTCTCAAAAAACGCTCAAGTGTTATGAAATTTTCAGAGAGGCACAGGCTACCGCACCATTATCATTCCTTAGTGTCAGAGAGCCGCCGTGTTTGCGGCAGAGCAGGTCGCAGATATACAGTCCCATGCCAAAGTGGCCGACCTCCTCCATGCCCTTGTGAAAGGGCTGTACACCGCCGTTCAGCAGGTCTGGCGGGAAGCCGCCGCCATCGTCCGCAACGGTAAGCGTCAGTTGGCCGCCCGTAACGCAAAGCGTGACCATGACCGTCTCCCTGGCAAACCGCAGAGCGTTGGCTGTCAGATTTTCCGCGATCTGAAACAACAACGCTTTGTCCAGCAGAAGCGAAGCGGCAGAAGTCAGGCCGCGGAAAATCAGCTGCTTTCCGCCCTCGTCCGCCGCAAACGAGAGTGCTTTTTGCAATTCGCCGCTCAACGCGGCGGCATTAACATCTTTAGGCTTCGGCTCCAACTGCTCCAGCCGCTGTACGGTGCTCATTGTTTCCACATAGTGCTCGATGCGGTCGGTGTAGGTGTCGATGCGGTCAAGGTTTTCTTCAAGCTGTGCTATATTTCCCGCCTCCGCGCACCGCCGTGCCAGCTTAGCCGAACCTTTCAGTACGGTCACCGGATTGCGCAGGTCGTGTGAAAAAGCGGCGTTCAGCCGTTTGCGCTCCTCTGTCTGCCGCCAAAGCAGGCGGTTGTTTTCCAACAGCGACTGCCGCATGGTCTCAAAGGCGGCGCAAAGCCGCCCCAGTTCATCGTTGGAGACAGCAGCAACGGTGAAATCCAGATCGTTTTCCATGATGCGGCTTGCACCGTCCGACAATACGGCAAGCGGCGCTTTCAGCTTCCAGCGGTAAAACAGCGCGGCGGTCAGCAGTAGTGCCGCCACAAAGAACAGCATGGGCAGCAGAAATTGCAGCACCGTCAGCAGATTTCCGGCGGCGGATGCAGCGGTTTCCGGCTCCGGCAGCACGGTCTCTGCCATGCCTTCTGCACCGACGATGATCTGCGTGCCAGAGGGTGTCAGTGTGTCCCGCAGCCGCACACATCCCCAGAAGGTCAGGACGGACAGAACGAAGGCCACCAGCAGGTTTCCCAGCGCCAGCGTAAACAGCGCTCTTTTCAGGCTCATATTCCTCAGCCGTTCCACTTGTAGCCCACCCCCCAGACTGTTTCAATATAGCTGTACAGCGACGCGGTGGCAAATTTGGCGCGTATCTTGCGGATGTGCTCCATGACGGTGTCGCTGCTGCCGTCGCCGTCATAGCCCCACACCCGCTCATAGATTCGTTCCCGGTCAAAGACCTGTCCGGCGTTGACGGACAGCAACTCCACAATATTAAATTCCTTGCGGGACAGCGGGATCATTTCGCCGCGGATCGTGACCTCCCTCCGGGAATAATCGATCACCATGTCGGCGAAAAAGCGAAGTACCGACCGTTCCTGCCTGCGGTTCTCCCGCCGCAGGTGGGCGGCGACTCTCGCCCCCAACTCGTCCATGTCGAAGGGCTTTACAATATAATCATCCGCTCCAGCCTGAAAGCCCCGAATTTTGTCCGCCGTCTCCACGCGGGCGGTCAGGAACAACACCGGACAGGCGATGTACTGTCGCAGCGTTTCGCAGACGGTCAGCCCATCCATATCCGGCATGTTGATGTCCAGCAGCACCAGATCGGGCTGGCAGCCAGCCTGTTTCAGCGCGTCCTTTCCGCTGCAAGCGGTATAGACCGTATAGCCGCTCATTTCAAAATAGCTTCTCAGTAGTTCCACCACACCTGTTTCATCATCCACGATCAGCAGCCTTTCCCGCATGGCGCTCACCTCCTCTCTATAGAGGTCATTTTATCCCATAAATCTCAAGACTTTCTCAAGCTCAACAGAAACACCTCTACTGATATTCTACCAGCGCACAAGAGCAAACGCAACAACGGCAATCACTTTACCGGACAGCGGGACTTTTATCGGGCAAGGTTGAGAACAATCGCCAGCCCAACAATCCCCCCCGATGAGAAGCAGCCAAAGAAAGCTGATGACCGACGAGACCACATTCATCGCACAGCGGCTCTCCTTGCTGCGAACACAGAGGATTGACAGCAGCAGGCCCAGATTGCGGCTGCACATAAAGGTACCTTCGGATAGAAACCATATCGCCGCACGGGTGTAAAGCAGCATTGGAATCTTTGCTTCTCCCATCTATCCGTTAAGGAAAACTTGTGCACATAATAGACAGACGCATCTCCCGGATAGCGGGGGGCAAGAAAGCGGCAAGCAATGCAAAGCGGTACCCACTTTGCGAAAACAAGCGGATTCCGTTTACACGGAACCCGCCTGTTTCATGCTTGTTGGGGCGCTGCCCCAATCCCCGCAGAA
>OIZA01000402.1_pt1 | contig 23745 bp, 20 predicted proteins | sample 1588381 | NCBI WGS metagenome assembly OIZA01 (sample SAMN03283277) | human gut metagenome | biome: human-associated habitat; material: feces | host: Homo sapiens | place: Peru | collected 2012 | reverse complement strand
GCCTGGTGATAACATCGAAATGACAATCGAACTGATCCATCCGGTAGCTATGGAGCAGGGTCTTACATTCGCTATCCGCGAAGGTGGACGTACTGTAGGATCAGGCCGTGTTGCTACAGTTATTGAATAATTTTAGCATAACATCTTAAATTATATATATTGAGTACCGCAAGGTACATTGTGTCCAAACGTAAGATACCCCGGAACCGCAAGGTTTCCGGGGTTTTTCTGTTACCCGGAAATATAAAAAAAGAGAGGAAAAGAATAACGAACAGTATAGAAAAACGGTTGCCGGGAGAGTATCCTGACAACCGTTTGTGATAACAGACTGATAACAAAATATAAAAATTGACAATTTTTAAAACTATGTTATACTATAAATATAACATAGTTAGTAACAGGATTTGGTTCGATTCCAAACATCATCAAACCAATATTGGGAGCATTGTCGAATTGCCTAGTTTCTGGATTGATTTATGATGCAGTCAAACATATTTGCAAGAAAGGACTTGATTCGATGAGAAAAGAATACATATTATTATTTGGTCTGGGAGTATGCGATGGTGAAGTGTAATGGTTGCACGGTTTAACATACTAAGCAGACTCCCACCCAGACCACCAAAAACTCAGAGCTCATAAGGGCTCTTTTTCTTTTGCAAAAATTATGTCAGATCATATGTCTTGATGGAATTACCTTCAGTGCCCTTCTTAACGATAGTGTGACAGCCTATCGTAGTTCCCATAGCACGCAGTTTCCATTCGTCCTGGGTAGCGTTGAGCTTATCCAGTTCTTCCTGTCTTTTATCTTCATCTTCGATAGCTAATATTTCAGCTTTTTCCTTTTCATAGACGTTTTTAAATTGGCACCATTTACTGAAAAAGTCCTGCATTGTAGGATTGTCGAAAGTCAGTGAAATCTTCTGATCAGGCATCTCAGCAAGTGAGAGGTTCACTGAATCATCAATAGAAAACAACAGAGAGAGTACATCTCCGACCGTTTCAATATTAAAATCCAGGAAAACACTTACATTTAATCCCAATGCAGTTGCTATCTTTTCTAACTGATCCGGTTTTGGATTTCGGATTCCAAGTTCATATTTTCTGATCGTACCTACGTTAATGCCGGACAGCTCGGCTAACTGTATCTGACTGTATCCTCTAAATTCCCGGAATGCCCGGATTTTTTTACCTACCATAATGCTGCCTCCTTAACAATATTTGTGATTCTATTCTAGCACAAAAGTGAATGATGCGAAAGAGGTTGATTTTTACAGAGTATGAAAATGTAGAATGGAATATAAAAATAAAATTCGCAAAAGGTTATCGACAGAGTCACAAAAGTGAATCATAGTAGAAAACATCAAAAGAGTCACAAAAGTGACTTAAAAGCAGGACAATATGAGAACTAATTATATGATGACTGTTGATGATGTCATGGAAGAATTAGGCGTGAAACGCAGTAAGGCATATTCTATTCTGAAGTAGCTCAATGATGAACTGGCAAAGGAAGGATATGTAGCAGTTCGTGGAAAGATTCCACGTCCCTACTGGGAAACAAAATTTTATGGATACTCTCAGAGAGCAGTATGAAGGAGGTTTTAAGATGTCAGCTTACAAAGACAAAGCACAGGGAACCTGGTATGTGAGTTTCCGCTATATCGACTGGACAGGAAAGAAAACGCAGAAGCTGAAAAGAGGGTTCAAGACAAAGAAAGAAGCATTGAATTATGAAAAGGAATTCATAAGAAAGACTGCGGCAGATATGAAAATGGAGATGAACAGTTTTATTCAAGTCTATTTTGATGATAAAAAGAATGAACTGAAAGAAAATTCAATCCGCAATAAGCAGCACATGATGAACAAGCATATTGTTCCGTATTTTGGGACAAGAAAAATGAATGAGATCACACCGGCAGAGATTATCCAGTGGCAGAACACCATTCAGGAAAAAGGGTACAGCAAGACTTATGAGCGTATGATTCAGAACCAGTTAAATGCACTGTTTAATCATGCTCAGAGAATTTACAATCTGAAGGAAAATCCATGTAAGAAAGTAAAAAAGATGGGGAAATCTGATGCTAATAAGTTGGAATTCTGGACGAAAGCAGAATATGACAGATTTATTGCAGGGATTGAGCAGGGGAGTGAGGATTATCTGATATTTGAAATTTTGTTCTGGACAGGAATCAGGGAAGGAGAGCTTCTGGCATTGAGTCTTTCGGACTTTGATATGAGTGGTAATCTCCTGCATATCAATAAGGCTTATAACCGGATCAGGAAAAGAGATGTGATTGATACTCCAAAAACAGAAAATTCGGTCCGTACTATTGATATTCCAAATTTTCTTAAGGAAGAGGTACAGGAGTATGCAAAGAAGCATTATGGATTTCCGGAAGATCAGCGGTTGTTTCCGATTGTGGTGAGAACACTGCAGAAACGTCTCAAGAAATATGAAGCATTGACTGGTGTAAAATCAATCAGAGTGCATGATATCCGTCACAGTCATGTAGCATATTTGATTTATCAGGGAGTAGAACCGCTGATTATCAAAGAAAGACTGGGGCACAAAGATATTCAGATGACACTGAACACTTATGGGCATCTGTACCCGTCACAACAGAAAAAAGTAGCTGAGATGCTGGACAACAAACGTTAAGACGGAGGAAGAAGCAAATGAAAACAAAGAAAGTAGTCGGAAAACTATTTGATGCGATTAACTATAGTAAGAAGTTGAAGATAAGTTCCATTTTATCGAATCGGGATTCAGATTATGTGATTCTTCTTGAATCAGAGAGTGGGAGCAAATTTGAAATCATTATTATTCCTACAAGGAGATTTGTGTAAGGAGCGGAGCTATGACTACTGACAGACAAAAAGAAAAAGCCCAGACAAAATATCTGAGCAAGTTCTCTGATAATCAGATTCACTGATATACCATCTTGGCAGATTCAGTATATCACGAATTGAAAGATACAACAATTCCCGAATATCTGTTCATCAGAGACTTGCCCGGAGGGGCAAGAGGTAGATGATGAAATGAATATGAATGAAAAAAATAAAGTTGAAAATTGCAGAATAGAACCAAAACTGAAACTGATCAACATGGATTCAGTAGAGGTGGAGCAGATAGAATGGCTGCTTTATCCGTTTATTCCTTATGGGAAAGTGACTATTATACAGGGAGATCCAGGGGAAGGCAAGACAACGATGGTACTTCAGATTATTGCAAAACTGACCAGAGGAGAGCCGATTTTTCCTGTTACGGATACAACGATGAAAACAAAAGAAAAACGAAGTGATGAAGTCGATAGTGGGAACGATGGTTTAGATGGCGAAGACAATATGCAGGAACAGTCGTCTATGTCACCTGTAAATGTGATTTATCAGACAGCAGAAGATGGTCTTGGAGATACTATCAAACCCAGATTACTTGCTGCGGGTGCGGATTGTTCAAAGGTGATGGTGATTAATGACAGTGACCAGCCACTGACAATGGCAGATGTTCGATTGGAAGAAGCAATCGTGCAGACAAAAGCAAAAATGGTTGTCCTTGATCCTATTCAGGGGTTCCTGGGAGCAAACGTAGACATGCACAGGGCAAATGAGATTAGACCATTGATGAAGCGTATAGCAGTGTTGGCAGAAAAATATCACTGTGCAGTCATTTTGATTGGTCATATGAATAAAAACAGCAACGGCAAATCTTCTTATCGTGGACTTGGCTCCATTGATTTTCAGGCTGCTGCAAGAAGTGTTCTGATTGTCGGGCGAGTTAAGGAAGAACCGGAAGTAAGAGTAGTATGTCATACGAAGAGTTCTCTTGCACCGGAAGGAATGTCCATTGCATTCAGGCTGGATAAGAATAATGGATTTGAATGGATTGGAGAATATGATATCAGTGCCGATGAACTTCTTAATGGAGATGGCAGAGGACAGAAAAGCCAGAAGGCAAAAGAATTTCTTCTTGAAGTTTTGGCAAATGGAGGAAGGGCTCAGAAGAAAATTGCAGAAGAAGCAGAAGGCAGAGGAATAAAAGGAAAAACGTTGTGGAATGCCAAACGGGAACTTGAGATTGATTCTGTGAAACGTGGAAAGCAATGGTATTGGATGTTACCAGAATAAAAATAGAAGATGGCAAGATTACCATTTCTTAAGAAGAGGGAATCTTGCTACCTTGAAAGGAGAACAGATGCAAAATAGAAATGTACAGATTCCATACGAGTTATTTCTTCAACTCCTGCAATATTTTTTGATGGACAACTATGATGGTGAAGAAAAAATCTGGTTGGGCTTAGAGAAGAAACTGGATGCAATGGTGAATCGTGAAATGTATAGCAAATTCAAAACTGCACCAACGGAAGAAGAAAGAGAAAAGTTCCGGCAGGAATACCTTGACAGAAAAGGAATACAAGAGAGCTTTCGATGGTAAAGGTTCTTTCTGACTACTCTATTACAGGAGCGTGTCACGCACCTGTAGATAGCAGACAAGGAGAATGTCGGTAAGGTGTAGCCGGGAGTTAGTTGATGGTTTGTAAGTTTATAGCAAATTAGATAGTCGTGAAGGGAGAAAGATACAATGAAACAGGGAAGATTAGGATATAACAGCAGCAATGACAGATATGGCTTATTATCATCAGATTTATGGATTGATACAGGATTTCATTGTGGAGAAGGTCTGGAAGTTCTGGTTGATGATAAGTGGATACGGACAAGAATGGAGATGAATTCGGCAAGAGAATGGTATCTGGTTGGAATACCGTACTGTGGAGATCTGGAATATGTGCAGGCAAGAATACCGGAATAAGTCAGTAAGAATAGTGATGTAGAAGAAAGCCGAATAACGGGAGGAATAGCCCCGCAGGGCGCAAGGGAACTTTTGATGGACGGTACGGCTGTCGAAAGTGCTTTTGCGTTACTTTTGACAAAAGTAACAAAACCGCCGTATCCGGCGACAGTTTCTTAAACATCGCCATGTCTGGCGTAAATAAAAATTATGTGCCATATCTGGCACTCAAAAGAGAAGAGGTGAGAAAATATATGATGAAACGGACAATCAGTGGTATGATCGGAGCCGGTTCACTGGCTCATAATAGACGGGATTTTGTAGCAGAGAATGTAGATCCGGACAGAGTACAATTGAACATTTGCTATAAGAATGAGAATCTGAAAGGAGTTTATAAGGAACTGTTTGACGGTGCTGTGGAGAGATATAATGTCGGGAAAAGAAAGGACCGGCAGATTGCAAATTATTATGAAAAAATCCGACAGAGCAAACAGGAAAAGTTGTTCCATGAAGTGATATTCCAGATCGGTAATCGTGAGGATATGGCAGTGGGAACGTCAGAAGGAAATCTGGCTGTAAAGGTACTGGACGAATATGTGAAAGACTTCCAGAAGCGGAATCCGACACTTCGTATATTTAACTGCTATTTGCATCAGGACGAAGCTACTCCGCATCTGCATATTGACTTTGTTCCTTATGTGACCAACTGGAAGGGAAAAGGAATGGATACCAGAGTTTCACTGAAACAGGCATTGAAAAGTCTTGGATTTCAAGGAGGAAATAAGCATGATACAGAACTGAATCAGTGGATAAACCATGAAAAGGAAGTGCTGGCGGAAATCGCAAAGCAACATGGAATTGAATGGGAACAGAAAGGCACACATGAAGAGCATCTGGATGTTTACAATTTCAAGAAAAAGGAACGTAAAAAGGAAGTGCAGGAACTGGAGCAGGAAAAAGAATATCTGACAGTGGAAAAGGATGGTCTGACTTCTCAGATTGCAGAAGCAAGGGCAGACATTAAGTTGCTGGAAGAAGAAAAAATTCAGTTCCAGAAAGATAAAGAAACAGCGGAAAAACGTGCGGAGAAAGCAGAAACGGAATTGAAAAAACTGGAGGACAGAAGAGAATTCCTGCAACCGGTGATGGATAATGTCAGTAAGGAAATAAAAGAATATGGAATGATCAAAACGTTTCTGCCAGAAGCTACAGCATTGGAACGTGCGGTAACTTACCGGGATAAGAAAATCAAACCATTGTTTATAGAAATGAAGAATAAAATCGGTGCGATGGCTGCACAGGTGAAAGAACTTACAAGAGAAAGAGATAGCTGGAAAAGTAAGTTTCAGAAGAAAAAGCAGGAACATGAGAATACAAAAAAGGAACTGGCGGAAGTTCAAAAGGATTATCAGAAATTATCCGGTGAGAAAGAAATATTACAGGGGCTTGCGGAAAGATATAACCGACTTTTACGCATGTTGGGGAAAGATATGGTAGAAAGACTGGTGCAGGACGATATTCGGATACAGGAGGAACTTGAAGCGAAAAAACAAAAAGAGCAAATGCCGAAAAAAATAGGTGACCGTATAGAATGGGCAAGAGAACAAAGCGAAGAACACAATGCACAGCTAAAGAAGAACAAAACAAAATACAGAGGAATGGAGTTGTAAGAATATGAAGAAAAAGATTTATGATGAAAAGAACGGACTGAGTTATACACTGCATGGAGATTATTATCTGCCAGATCTGGAAATCAATGAAGAAGAACCTACATATGGGAAATATGGAATAATGCGAAAACAGTTTCTGAAGGAGCACAGGAGTGCCAGGTATCAGTATCTGGTATTGACCGGGAAACTGACGCAGTATCTGAATCAAGTAGATAAAGAGGTCAGAGAAAAGGTTGAAAAGCTAGTAGAGCAGATGGCTGGACAATGGGGAGTGACAGAAGAATTGAAGATGCAGGATCAGATGGAATGGGTGAGGAGGATGAATAATATTAAAATAAATGCTGAAGAAGTAGTATTGAAAGAAAACATATATTTGTGATGAATAAGAAATCTCTGTTCAAAGGTTTATTGATATTTAATATTTGAATAGAGATTTTTTATGGACAAATAAACACGGCAGACGTATAATGAGCAGAAAAAGAAAGGGGAGATTCTTATAAGAGAAGCACCAGAAAGATTCAAATTAGAAGATACAACAATATGGTCTTTTCCTGAAAGGGGAAATTGGGCTACACATTCAGGAAAATACAGAGGGAACTGGTCTCCGTATATTCCTAGAAATATTATTTTGAGGTATTCAAAGAAAAAAGATTGGATACTTGATCAATTCTTAGGCAGTGGAACAACGTTAATCGAAGCAAAGTTATTAGGACGAAATGCAATTGGCGTTGATATAAATTCTGAGGCTGTCAAATTATCTAACACAAATCTAAATTTTACTTGTCAAGAAAAATCCAAAATATTCACCAAACAAGGAAATGCAAACAATTTATCATTTATAAAAGACGAAAGTATAGACCTTATCTGTACACATCCACCATATGCAAACATTATACGGTATAGTAAAGAAATCCCAGGAGATATTTCCCATCTAAAATACGAGGATTTTTTGAAGGAACTGGAACAGGTTGCAAAAGAATCATATAGGGTACTAAAAAAGCAAGGAATATGTGCATTTATGATTGGAGATATACGGAAGAAAGGATATGTTCTACCACTGGGTATGAATTCTATGCAAAAATTCGTTGATGCTGGATTTAAACTCAAAGAAATTGTTATAAAAGAGCAACATAATTGTCGTTCTACTGATTATTGGGAGAGAAAAGAAAGAAAATTCTTAATGCTGGCACATGAATATATTTTTATATTGGAGAAAGCAGACGATCATAATCCTATTTGAAAAGAAATAGTCTTTATTGAATAAAAACATATGTTTGCGAAAAAGTCTGCGATCGCTGAAATAAATGTTGATATGACTGAAATCACATGGTAGAATAACGGCATAGCAATATTTTAGAAAAAATGGTTTAGAGGTTAAAATATGGCGGTCAGTTATAAAAAATTATGGAAATTACTTATCGATAGAGATATGAAAAAGAAAGACTTATGTGAGGTTGCAGGTATCAGTCATGCTTCAGTGGCGAAACTCGGAAAAAATGAAAATGTTACAACAGATGTGCTGGTGAAAATTTGCACTGCCTTAAAATGTGATATTAGTGATATCATGGAAATAATAGAGATTGAAAGGGAAAAGGCGTGATGGAACAAGTTTTAAAGAAAGAAAAACAGATACAGGCAAAGCCTATTATGAAATGGGCCGGTGGGAAGACCCAGATGTTAGGGGATATCATGCCTAAAATTCCTCAGAAATATGGAAAATATATAGAGCCATTTATTGGTGGTGGTGCACTGTTTTTTGCATTAAGTCCGGATAAATCAATAATCGCAGATAGTAATCCGGAATTGATTAACATGTATCGACAAGTTGCTGATAATGTAGAGGCTGTTATTTCATATCTAAAGAAATATAAAAATACTAAAGAAGATTTTTATGAAGTACGTTCGTTAGATTGGCTCAAATTGAAAAAAGAAGAAGCAGCAGCGAGAACGATTTATTTGAATAAAACATGTTTTAATGGTTTATATCGTGTCAATAAGAAGGGACAGTTTAATGTTCCGTTTGGTAAATATAAAGCTCCAAACTTTTGCGATGAAGAAGCTTTATTCGCTGCATCAGATGTGCTGAAAAAAGCAACTATAACATGTGGAGATTATTTGTCAGTATTGAAAGAATATGCAGAACCGGGAGATTTTATCTTTTTAGATCCCCCGTACTTGCCGATTTCAGAATATTCGGATTTTAAGAGATATACAAAAGAGCAATTTTATGAAGAAGATCATGTAGAATTAGCAAAAGAGGTCAAAAGATTACAGGAATTAGGCTGCCATGTAATATTGACCAATTCTAATCATCCATTGGTTCATGAGCTATACGCAGATTATAAGATTGAGGTTATCCAAACCAAAAGGTATATTTCCTGCAATGGAAGTAAAAGAAAAGGCGAGGATATTATAGTAGATATTTTGCCAAAACAAAAAACTATGTTAAAAATAGTTCCGAAACCTTTACCTGAACAGGTAATGAAATATCCGGCCACTAGATATATGGGCTCTAAAAGTAAATTATTACCTCAAATTTGGGCTGTTGCTTCACAATTCAATTTTGACTCAGTAGTGGATCTGTTTTCTGGCTCTGGTATTGTAGGTTACATGTTTAAAGCTCAGGGAAAGACTGTAATTAGCAATGACTATATGGCAATGTCAGCAACTTTTACCAAGGCAATGGTAGAAAACAATAATGTTGTATTGCCATTGGACGAGGCGAAAAAATTATTGATTGAAAAAAGAGAGTCTGATCATTTTGTAGAAGAGACATTTCGAGGCTTATATTATAAAGATGAGGAAAATAGGCTAATAGATGTTTTGCGGACTAATATTGCTGCTATTAGAGATCAATATAAGAAAGCAATTGCAATGACAGCATTGATTAGAGCTTGTACAAAGAAAAGACCAAGAGGAATTTTTACATATACTGGAGATCGGTATAATGACGGAAGAAAAGATTTGCAGAAATCTTTAGAACAGCAATTTTTGGAAGCAGTGGAAAGTATCAATAATGCAATTTTTGATAATGGTTGTGAAAATAAATCTAAACATGGAGATGCAATGGAAGTAAAAATTAAGCATCCAGATTTAGTATATATTGATCCACCGTATTATTCTCCACTGTCAGATAATGAATATGTACGTAGATATCATTTTGTCGAAGGTCTGGCACGAGATTGGAAAGGTGTCGAAATACAGGAAAATACAGTAACAAAGAAATTTAAGTCATATCCGACACCGTTTTCAACTAGAAAAGGTGCTACGGATGCATTCGATAAGTTGTTTAAAAAGTTTTCCGACAGTATTTTGATTGTATCTTATTCTTCTAATAGTCAACCAACACAAGATGAAATGGTTGCACTTATGTCTAAATATAAAGAACATGTAGAGGTAGTTCCAATAGATTATACATATTCTTTTGGAAATCAGAAACATGCTAAGACAAATCGAAATAAGGTACAGGAATATTTATTTGTTGGATTTAACGGAGAAGATGTATGGAAGAAAAAATAGATATCTGGTTAGTAGGAAATACTGGATTACGAAATCCAAATAGAATACAGGAAGGCTTTAAAGCATTTGCAAATTCACCGTATGTGGGAAAACTTCGAGGAAAAGAGAATGAAATAGGCTTTATGAATTTCCTTAATGACCAAGGGATTATCCAAAATGAAGCAGGTAAAGATACATCTGGTAGTCATGCTCGAAAATGGCGCTTGATGTTTTCGAAAAATGGTTTTATCTATCCACAAGTAAAGAAAAAAGATGGAGATCAAGACGAACTGGGTCAGTTAGATGATATAACACCATTTGGACGCGCTTTTTTAAAGGCAGATACGTATCCAGCAGTGCAAGAATGTTATTTAAGGGCACTAAGTGTTGAACAGTTTGCTATGCCAGATGGGAATTCTTATTTTTCGCCATTGAGATGGATACTGGCGATTATGTTGGAGTTAGAAAGAAGAACGGGAAGTTCCGAGATCACCAGAATAGAATTTGCATTATGGGGTCATACGACAAATCCAAGTTATTCAATCGAAAAAGTCGTGGATAATATTTTGGATCTGCGTATTCGTAGAAAACAAGCACCGTCAAAACGTAATTTTGACAAGAAAGAAGTTGCAGAACGTGGAAAACACTATGATAAGAAATCAGATAATTTTCTTGATTACAGTGACATGAACATGCGATACTTACGCATTTCTGGAGTGCTACAGCGAAAAGGTAGGGGAATGATCATCGTGCCAGCCAAGCATATTTTGGCTGAAAAACTGGAAAAATCAACATCCAATGAAGAATCAATAATGATTCAATATAAGAGATTGTGTGAAGGTGCAGAATTACCGACGGATAATTTGGATACTGCTAAAGCTTTATTGAATGATTTAATGAAGCAGATGAAGGAAAGACATATTCTGTTTGATATTAGTGATCTACCGTTAAATACTGCAACAGAAATTAATATTGCTAGAAAAAGTTTAGAAAATCTTTTATCTCAGACAGATGAAATCCAGTATGCGAAAGAACAATGTAATCAATGGCAGGAAATAGCAGATTATATGGAGTTATTGATTAAAGGTGGAGGAAAGCGTACATACGATGATGATAATGTTATTGAAGTACCAAAAGATGAGACTCCGGCATATTTGGAGTGGATTTTATGGAGAGCTTCTTTAGCTATTGATCACATGGTCAATAAACCTTATGAGGTAAGAGGATTTAAATTAGATTCTGATTTTCTTCCAGTATCTGCCGCTGGTGGAGGAAAAGGTGATCTATATTGTGAATTTAATGATTTTACAATCTTAACGGAAGTTACGATGTCTACGTCATCACGCCAAGAAGCAATGGAGGGCGAACCTGTAAGAAGGCATGTGTCAGATGCTGTCTTAAAATATGATAAGCCTGTATATGGAATGTTTATTGCTGTGAAAATAGATACAAATACGGCAGAAACATTCAGACATGGAATTTGGTATGCACGAGGCGAGTTAAAGCAGAGATTGGACATTGTTCCACTAACATTAGCTCAGTACAGGGAATATTTTATGGCGATGTTTAGAACAGGTCATGCTAATCCGGAAAAACTACGAGAATTGATTTTGCTATGTGAAACCAGAAGAGATATTTTGAATGCACCGGGATGGAAGGCATATATAGGTACTGCGATCAATAAAAAAATAAGTAGAATGGAACAACAAAAAGGTTTTTTGGAAAAAGAGGAAAATCAGATTATTTCACCTGGAGCGTTGGTGTACAGTCCAATTGCTGGAAAAGGTCAAGTAATAGCTATTGAAGTGAGTTTGCCTAATTGTCAAACAAAAACAGCTAAATTTCCATATTTAAACGATATTCCAGATGAAATAAAAATTGATTCAGATGGAAGAAAAGTGTATCATGATCGTTTTGGCGAAGGAACAATATTTGCATATACAATAGCTTTTAAAAATACAATTATTTCGTTATCTTATCCAGGAAACTTTGAAAAGAATAGTATAACCATTATAAAGGAAAAAGAGGATGTAAGATGAGCTACAAAGATGACTTTGAAAGTAGAAGCACGTTATTAAACACATATGGTAATAATGCATTGTTGTTGTATGCTTTAGAATTAAGATTTGAGATAGCTGATATATTTTCGGTTGCTAGTGATGCATTAACTGATGGTGGTGAGGATAAAAAATGTGATTTGATATATATTGATCAGGATACGGGTATAGCAGTGATTGCGCAGGGGTATATGAAACAAAAAATGCAGGAAGGAGATTTGGCACCGGAAAATAAAGCGAGTGATTTGAACACAGCAGCAGTATGGGTGTTTTCTCAGGAACCTGAGTCAGTACCTGAAAGAATACGTGATCAAGTTAGAGAACTGCAAAATGCCATCAAGGATGACCTGATAAGTACAGTATATTTTTGGTATGTACATAATCTTAATGAAAAGAATAACCCAAAAGTAAGAGAAGAATTAACAGCAATGCAAATAAATTCTAATGCAGCGGTAAAAACACTTTTTCCGGAAAATAAAGTAGATGTTTTTGCAATAGAAGTTGGAAATGAAACTATTGAAAAATGGTATAATGCGTCCAGCAGTCAGATTACAGTTGTAGAAAAAATGACTGTGGACACTGTTAAAAAAGGATTTGAATTAGTTGGTAATAAATGGAAAGCTTATGTAACTGCCGTCACTGCAGATTGGGTAAAAGAACAGTATTGCAGATATAATGATGATATTTTTTCTGGAAATCCAAGAACATATCTTGGGTCAGGAAAAAAGAAAAATAAAATTAATTTGGGAATAATACAAACCATTACAGAGCAGCCAAATAATTTTTGGGCGTATAACAATGGAATAACTGCATTGGTAAATGATTATAGTATTGAGAATGATTTGAATACAGGCGAAGAAAAACTTACCATATCAGGAATTACTATCATTAATGGGGCACAGACGACAGGAGCTGTAAGTAGTGTAACAGAAGTAGGAAAGGCCTTAATCCCTATTCGTTTTATTGTTTGTGAAGATTCTTCTATTATAAATGAAATTATCAATAACAATAATAAACAGAATGAAATTATTGCATCGGATTTACGAAGTAATGATAAAGTGCAAAATCGGTTGCGAAACGAATTTAAAAAATATACAAATTTGTTTTATAGCGGTGGACGTAGAGGAAATGAACGCCCATCTAGAAGTAGAGAAATACTGGATCCGTACGTTGTGGCACAGTCGATTTCGGCTTTTCATGGGGAATGTGTTACGGCATATAACTCAAGAAATGATTTATGGAGCAATGATAGAATTTATGCAAATACATTTCCGGATCAATTAACTGCAGAACATATTATTTTTACATATTCTTTAGCAAGGGCGATTGACATTTATAAATTAGATTTACAAGTTAAGGGAGAGGAAAGAACAGAGGCTGAAGAACAGCAATATAGATTTCTTGGAAAAAGAGGGGCAAAAATGTTATTTATTTTTGCTATGTCTAAATGTATGGAAAGCTTCTTGGGAGAAAAAGTGAGGGATGTTTGGTCATTAAAATTTCGTGACAATTCAGATTTTGATGTAAATGTAGAGTATTGGAAAAAAATGATCAAAGTAATAATGCCAATTGCATCAACTCATTTGGAAAGTGTAGTGAAAGATGGATTGAAAAGTCAAGAGGCGTCAAATTCTGCTGTGGTAACTGTAGCTGGAATATTAGCAGCCATTCAAGGGGTGGTGCGAACAGAATTTGCAGATATAAAAACGGTTGTAAATTTCTCATAAGAAGTGATAATCAGAGGAGATCTGTTATGAAAATTGATTCGATTAAATTAAAAAATTTTCGTGGATATAGAAGCAAAACAGAGATTAACTTTAATGATTTAACTGTTTTTGTTGGGAAAAACGATATAGGTAAGTCAACTATTTTAGAAGCATTGGATGTATTTTTTAACGATGGGAAGGGAACAATCAAGTTAGAAAAAGCAGATGCCAATGTACATGAAAGTAAGGTCGGAAATACAGATATTGAAATTACAGTGTGTTTTTCAGAACTGCCGGAAAAGATAGTTATAGATTCAACTGTTGAGACTTCGTTACAAGATGAATTTATGCTTAATGCTGATGGGCAGTTGGAAGTCATAAAGAGATATAAAAATGGTGGGGCGGCCAAGGTATTTATTAAAGCTAAGCATCCAACGAATGGTAAGTGCGCAGAATTACTATTAAAAAAGAATAGTGATTTAAAAAAGATAATAAAAAGTGAAAATATTGAATGCGAAAATCAAACTGTAAATGCCGAAATGAGGAGAGCAATTTGGGATAAATTTTCTGATGATTTGCAATCGGATGTCATAGAGATTGATGTATCAAAAGAAGATGCGAAGAAAATCTGGGAAAAATTATCGAATTATTTACCGACATATTCATTATTTCAGTCGGATAGAAAAAATAGTGATGGAGATGACGAGATACAAGATCCATTGAAAACAGCTGTAAAACAAATTTTGAGTGATACAGAATTACAGACAACATTGGCAGAGGTTGCAACTGAGGTTGAAAACAAATTAAAAGAAGTAGCAGATAGAACATTAACTAAACTTCGAGAAATGGATCCAGCAATAGCAGCAAGTTTGAATCCGATAATCCCATCAGCAGACAGTCTTAAGTGGCAGGATGTTTTTAAAAATGTATCAATATCAGGCGATGAAGATATTCCAATTAATAAGCGAGGAAGTGGAGTAAAAAGACTTGTATTATTAAATTTTTTCAGGGCTGAGGCGGAGAGACGGTGCCAAGAACAAGGTAATACGGGTGTAATATATGTGATAGAAGAGCCAGAAACTTCACAACATTCAGATAATCAGCGGATATTAATAGAAGCCTTTAAGACATTAGCCTCAGTTGCAAATACGCAGGTTATATTGACAACACATAGTTCTTACATTGTTAAGCAATTGCAGTTTACAGATTTACGCCTTATTAAGGAAAATGAAGAAGGAAATAAAGAAATATTAGGTGTTCTTCCGGGACAACTTCAATATCCGTCATTAAATGAAGTAAACTATATAGCATTTAATGAAGTTACAGAGGAATATCATGATGAATTATATTCATTCATAGAATTTCAGGGATGGAAAAGCTCGTATATTCAGGGAAAACCAACAAGATTGTACAAGCGTATAGGTAGGAATAACTCTATTATAGATGAGCAGAAAGTTTTGACAGAATATATACGCCATCAGATACATCATCCGGAAAATAAAAATAATCCAAGGTATACAAGAGAAGAGTTAAAGCAATCTATAGACTTAATGAGAATGTTTATCGAACAGCAGAGTGCAGCCGGAATTGTTGAGCCATAATTATGATAACACCATGATAACAAAATCCCCCAGAACCACACGGACATAACAGAAAATCTGGATTTTTCACCACAAATTACACGAAAAATCACCATTTGTACACCGCAACACACCAGTCTGATATCGCGAAGGTGGACGTACTGTAGGATCAGGCCGTGTTGCTACAGTTATCGAATAATCTGCGCGTAAGCAATGAGATATGCGCGTGAAAGCGCGTGATAAACAGCCACTGCAAGCTTGCTTGTAAGTGGCTGTTTTTGCGTGCTGGTGGGCATTTGGAGAATGGCGGCGACCGAGAAAATGCAAAGCATTTACGAGGTGCGCTTATAGGGTTTCAGTGGATTTCCTCTGGAACCCTTTTTATATGATAAGACACAAAAAAGGTATCACGAAAATGCGCGTGATACCTTTTTCCAGAAATTTTCACAGATAATGAGATTGTAGTGTAATTATTGGTAATTGTTGATTTTATGGACAACAGATTGACATTTGTATTTATGTCAGATAAAATAATTGAGACGGAGTGTATCAATATGGAAAAGAATAATAAGAAAATAACAAAGCGATTAGAAAAAGAAAATATCAGAGATCAGAGGATTATAGATACAGCATTTCACATTTTTGTAGAGAGAAAAATCGAGCCGGTCAGTATGGGTGAGATAGCCGAAGCAGCAGGAATCGGACGGGCAACCTTATTTCGCTGTTATTCCAGTAAGCTGAAACTGGCAATCGCAGTATGTGCCGCAAAATGGAAGACTTATCTGGATGAACTGGATGCAAAACGTCCCATTTCATCTATTGAAGACGTACCTGCGATAGACCGGTTTATATTTACAATGGACAGCTATATAGATATGTACCAGCACCATAAGGAACTGCTGCAATATAATGATAATTTCAACCATTATGTGACGCATGAGGGGGCAAAGGAGGAGCAGCTATACGATTTCCATCGTGCCCTGCACTCTGCAAATACCAGATTCCATCTGATGTATGAAAAGGCGAAGGAGGATAAGACCTTCCGCACAGATATCCCGGAGGATATTTTCTTCCGAGTGACCTTACATTCCATGATGGCAGCCTGTGCGCATTATGCAGGAGGTTTTATCTGGGGAGCCGAGGATAATAAGGATTATACAGCAGAGTTGATTTTGCAGAAGAAAATGATCGTAGATTTTGCAAAAGGTTAGAAGGGAATAGTAATATGAGAATGAGCGGATGGGGAAAAAGGTAAAACAGGGTACGACATTACTTCTGGCAGGACTGATGATGGTTTCAGCCGTTGATGTACCCGTACTGGAGGTAAACGCTGCAGAAAAGAAAGAGTACGAAATCACGGCATCTGGAGAACTGGACGAAGACATCAGTTATCAGCAGCTTTCAGTGGACGATGCCGCTGCTGCAGGTGCAGCCGGTGCAGTTGGTGAAAACGGCGTAAATGAAGAAAACGGTGACGTAAATGCAGGAAATGGTGCTGAAAACAGCGGCGAAAGCGGCAACGTGGCAGAGGGGCAAGAAAACGAGGATGAAAACGATGCCAATCTGCAGGCAGTGGAAGAAGCGGAGAACGGCATCGCGCTGTTCAGTACCGGACAGACGGGGGATTTTACGTATATCTCCGGCGTGGAGAGCTATGACGAGAACGGAATGCCGGCGAAGTATAAGGAGGAATCTGCGACCTGTACGGTGTTGACGAGTGCCAGTTTTAGTTCGTCTCTGACCAGTGGGTGGTATGCGGTTACGGAAAATATAAACAGTCAGGATTCTTTGATGATAAACGGTACGGTCAATCTTATTCTGTGCGATAGAGGAAGTTTAGACATCAATAATTCCATCGAAATGTCTGATGGCAGTGTGTTAAATGTTTATGCATCGGAAAATGAGCAGTCAAGCTTAAAGGTTTACGCAAACGAAAAAGATGCGTTTCAGGGCACAAATGCTGCTATTTGTATATACGGTGGTAATCTTGATGTATATTCGAGTAATAAGGTTTTGCAGGATGGGGTTTCTTTATCCGGCGCACCGCAGATGGGAAGAAGGTTCACTGATGGTAATGGAAATGTGATTACTGACTGGAAAAATTTTTCTGGGCTCAACATCAAGGAAGCCAAATGTGATCATAAGCTAAGTGATTTAAAATATGAAGCATCTTCTGTTAAAGGGCATGAGAATACCTATCATCAGGGGAAGTGTCCGGATTGTGGGTATCAGGCGGCTGGCGGAAAAGAGCTCCGTTGCTTTAAGCCGGATGAATCGAATGAATCAGCAGGACATACGACAACTTGTGTCTGCGGTCATAAATTGAGTGATACGGAGTCAATAGAAAAACATACTTTTGATGATGATCATACATGTACGATCTGTGGGTTTGAATGCAAACACGACGGAGACTGGACGGACGGCAAGTGTGATGTCTGTGGATTTGAATGCAAGCATGAGGATGCAGATGTTATAGATGGCAAGTGTACAGTCTGTGGTATTGTATTTGCAGCACAGAATACAACGACAGGTAAAAAATATCAGTACCTGGATGATGCCATGAATGAAGCGTCCGATGGTGATACCGTTATTATGCTGACAGATAGCGCGATGAGAAATGGTGTAGATGTATATAGAAAAACCATTACTCTCGATCTGAATGGAAAGAACTGCACTTATGGTTTTATTTATATTGGAAATGATGATCCGGGTGATGAATGCGGCGGCGGATTAAATCTCCACAGGAAAAGGAAATCATGCAAGGATAGTTATGAGACCGGATGATAACAATGGAGTTGCATTTGACGGTGGTTCTTTTGGAACAATTGAATTTATGACTCCATGGAAGAATACAACATCTACAAAGGCCGGATCTTTACTGGCGGCCGGTTATGCATTTAAGAATGAAGATGGTACGCTTGTACCATACGATTATACGCTGGAATTGTATGGCAATAAGCTTTACAATGTCACCGTTGTCAAATGTAGTGCACATCAGGATAAGGACAACAATGGATTTTGTGACTACTGTAATACAGCTGCTTCTTCATTTGTTGTCAGCGTGACGACCGAAGATGGAGAGGTTCATTACTTTACGACAGAGGAGGGTGGATTGGGCCCGGTAATTCCGGATGCTGTAGCATATGCAAATGAGCATAATGGTACGATCAGGCAGATTAACCCGTGGCCATATCCGATTATTATTTATGATGCAAATTGTAAAGTTGATCTGAATAATTACAGGATAGCATGTATTACTGCCGGTGGTCCGAATCTGACGGTAACAGGTGATGGAACGCACTCAGAAGTTTGTTGTCGGATGGCTATGGATTTAAGAAGACATCTGATGATACATGGCTCACAGAAGAAGAATTAGAAAAGACCGGTAGTATTGTATTGGAAAAAAATAAAATTGGTACGGTCAAGGTAGAGCAGGCACCAATTACCAGTCTGACTGTTACTGCACCGGATATCATCTATTGTGATGATCTTACAGCTACAGCCACAGCAGATACAATAAACGGCGCAGCGGCAGTTACCTATAAGTGGTATTGGGATGGTAGAGAACTGACAGATCAGACAGGGGCAACGCTGACACTTTCTGATGACGAATATAGAAATGCCGGAACATATACAATCAAGTGTGCAGCTTCCAGTGGTAATTATACGGTTATCAAAGAAACCGCTGTGACAGTAAATCCGGCAGATTTGAAAGATGCCTCTCTCTCAATCAGTGGAGAGGATAGGCTGATTTATTCTCCAGTGAATAGTGATAAAGATAGTGGTAAACTACAATATATAAGATATAATCTACGGTATAAGGACAAATTATTGTCAAAAGACGATTACACTGCTACCGGAAATGCGAATATTCGATTTGCCGGGATCTATACTCTGACTGTTACCGGAAAGGGAAATTATACAGGTACAAAATCTATTAATTATGAGGTCAGGCCATGTCCAATAATAGATTTGAGACTTGGAAATATAGAAAAAATATATGATGGAACGCCGGATGTACCGTCAGTATTGTTAGACGAAGCCTATTTTACACCTGATGCAGAAGGGTCAGAAATAAGGATGGAAAGAGGTACTGACTATACGATCGATGCCCAATACGATTCCACTGAAATCGGAGATCGTAAAACTGTTACCGTAAGAGTCAGGATGTTAAATAATAACTTTTCTTTTGAAGATGGTCAGAGAAAAAGAGAATTTGTCATACCCTGGAAAACCGGCAGTACAAGACAATCAATTGATAAAGCAACAGTAACTCCACAGCCTGCCCATCTGGCAGTCATCAATGGTCACGAGAAGACATATACGGTTGATCTTACAAAGCTTCTGCCTGAATTAACAGCTCCCCAGAAATACGGTGATATCACCTACGGAACTCCGGTTGTGACATTAAATGGCTATTATGATGACAGTACAAATGGAGCAAAAATTGAAAACGGCATACTCAGCCTGCCGATTGAAAAAGTAGATACGGATGCTGAAGGAGATATTGGTACAGTTACTGTAGTAGTCAGCACAACAAACTATGAAGACATGACATTGACAATCAATGTTAAAGCAAGTAACAAACTTGTTCCGGTTGGTGAGCCGACGTTAAGCAAGGCAGCGCTCACCTACGGCGAGAAGCTTGGCAATATCACACTTTCCGGTTCAATGAAATACGAGAATGCGACCGTTGAGGGAACATTTGCATGGGTAACTCCCGATGCGAAACCGGATGTAACTGCTGCTTATACGGCAGAATGGATCTTTACGCCGACTGATAATGTGACATATGCAAAGGTCAATGGCACGACACAGATTCCTGTGAACAAGGCGACACCACAGGTGACCGAGTTACCGATTGTGGCAGTCCAGACCTATAATCCGTCAAAGGTACTCAGTGACAGTGACCTGACAGGTGGAAAGGCAACGGACGTAAACGGCAATCTGTTAGCAGGAACATGGAGCTGGCAGAGCACAGGAATTATTCCGACAGTTGATAATAAGGGATACACGGCAGTATTTACACTGGATGACAGCGCTAATTATGAGCAGGCGACAAGAACCATCACTGTTAAGGTGACAAAAGCAACACCTGTTATTATGGATAAACCGGCAGCGTCAGAAATTACTTACGGAGATAGTCTGGGTAAATCCGCTTTAGCTGGTGGGTAATACTCATTGGTTCCATTGCAATCATCATTGGTCTGGGAATCTTCTTTGTGGAAAAGCAGAAAAAACAGAATCATAAAGAATAACGGTAAAAGGGTGCGGAGCGTAATGCTCCGCATTGTTATAATGCAGAATAAATTCTATTATGATATAATTCATTAGTAGTAAGGGAAAACTTGAATTTATTAAACACAGACCTTTCCCAACCAATGGTTGCTTTTATCATTGGAGATCATGCACGAAAAAAGGTTATAGTGGAAAAAGCACAAAAAGAAAGAGTGATATAAAGTTATAATAAATGTATCATGAAATATGCAAAGGAAGATAAGAAAATGAAATTTGATTACAAAAAAACGACATATGCGTGCTTTATCGGGTATGTCGTGCAGGCAATCGTAAACAGCTTTGTACCGCTTTTATTTGTTACATTTCAGAAAAGCTATGGCATACCGCTATCACAGATTACACTGCTTATCACGGTGAATTTTGCCATACAGCTTCTGATCGATATGCTGTCGGCGGGATTTATTGATAAGATCGGGTATCGGGCATCGGTGATCCTTGCACATATCTGCGCAGCGGCAGGGCTTGCACTGCTCACGATTTTGCCGGAGCTGTTTTCCAATCATTTTGCGGGAATCCTGATTGCAGTATTTGTGTATGCGATCGGCGGCGGTCTGATCGAAGTGCTTGTAAGTCCGATCATCGAGGCGTGTCCGAGTGACAATAAAGAAGCGGCGATGAGCATGCTGCATTCCTTCTACTGCTGGGGATGCACCGGCGTGGTTTTGTTTTCCACATTGTTTTTTGGTATTTTTGGAATTTCAAACTGGAAAGTGCTGACACTGCTTTGGACGATCATTCCGATTGGCAATCTGATCCTTTTTACAAAGGTTCCGATCTACAGTCTGGAAGCGGAAGGCGAAAAAAGCATGACAATGTCTGAACTGTTCCGGGAAAAAGTATTCTGGCTTTTGATGATCATGATGCTGTGCTCGGGAGCGGCGGAGCAGTCGGTCAGCCAGTGGGCATCCACATTTGCCGAGGAAGGGCTTGGGATCACAAAGACGGTTGGCGATCTTGTCGGCCCGATGTCATTTTCCATACTGATGGGACTGTCACGGCTGATCTATGGAAAATACGGAGACCGGCTGAATCTTGGCCGGTTTATGAAAGCAAGCTGTGTGCTGTGCATTGCGTCGTATCTTTGCATTTCGCTTGTGCCGGTTCCGATGATCGAACTTGTCGGCTGCGGCATTTGCGGATTTTCGGTTGGTATTTTGTGGCCGGGAACCTTCAGTAAGGCTTCCGCAGCTATAAGACGTGGTGGGACAGTGCTGTTTGCGATGCTGGCGCTTGCCGGAGATCTGGGATGTTCGGGTGGTCCGACACTTGTCGGCTTTGTATCCAGTGCGCTGGACAATAATTTAAGAGCCGGAATCTTTGCGGGTATCGTTTTCCCGATTTTGCTGCTTGGCGGACTGCTGTTTTCGGGGAAAAAGACCGCATCCGAAAAGAATTGAGTCTGAGGAAGCAGGACAGAGGAGAGAGTGATCATGATGCATTCAATCGATAAAAAGATAAAGAATTATGTAAACCACGATATCCGGAGAGAGGTCTCATATAAGATCGATCCGGAGCATAGGCAGATCGATTTTTATATTACACATGACAAGAAAGTAATCATTGTGGGGACAGCAGATAATAACTACATTTTCTGGCTGTCGGTCAGTGAATGTGCAGATCGGGAGACAAATAAGGCTGTGTTTGATCAGATTGCGCATGAAGAACCGGAAATCCACACATCCATGTACCTGGCACTGGAGAAAGCCGGATATGCTTATGATGATCTGACCTGGATGTACCATGACCGGATCACACCTGCAAAAGAAGTGGGAATGGTGTGGAGCACGCCGTTCGGACATTATTATTCTGCGGATCAGAAAGAAAATAACGGGGATTTTTTTGCATCTGATATTGCAAATCTGCCAGATGCTTTACAGGTCAGGTGCAAAATGAGAGAGGCGGACGGGCTGTATCTTCCGGTTTTGGAGAAATATCTGCAGATCCTGGATGAGGACGGAGGCGACAGGCTTTATTACGCAAAGCCTGAGATTCGGGAAATCAATGGAATTTTAGGGCAGGAACAGTATCTGATCCTGTCAGAGGATATAAAAGTGAGGAATGCGTATCATGCGGCGATATTGAAAATGGCGGCAATATACAATTGCTATATGACGGAGGTAAGATAACTGGTACGTAAGTTGAAATGCCTTGTCATGTATTGTCTTTTATAGTAGAATAAAATCGAAATAGCAGTAAAGACAATGAAAAACAGGGGTTGCACAAAAGATGAGTAAGCAGAAGTTTTATCAGGCAAAGTACGAGTATTACAGGTCGATGAACATGTGGGTGGTGATCGCGGCGTGTATTCTTTCGATAGCATATTTTTTCTCGGACTGCTATCTGTTCGGAAAATTGACAACGATAACTCTGATTCCCCGTATGGCAATCGTTGTGCCGTTTGGCGTATATATGATTTTGAACGCGCATACAAAGGATTACCGCATTATGGTGCCGATGACGTATGTGTTTGGGCATGGCGTGATGTGGTGTACGATATGGGCGTGCTACTATTTAAACAGTCTGAAATATGCCTGCGTCGGATTTCTGATCATCCTTTTTTGTTCCTTTATTTTTGGAATTGCAGCACCAATTGCAGGAGCTGCTGTGGGACAGGGCTTATTGTTTGTGGATATTATCATAGCAAATACATTTTTGCATTATCCGGATTTTGCGATGATGTTTCTGCTCGGAGTGCCGCTTTATATAGGGATATGTATTTTTAATATTGCGATCGAGCGGACATTCCGGGATCAGCTTATCATGAAACAAAAGCTGGAAGACAATTTAAAGCATGATATGCTGACAGGCGCATATAACAGAAACGTGATTACGTCGCTGGTTGATCAGAATAACAGGTTTATACATTCTTCAGGGGAATATATGGCAGTTGCGATGTATGATCTGGATAAATTCAAGAAAGTCAATGATACTTATGGTCACGCCGCAGGTGATGAGGTGCTGGTCAAAGTGACAGAGGCAGTCAGATCCAGACTTTACCCGAAAGAGTGTCTGATACGCTGGGGCGGAGAAGAATTCATCATCATCATGAAAAATCAGACGGGAGATTTCATGGAGCACGTGCAGGAATTCCGCAAAGCTGTGGAAGCTTTGGAATTTTCGGTTGGAAAAGTCACAATATCGATCGGTGTAGCT
>OIZA01000400.1_pt1 | contig 23781 bp, 21 predicted proteins | sample 1588381 | NCBI WGS metagenome assembly OIZA01 (sample SAMN03283277) | human gut metagenome | biome: human-associated habitat; material: feces | host: Homo sapiens | place: Peru | collected 2012 | reverse complement strand
TTTTGCCCATTGATAAGGCAAAATTTATCGCAGGGGCTAGGTTTGACTTTTTAGTCGAAATTGACGGCGAGGCTAAATTTAGCGAGCTTAAAGTTAGCATAAACGGCAAGGACGCGGCGCAGTTTTTCGGCAAAAAGCCACAAAACTTTTTCAAAGACGGCGTGAGTGCTTACCGCATAGATGGCGTTTCTTTCACGCAAAAAGGCGAATTTGAAGTGCTTGCAAGCTATGGCAAAGAAAAAAGCGCGGTAAAATACCAAGTCGTGCAAGAATTTGCTAGCAAAAAGGCTAAAAATGTCATTTTGCTCATCGGCGATGGTATGAGTTTGCAGGCTAAACAAATGGCTCGCATACTCTCAAAAGGCATAAACGAGGGCAAGTATAATGGGTATTTGGAAATGGAAAATATGCCACAGCTTGCCCTTGTAACGACATCAGGCTATGATAGCCTTACCACAGACAGCGCAAATTCAGCATCAGCTTACGCCACAGGACACAAAAGCGTGGTAAATGCGATGGGCGTGTATGAGGACAGCACAAAGGACGCTATGGACGACCCAAAAGTGGAGAACATAGCCGAAATTTTAAAGCGCACACAAGGCAAAAGCATAGGGCTTGTAAGCACGGCAAATATCACTGATGCTACGCCAGCGGCGATGATTACGCATACAAGGCGAAGGGCAAAGCAAAATGAAATCGCCCTTGATTTTTTGCGTGTAAAGCCTGAGGTTGTGTTAGGCGGCGGTTTGCGGCATTTTATCCCGCAAGATGAGCCAAATTCCAAGCGCAAAGATGACAAAAATCTTATCGAGCTTTTTAAAGAGGCTGGATACAGCGTGTCTTTTGACAAAAACGAGCTTTTAGCACAAAGGGGCGCAAAAAGGCTTTTAGGGCTTTATAATGTCGATAATATGAATGTGTATTTAGACAGAGAAGTGCTTAAAAACCCCGAAGTTTTGGGTAAATTCAACGCCGAGCCAAATTTAATGCAAATGACACAAATGGCGCTTGAAACTTTAAGCCAAAACCCAAAGGGCTTTTTTCTTATGGTTGAGGGCGCGAGCATAGACAAACAGCTACACAAAATGGACTGGCAAAGGGCGACTTATGACACCATAGAGCTTGACAAAGCCGTTAAAATCGCTAAGGATTTTGCTAAAAAGCGAAATGACACCCTTGTCATTGTCGTAGCCGACCACGCTCACGGAGCGAGTATCACAGGCACTTACCACGAAAAGGACGGCAAAAGCGGACGAGAAGCGGTGCGAACCTATGACAAATCCGTCTTTCCGAGCTTTGAGGACAAGGACAAAGACGGCTTTCCAGATAGCCCAAATGCGGACATAACCCTTGCGGTGCAATGGGCTAATCACCCTGATTACAAGGCTTATTATGGCTTTCGTCAAAAGCCAAGCAGCCCTACCATAGAAAAAAATGGTAAATTTGTGGCTAATCCAAAGCTAAATGGCGAAGAATACAAGGGCAATATCCCTTATGATGAAGACACAGAGGTGCATTCTGCTGATGATGTGGTGTTGAGCGCTTATGGCGTGGGAGCTGAGGCATTTCATAGCATTATGGACAATACCGAAGTGTTTTTTGCGATGATGAGAGCTTTGGGCGTGCGGGCAAACTGAATTTAAAGCAAGGCAAATTCATCAAATGAAGCTTAAATTTGATGAAAGCCTTGCTGAAATTTATAAATTTTGCTTGATTTTGCAAGAAAAGCAAATTTTTTAAATTTTCTCACTCAAAATTTAGAAATTTTGTGTATAATTTCGCTTGTTGTGATTTTATTTGAAAAAAGGACTTACCTTGAAAAAACTCCTGCTTTGCTTTTGTTTGCTTTATATGCCTGCTATGGGCGAATTTGGGGCGTATTTTGACAGGGCAAGGTTGAATTTAAGCGAGTTTAAAAACCCTTTTTTCTATGATGAATTTAGCTCAAAGCTCCACTTACAAGCCATTTTTGACGGCAAGGTTAAAATCAACGACAAATGGTATCAAAAAGGTGGGCAAATAGACGGAGCTACCATACTTGGCATTTCCGCTAAGGACGGCTCTGTCGCACTTGAAAAGGCACAGCACAACTTTCATCTTTCTCTAAAAAGGGCAAATCATAAAATTTACATTCATTAGTTTGCTGGCTTTGAGTTTGTTTGCAAGCAGCCTTAAAGCCGAGTGTCAAAAGCGTTTGTTTGATTTAAGCATCGCCAAAGACACAAGCAGCGAAGAGATTTTGGAGCAGTTTGCCACAATGTGTGCTTTTAGCATAGTCATCAAGGACGAACAAGCCCACCAAAAGCTCGCAAATTCACACAAAAGTGTCTTTGTAAGGCAGATGAATTTAAACGACATTTTTGATTTACTCATCAAAGAAAACAACCTACACCACAGCTTCAACGGGCGCATTTTACGCATAAGCACGCTCAAAACGCAAACCTTTAAACTCAACTATATCACTTCTGTGCGCGAGGGGCAAAGCGTTACAAAGGCTTCTGTGGATGCGCGTTCAAAGCAAAGCGATATGACAAACACCGATGAAAAGAGCGTTGAGGACAATATGATAAAAAGTTTGGAGCGTTTTGATTTCTGGGCGAGCATAGAAAAAGAGCTTTTGACGCTTTTAAACAGCGAAAACGAAAGCGCGCAAACAAAGGCTATCATAGTAAATGCAAACACAGGACTTATCACCATCAGCGGCACTTTAAGGCAGCTTGAACGAGCAAGTGCTTACATACAAAATTTACAAAAAAGGCTCAAAAAACAAGTAGCTATCAATGTCAGCATCATCGCTGTGAGCCTTGATGAAAGCCACTCATCGGGGATAAATTGGCAAAATTTTAGCGTGAATTTTAACTCACAAAACAAAGCAAATTCCGCTTCATTTGTCAGCTTTCAAAGCAGCGATGATGGGAATTTGTTTGTGAAAAATTTAGGTTTTAACGCAGGATTTAATTTCAACTCAGTGATGAATTTTCTTTCTACAAACGGCAAAACGCAGGTGCTTTCAAGCCCCAAACTCGTGGCTTTAAACAACCAACAAGCCATCATTTCAGTGGGCGATACCATAAACTATCAAGTCAAAGAAAGCTCCAAAAGCACGGACAGCGGCACAACGGTGAGCGAAATTTACAACAATTACTCGATTTTCATCGGCATTTTGCTTAACATTTTGCCCGAAATTTCAGACGAGGGCAAAATCATCTTACGCATAAGCCCATCTTTAAGCAACTTCAAATACCCACAAGACAACCGCCGACAAGACGCCCCGCGCGTCATCGCGCCTGACACCGTCCAAAAAAAGCTCTCAACCGTGGTGCAAATGGAAAACAACCAAACGCTCATACTTGGCGGACTCATCAGCCACAACGAAAGCAAAGAAGAAAGCGAAGTGAGTTTTTTAGCGTCCATTCCGCTTTTAGGCGCGCTTTTTCGTGGCGAAAATGCGAACGCAAACTCCACTGAAATCGTCTTTATCATCACGCCTTATATCATCGATGAGAGCTTTAATCCTAGCTTGAAAGATTTAGGTTTTAGCGAGGTGCTGTGATGAGAAATTTAGCTTTAAAGCAAAATGATAAAAATTCGCGCTTTTTTTGCATTTTTTACAGGCGCAAACGATGAGTAGCGCGCAAAGCGAGCTTGAAAGGGCTTATGCAAAAATGAGGCTTTATCTCAAAATGGCGGTGTTTTTTGCGTGCGTTTTGTTTGTGATAGCTTGTGTGTGGGTATTTGCTGAGTTTAAAGATGGGCAAAATGCGCTCAAAACAGCCCAAGCTCAAAACGCCCAAATGCAAAAAAGGCTTGAAATAGCCCTTACCGAAAAAAATTTGCTTTTAGAAAGGCTTGAAATTCTAGCCCAAAGCCTTGAATTTTTGAGCCAAAAAAATGCAAATTTCGCCAGCCAAAATGTGCCAAATTTTTCAAATTTAAGCCTTACAAATGAAAACGCCTTGTTAAATTTAGTCTCAAATTTAGCCCTTGCAAACGAAAACGCCTTGCCAAATTTAAATTCAACAAACAAGCCAAATCCTACTCAACTTGCTTTAAATTTAGCCCAAAATTCAAGCACTTTAAACCCCAAAATTCAAAATTTAAACGCGACAAATTCAGCCCAAAATTTGTCAAATTTAAACAGCTTGCAAGGGCTAAATCCCAAGGACACGCCCACACAAATTTCGCCCCAAAATGCAAGTAACGATGAAAGCAGCCTTAAAACGCTTGCGCCCGCAAAAGCTAAACCGCAAATCCACTCTGTGGAGATGAACGCGAGCAGTTTGGAGGCTGAGTTTGCCCAAAAGGCGCAGCTTTCAACGGCTTTGAATTTAGCGCATTTACACCTTGCGAACAAGGACTATGAAAAGGCGATTTTGTGGAGCTTTAAAGCAAATTCGCTTGACAAAAGCGAGGCAAGGGCGTGGCTCATTTACGCTAAGGCAAAATTCGCGCAAGGCAAAAAAGATGAAGCCAAACGAGTGCTGCAAAGCTTTATGAACCACTACTCACGGGACTTTGACGAAGATGTGGGGTATATTTTAAATCAATAATTTTTAGCAAACGCGTTGAATTTTAAGGCTTTTTTGTTGCTTTTGTCGTTTTGTCGTTTTTTTGAGATTTTTGAGGCTTTTTAAGGCTTTTATCATTTTACCGCTTTTTGAGACTTTTATCGTTTTTTTAAGGCTTTTGTTGCTTTTTAAGGTTTTTATCGCTTTTGAAAGCTTTTATCGCTTTGCTGAATACAAAGTGTTGAAATGGAATTTATTGATAAAATCCTTGTCATACTGGCCTGCCTTGTCATACTGAGCGAAGCGAAGTATCCATACTCCGCAGTTTGCGGAGTAGGTTGAGTTTAAATTTAGCCTTAAATTTACAGTGCAAATTGCACCTTAAAGTATGGATTTTTCGCCTTTTGCAAAGGCTCAAAATGACAAAGTGCGTTTTCTTTGTCCGTCATTGCGAACGAGCAAAGCGAATGCTTGTTAAATTCTCGCATTTTTCGCCCAAATTTGCGCTCAATTTAAAATTTTAAACTAAAATTTTGATTTTTTATGGATAAAATTTGCAAAAAGGACAAAAATGAAACTCATTTCGTGGAATGTCAATGGACTGCGAGCCATTGCAGATAAGGGCGGCTTGGAGTGGATAGAGCGTGAAAAACCTGAATTCATAGGCTTTCAAGAGATAAAAGCGAGCGAGGACAAGTTCCCAAAGGGCATTTACGAGCTTGGCTACAAGCATATTTTTTCAAATTCGGCTACTCGGGCGGGGTATTCTGGCGTGATGAGTTTGTGCGATTTTGAATGCACCAGCGCAAAGTGCGAATTCACCGATGATAGCGAGGGTAGAGTGCTAGAACACCGCTTTAAAGACATAGTTTTGTTTAACATTTACTTTCCAAATGGGCAAAAAGACGAGCTTCGGCTGGCTTATAAGATGAAATTCTACGCTGATTTCTTACTTTACTTGAAAGATTTACTCGCAAAAGGCAAGAAAATCATCATTTGCGGCGATGTCAATACCGCACACAAAGAGCTTGACTTAACTCACCCTAAGGCAAACGCTAATACTTCGGGCTTTTTGCCCATCGAGCGAGCGTGGATAGACGAGCTTTTGGGGGCTGGCTTCATCGACACCTTTCGCGCCATCAACGGCGATGAGCCGCAAAGATACTCGTGGTGGAGCTACCGAATGAAAGCGCGCGAAAAAAATGTGGGCTGGCGGATTGATTATTTTTTTGTGAGCGAAAATTTGCGCCCAGCCTTGAAAAATGCCTTTATAAGAGATGACATTTTTGGCTCAGACCACGCTCCTGTGGGGATAGAGCTTGAAATTTAGGGTTTGATTTGCTAAATTTTGCGCTTTGTTTTGTCATAAAAATTTGCTTGAATTTTCGGCGACTTTCTACGCTGATTTTGTTTTTAGCACCCCAAATTCCTCTCAAAATCCGCCCTTAAAGCTCTCTTAAATTCCTCAAAATTTCAGTGCAAATTTAGCTATCGTGGCTAAATCCGCGATGAGATTAAAGACTTCGCCCCACAAAATGCTACTCTCATCGTTTGCGCGTTGCGAAATGCCGTTTTGCTTGCTAAATTCGCCATTCCTAGAATTTACGCCGTTTTGCCTACTAAATTCATCGCACCCCAAATTCACACCATTTCGTCCAGCACTCAAAGCCCCCAAATTTGCGCTGCTACTAAATTCTCGTCTTTCTTGTTCAATTCTCTGCCTGTCCTTGCTTATGTCGCTCGTATAGGCTAGCACGACTTTGGCGGGGATTACGCTGCAGGCGTATTTTAGGTAGTCTCTGTGTTCGTCCTTTTGCGACATTTGCGGGAAAAATTCCTTGTAGTAAGTGTCGCAAGCCGTGTTTATAGTATTTTGCGCTCGCAAAATCCCCGCAAGTGCTGAAATTAGCCCCACGCTCAAAGCTACGCACGCAAGCCAAGCATTCTTCACGCTAAAATTTTTTGTCAAATTTACACCTCTATTTCTCATCATCGCAGGCTAGGCTAAAATTCAAGCGAAGTTAAAATTCAATTTTAAAGCCAAGCTAAATTTCAACTCCACGCTAAAATTTCAAAGCTACGCTCCCATTATACTTATAAATTCTGTCGTATTGACAAAGCCCTTGTCATACTTATAAATTTGTTATACCGACTTGTCTTGTCATACTGAGCGAAGCGAAGTATCCACAAATTCAAAGCGTGTCTTAAATTCTTATGGATTTTTCGCTTTGTGCTTACGCACTCCGCTCAAAATGACAAGGGTTTGTTTGTCATTTTGAACACTCTTTTTGTCATACTGAGCCTTTGGCGAAGTATCCACAAAACTTAAATTTAGCCTTATTTTATCTCCACCGCATTTGCTTTTGCGAGTTTGCGTTTGTTGTCTATCACTATGCCAAGTGGCACGAGTATGAAATCAGCAGGCCACCATATAAACATATGAAAAAACGAAAGAAAACTCGAAAGCACGAAAAAAACTCACTACTGAATCCTTCCTTTATGATAGCTTGAAACATACCTTTGACAAAAAGTATGAAAGACTCAAAATCGCCATTTACAAATGCTACAAGCCATACAAAAGCCCCAAAAAACAACATAACAATACAATTTATACTCGACACAAGCTTCAAAAGCCCTAGCCATTTGTCGCCCTTGTAAAACCTATCTACGCCGTAAAAGCCAAGCCCTATGCAGTTAAGCACAAAGCCGACAGCGGCTGACTTTGTCGCTACGAAAATCACTTTTTGATTTTGACTCATTGTTTATCCTTTGTGTTAAATTTAAGCATTTTTAAATGCTGATTTATCGTTAAATTTGCCAAAATTCGCCCTTTATGCAAGGGCGAAATTATCCAAGTTGCCCGCCCAGCCAATTTATAACCGTTACAAGCAAAATGAGTGTAAAAACGATTTTAGCAACTAAATCGCTTTGATTGTCAGCACTTGTTTGAATGGCTGTGCTAGCATTTGAAACAACACTACTTTGTGTATCTTGCTGTGTGCTTGAATTTGACGCTTGATTGTTTGGCGCAAGTGCTGTGCCGTTTGCCTGTGCGAGTTTTTTAGCATTGTCCCTAGATATGCCAAATGGCACAAGTATCCAGTCCAAAAACCAAAAAAAGCACCCGATAGCGATTATCACAAGTGCGGCGGTTGGATAACCAACTCCCCAAGCTATCAAGGCTAAAATCGGACAAAAGAGCTTCAAAAGCCCTAGCCATTTGTCGCCCTTGTAAAACCTATCTATACCAAACCAGCCTAAGCCTATAAAGGCGAGCAAAAAGCCCACAAGGGCTGACTTTTGTTTGACGATGATTAAGGGTTGTGTCTCAACCGCATTTGAAATTTGCTTTGTTTCACTCATCTTTTATCCTTTGTGTAAAATTTCTTTGATTTGCTTGTAATCATCAAGCAGAATCTCATCATTTATCCCAGCTCTACTGCTTGCGTTTGAAGTCGAGTAAAGCGGAACTACCATTTGACTAGGGCTTTTGCAGTGTGGCATAAATTTTGAGTAATTATCCCAAAGCCAGCTTTCAACGCCCCATTTTTTGAAGTGTCCGCCCCTTTTGTCTTTGGACTTTTCGCTGCCGCCTATGGTAGTGAAAATCTTTTGGATTTTCGCAGCTTGCAAAAGCTCGCTCAAATCAGCCTTTTGACTCTTGCTAGCGTCAATGTCCTTGTCATCTGTGCTATCTTGGTTTTCTTTGTAGCAAAGCTCCCAAATGTCATAAAGGGCGATTTTTTGTGCCTGTAAAAAGGCGATTTTCTCGTCCTTTGATTTGTCCGCTAACTTTGGCTCACAAAAAAGCGTGCTTAAAATTTTCCAAAAGCGGTTTGAGCTGTCCGCATAGTAAAATCCGCCCTTTTGCGAAGTGCGAAGTGGCGGAAACGAGCCTAAAATCAGCACCTTTGAATGCTCGTCATACACGGGCTTAAAAGGGTGCTTTTGTGCCTTGTCGTCCATAAGAACTCCTTTGTAGTGAATTTATCAGTAAAAACTGAGCGAAAACTTGGGGTAAAAATATGAAAAAGCCTTGTGTAGGGCTTAAAATTTGAGATAAAGTTATGAAATGAGTTGAATTTATAAAATGCCTTGAATTTATCAAATGATTTGAATTTGTAAAAAGCCTTGAATTTTGAGTGAAAAATTTGAATTTGTGCTTTAAAATTTGAGTAAAAATATCCATTATTTTTAGACAAAAGCCCGAATTTGTCATACTGAGCGATAGCGAAGTATCCAAAACTTTTCATATTTGTCATACTGATCTTTCGCAAGAAAGCGAAGTATCCACATAAAACACACAGAGAATGGATTATAAAATAGGGTATTAAAGCGAAGTTTGTGTGGATATTTCACTATGCTCAATATGACAATATGGATTTTTGCTACGGCTACGCCTTGCAAGTCGTTGGGTCGCTACGCTTAAAATGATAACTTATATGCGCAAAGCCTTTAAAATGCTTTGAATTGAGGATTTTTCTAAAACTTTTTTAAATTTTGCCTAAATTTTTCAAAATTTTTAAATTTGTTTTAAATTTTCCCAAATTCTTTGTCAAAATTTACTCAAACCATTTTTTAAATTTTACCCTAATTTCGTTTTTAAAATTTTGCTTGAATTTAAAGCAAAATTCATTTGAGCATTTTTTCACGCAGTTTATAGTCTGGCATTAAGCGCGAAATTTCTTCGTAAAAACTCGCTTGATGATGTGCAAATTTCAGGTGCGTGAGCTCGTGCAAGATGACATATTCCACAGCCTTTAAGGGCTTGGCGACGAGCCTTAAATTCAAATTTATGTAGCCTTTTTTGCCATTGCACGACCCCCATCTTGTGTGCATTTTTTTCACGCTCACGCGCACCACAGGCTTGTCAAAATGTCCCTGCCATTTTTTCACATAAAAGGCGTAAATTTTACGCGCATTTGCCCGCAAAAAGGCTTCAAAATGCGCTTCATCGCGTGCGATGATAGCGGCGTTTGAGTTAAATTCAGCCCTTTTAAAACGCACCTTGCTTGCGTTTTTGTCAAATTTTAGCTCGTATTTTTTGCCTAAAAATTCGATTTTATCGTCTTTTTGGCTAGCTTTTTGCTGAAAATCCTTGAATTTTCGCTCTATCCACGCATTGTTTTTGTCTAAAAATTCAACCACAGCTTTTTGCGTGTAGCCAAAAGGCACGGTAAGCTTGAATTCTCCATTTGCGTTGAGTTTTAAACGCAGGTATTTCACTCTTTTAAACTCACAAGCAAAGGCAAAGTCCCTGTAAGTCAATGTCCCATTTACTTTACCCCAGCTCATAGAGCCTTTTTCTCTCGTTTGAGCTTGCTATGTTGAGCTGTTTTCGGTATTTGGCGATGGTGCGCCTGCCGATAGCCACTTCCTTAAACTCTTTTTGCACGAGTTCAAGCAGTTTTTCATCGCTGAGCGGCTTTTCGTGGCTTTCTTGTTTGATTAAATCCTGCATAAAGTCCTTTATAGCGGCGTTTGAAGTCTCGCCTTCCTCATCAACGGCGGCTGTAAAGAAACTTTTAAGCGGTATCACGCCGCGCTCACAGCTCAGGTATTTGTTGGCTATCGCCCTTGAAATCGTGCTAGAATTGCGCTCCAAGTCCTGCGCTATGTCAGAAAGTTTCATCGGCTTAATGTCTTTTCCCAAAAAAAAGTCGTATTGATATTCTATAATCATTAGCCCTACTTTGTAAAGCGTGGCACGGCGCATTTCAAGCGCATCGACAAGATTTTTGGCATCTCTTATGTAGGCGCTTAAAAATTCGTGTGTCATTTCGTCCGTTTCTATGGCGATTTCAGGGTAATAATCATCATTTACCTTGACTTTGATTTCACCGCCCTCGCGGTAGATGAAAATGTCTGGCACTATGGGCGCGCTGTCTTCTAGATAATCGATAAATGGCGGGGTTTGGATTTTTTTGATGATTTTAAGCGCGTCTTTGTAAAGGGCTTCTTTGGCGTAGTTTTTGATATTTTCAAAATCCTTGATGAGTTGGGCGCAAAGTGCGTAAAGCTCGCCATCTAACTCGTAGTTTTCAAGCGAAAAAAGATAGGCTTCTTTAAAATCCTTTGCCCCAACGCCTGATGGCTCTAAAAATTTAAAGCGTTGCCTTATTTTTTCTATCTCATCGGCGTTTTCGCCGACAATTTTCGCGTCAAATTCAAAGTAACCCTCGCTGTTTAGGCATTGCACGATTTTGTGCGCTAGTGCTTGGGACTTTGGCGTGGGAAAAAGCGGCGGGGCGATTTGCTCGTCCAAAAGCTCATAAACGCTTTTTTTCGCCACGCTCAAAGCCTCAAAAGTATCGTAAAAAGAGCCTTTGCCAGCTTGCTCGAAGTAAGGCTTTTTGTTATTTGGGCTTTTGCCCTCTTTGATACTTACGAAAGGATTGTCTTTGCTTAGCTCGGTGAGATTGTCCTTTAAATCCTCAATGCTTGATTGCAAGATAGGAAGCCACGAACGCAGCGTTTGGGACAATTTGCCTTTGAGAGTTTGCGAAAGCTTGGTTTTTAACATCACTCAAACAGCCTAAATTCAGCGCCCAAATAGTATTTGCGCACATCTTTGTTGTGTGAGATTTCACTTGCCGTGCCGCTTGCGAGCAAGCTGCCAGCCCTGATGACATAGGCTCTGTCGCAAATGGCTAGCGTTTCGCGCACATTGTGGTCTGTGATTAAAATGCCTATGCCAAGTGCTTTCAGCTCGTTGATGAGCTTTTGAATTTCAGCCACAGCGATAGGATCAACCCCCGCAAAAGGCTCATCAAGCAGCAAAAATTTAGGCTCCATCATCAATGAACGCGCGATTTCACAACGCCTACGCTCGCCTCCGCTCAAAGATAAACCCTTGCGAAGCCTTATCGGCTCGATACTTAAAAGTTCGAGCATTTTCTCAACCTTTTCATCAAGGACTTTTTTGTCTTTAAAAACGATTTGAGCCGCTAAAAGTAGGTTGTCCTCCACGCTCAAATCCTTGAAAACACTGCTTTCTTGGGGCAAGTAGCCTATGCCCTCGCGCGCCCGCTTGTTTAGGGGCATACTCGTAATGTCCTTGCCGTCAAGTATGACTTTACCACTACTTGGCGAAATCAGCCCGCAAATCATATAAAAAGTAGTGGTTTTGCCAGCCCCGTTTGGACCCAGCAAGCCCACTACTTCGCCACTTTGCACTTCTAATGAAATGCCGTGTATGATTTTGGCTTTTTTGATAATCTTTTCCAAATTCACAACTTCTAACTTACTCATACAGCCTATACTTTCTCTTGTTTTGATGATTTGAAATCTCTATTTTCACGCACTTTAAGCCCATTTTTTGCAAGTAACGCTCGGTGTTTTCATCGCCCCACTCTATCAAGTGCAAGCCCTGCTCGCTTAAATTCTCGCCCAAGCCCCTTTGCAAAAGCCCTGCAAAGCCTACATTGTAAATGTCATAGTGATAAATCGCGCCCTCAGCACTCTCATAGCTTTGAAGTAGCGAAAAAGTCGGCGAATTCACGGCATCTTTGCTACCGCGAAACCTTGCCAAAGCCCGCACAAGCGTGGTTTTGCCACTTGCTAAATCGCCCATCAGCAGCACCACGCCAGCCTTTGGCACGCTCGCACAAAGCTCATCAAGCTCGCATTCGGCTAAAACAAACTCTTTCATAGCTTTTCCACGAATTCGCTTTGCGCGTTTTTAGGGACATTTTTGCTTGTCGGCACGGCTAAAACCTTGTAGCTGTCGGTGTGCGTGGTGAATTTTATGCTGATAATGTCGCCCACGCGCACTTCTTTGCTGGCTTTGGCGACATTATCATTGATACTCACAACCCCGCTACGGCACATATCTTCGGCGATTGCGCGCCTTTTTGTGATACAAACGGCGTTTAAAAATTTATCTACTCTCATAGGCTGAATTTTAACAAAAAATTTTCACATTTTGGCTGAAAATTTCAAAAAATGGAACAAAAAATGCTTGCAAAAATCCTTATGTGAATTTTCGCCTTGTCTTTAAGGCGCAAAAGCTGGACAAGGTATTTTGCCGTGCTGTTGTTATTGCAATCTTGTTTGATTTACTCTTCTTTTTTTAGCTTGTTTAGATAGCGATAAACGCTTGGTTCTGAGATTTTAAGCAATTTCGCCACGACATAAAGGCTGCCTTTTATGTTGAAAATGCCCTTGTCATAGAGCGTTTTGATAATATCGTTTTTTTGAGTGGTGCTTAATGCAAAGCCTGATTCAAGGTATTTTAAGTCAATGTGTTGGGCTAAAATGTCCTCTATGTCAAGGCTTAAATTTTCTATATTGATGGGGTGTGAATTTTCGCTTGTTTGCTCGCTCAAAGAGTTGCTTGCAAGCTCTTCAAAGCTGTTTAGGTTTTCAAGCTCGATGATTTTATGCACCGCCTTTTGCAACTCGCTTGTGTCGTGATTTATGCAAAGAATCCCTACTAATTTATCCCCTTTTTTGATAAAAAATGTCGAGCCATTTACTAGCTTATTTTCCTTTGTTTGCGCCTTGTAATGGCACAAAAAGTCCTGTTTAAGATACGCTTTTTCTTGCAAAAGCTTGCTCGCAAAGGCTGTAAGTGGCGAATTTATCGTGCGCCCGCTGATATGGCTGTTGGCGATGGCTGCTATGTATGAGCCTTCTTTGGAGATGATATGAAAGACTACTTCATAGCTTTTTCCCAAAACCTGCCCCAAAAAATGAGTGAGTTTGATGAATAAATCTTTTTGTTTTTCGTCCATTTTTGCACCTTTTGAATGTAATGTTTTATTATACCCAAATAAATTTGCTGAAAGATTTATGATAAAATTTTATTATTATGATAAAAATTTATTGACATTGCAAAAAAATTTTTATATAATAACACAAATTTTTTTAAAAAAGGAGCGCAAATGCTTGACTATCCCAAAGCCATAGGGGCTTACTCGGCTTACAGAGTTGTGGGGGATTTTATCTTTGCCTCAGGGCAAATCCCGCTCAACCCTCAAACAAACGAACTTGTAAGTGGCGACACAGCCACGCAAACAAGGCAGGTGCTTGAAAACATAAGGGGCATTTTGGCGGAAAATGGCTTAAATTTCAGCCATATCGTCAAAACCACCGTGTTTTTAGCTGACATTAAAGACTTCGCGGCGATGAACGAAATTTATGCTAGCTTTTTTAGTGAGCCTTATCCAGCCCGCTCGGCTGTGGCGGTTAAGGACTTGCCAAAGGGTGCAAAAGTAGAAATCGAAATCATCGCGTATAAGAAAGGATAAACGATGCTTGGCGTAGGTTTTTCTTTTGTTGGCATTTTTGTTCTTGTTTATATGCTTATAAAAAAAGTCAATGCGCATATGGCTTTGCTTTTAAGCGGGCTATTTCTGCTTTCTTTGGCGGGAATTTTTGGCTTTTTTGGCGTGGGCGATTTTGCGCCTATTGTCAGTAAAGGCTCGCTGAATTTAGGCTTTTTTGACATTTTTCAAGTGTTTAATCAAAAAATGTCAAGCACCCTTGCTGGACTTGGTATGACGCTTATGTGTATAGCTGGTTTTTCAGCGTATATGGACCATGTGGGCGCAAGTTATGCGCTTTTTAAGGTATTTGAAAAGCCTTTAAAAGCTGTCAAATCGCCCTTGCTCTTGCTCGTGGTAGCTTACTTAATCGTGCAGTTTTTGGTGCTGTTTATCCCAAGCCACGCAGGGCTTGCCTTGCTTTGTATGGTAACAATCTACCCCATTTTGGTGCGCTCTGGCGTGTCAAAGCTCTCAGCACTCGGTGTCATCGGTATTTGTCAATACATAGACCACGGACCGGGTTCTGGCAATGTCATAATGGCAAGCAAAATCGCTGAGATTGACCCTGCGGTGTATTTTGTAAATTATCAGCTTCCAACAACCATACCCATCATCATCGCTGTGGCTTTTGCGATTTATTTTTCAAACAAATTCTTTGACAAAAAAGAAGGCTTTGTTTTTGACAAAGAAAGCGTTGAAAAAGAACTAGCCGCTAACAACGGCAAAGAGGGCGAGCTTAAAAAGCCCCCAAAAATTTACGCTATTTTGCCCGTGCTACCTTTAATCATCATCTTGGGCTTTTCGCCCGTGCTTGATAGCGTTTTGGTTTCACTTGGCATTTACACGCCTGAGGAGATGAAAGAAGCAGCTAAAACAGCCATTCGCTCAAATGTGCCTGTGGCTATGTTTATCTCTACCTTTGTGGCGATTGCCTTTGAGATGATACGCTACAAAAGCGTGGTAGAAACGCTGAATTCTATAATGATATTTTTCAAGGGAATGGGGCATTTGTTTGTCATCACCGTTTCGCTCATCATCTGCGGACAAGTGTTCGCACAAGGGCTTTTAAGCGTTGGCTTTGTCGATACTCTTGTGGATTTTGCAAAAGATGCGGGCTTTGGAGTGCTTGCCATCATCATCGCTGTTTCTATACTGCTTGCTGTATGCGCCTTTTTGATGGGTTCTGGCAATGCGGCATTTTTCAGCTTTGCCCCACTTATCCCAAACATAGCTAAATCCTTTGGCGTAGAAACCATTACGATGATAGCACCGATTCAAATAATGACAGGCTTTGGGCGTTGTGTAAGCCCGATAGCCCCAGCGATTTTGGCTATTTCAACAATGGCAAAGGTAAATCCTTTGCAAGTTGTAAAACGCACCGCCATTCCTATGCTTGTGGCGGCTATCACAAACATAGTGATGACTTATTTTTATCTATAAAGGAGCTAAAATGAAAGCAAAAACAACACTTATTCACTCAGGCAGAGGCGATGAAAATTTGCCCGCTCGTCCCGTCAATCCACCCGTAATGCGTGCTTCAACCGTGCTTTTTAAAAATCAAGAAGCGTGGGTAAAGACAAAAGAACTTCGCAAAACGCAAAGGGTTTTAAGCTATGGAGCGCGTGGCACGACAACGAATTTTGAGCTTGAAAAGCTCGTTTGTGCTATCGAGGGCGGACACCGCGCCCAGCTCTTTCCCACAGGGCTTGCCGCACTTGCTATGGTGCTTTTAAATTATGCGAGCAAAGATGCGCATTTTTTAATCACTGATGCCATTTATGGACCTGTGCGAACGATAGTGGATTTGTTTTTACACAAAATGGGCGTTGAAGTGGATTTTTTAAAGGCTGATGGTAGCGACATTGAAAGCAAAATCAAACCAAACACCAAGCTTGTTTTGTGTGAGTCGCCAGGGTCGATACTTTATGAAATCATCGATTTACCAAAGCTTTGCAAAATCGCCCACGCTCACAATGTCCCTGTGGCGATTGACAACACTTATTCAAGCGGCTACTTGCTAAACCCCTTAAATTTAGGCGTTGATATTTCTGTCATCGCGGCGACAAAGTATTTAAGCGGGCATAGCGACTTGACTATGGGCATCGTCGTCATCAACGAAAAAGAGTGGAAAAATTTCGACAAACTCCCAGAAGCGCTCGGCTTTACCGCAAGCCCTGATGATGCTTATCTTGTTTTGCGCGGTATGAGAACGCTTGACATTCGTTTGAAAGCCCACGAGGCAAGCACGGACAAGGTGGCTGAATTTTTTGCTAGCCAAAAGCTTGTGAAAACGATATTTTATCCAAAACTCAAAACTCACCCCAACCACGAAATTTTCGTGCGTGATTTTAAGGGCGCAAACGGAATGATTACCATTGAATTTAACGATGAGGTAAGCAACGATGAAGCCCTTAAATTCGTGGATAATCTCAAACTTTTCAGCATAGGCGCAAGCTGGGGCGGGTATGAGAGTCTAGCCACAGTTACCGTGCCGCCTCGAACTGCTGTTGATTTGAGTAAAAGCGGGGTTTTCGTGCGCTTTCACATAGGGCTTGAAGACATTGACGATTTGCTTGATGATTTAAAACAAGCCTTTGCTAAAATCAAAACAAAGGGTGCAAAATGACGGGCGTGAGCGTATTTGATATGAGGCTTTTGGGCGATTGCTGGTCTTCGCCCAAAATGAGAGCCGTTTTTTGCGAGCAAAACCGCATACAAAAATGGCTTGATGCTGAGGCTGCACTCGCCAAAGCGCAAGCAAAACTCGGCATTATCCCCCAAGAAGCAGCCGATGAGATAGCTAAAAAAGCGCGTTATGAGTGTATGGATATGGACTTTATCTATGCTGAATTTAAAAAAACCAAACACCCGCTTGTGCCGACAGTGCGCGGGCTTGAAAAGGCTTGTGATGGCGGTTGGGGCGAATTCGTGCATTTTGGCGTAACCACGCAAGACATTATCGACACGGGGCTTGTGTTGCAATGCAAAGAGGGAATGAGCGTGATAAAAGAGGTTTTAAAAGACATAGCCAAAGCCTTGTTAAAGCTTGCAAAAGAGCATAAAAACACAGCGATGATGGGGCGCACGCTTTCCTTGCAAGCCTTGCCTATAACCTTTGGGCATAAGGTTGCTATTTGGCTCAGTGAGCTAAACAGGCACTTTGAGCGCATTTTGGAGCTAGAAAAACGCCTTTATGTCGGCTCTATCGTTGGAGCTGTGGGGACAAAGGCAAGTTTGAGCGATAAATGCAACGAGGTTGAAAAACTCACCTTGCAAAACCTAAATTTAGCCGTGCCAGACATTTCGTGGCAGCCCGCAAGAGACAGATTTATCGAGCTTGGCTTTGTGCTTGGCAACATAAATGCAACCTTTAATAAAATCGCTCATCAAATTCTAATCCTAGCGCACAACGAAATAGACGAGCTTGCCGAGCCTTTTGGCAAGGGACAAGTAGGAAGTTCAACTATGCCACACAAAAGAAACCCAGCCGTAAGCGAAAACGCCGTAACGGTAAGTAATGCTTTTAAGGCGAATTTAGCTATTTTAAGCGACATAGAACGCCACGAACACGAGCGAGACGGACAGGTGTGGAAAATGGAGTGGAAACTCTTACCCGAAATGTTTTTAATGCTCTCCATTGTGCTTGAAAACACGCTTTTTGTGTTAAGCGGGCTTGAAGTGAAAAAAGACAAAATGCGGGCAAATTTAGACACTTTGGGCGGTTTTGTTTTGGCTGAACGCGTAATGTTTGCGTTAAGCGAGCGTTATGGCAAGCAACACGCCCACGAAATCGTCTATGAAGCGGCGATGGAAGGCATTGAAAGCCACAAAACTTTCAAGCAAGTTTTGTTAGGCGACAAAAGAGTGAGCGAAGTGCTTGATGAAAAGGCATTAGATAGCTTGCTTGATGCAAGCACCTATGTGGGCTATGCGCCAAAACTTGTCGATGAATTTTTGGATAAAATCAAAAATTCAGCCCTTTTAAGCTAGGAAAAGCCGTGTTTTATAGCGAAATTCTAGCTCGTTTTATCGTGGGCGTAAATTTTTCACAGCTGAGCGCAAGCCTTAAACAAAGGGCAAAAGAGCTTATGCTTGACAGCTTTGGCACGGCACTTGCAGCACACAAAGAACAAAGCGTGCAAAATGCTATGAACGCCTTTAAAACTCTAAACAGCTCAAAGGGCGAATGCGAGCTTTGGGGGCAGGACGCAAAAATGAGCGCTGAATTTGCCGCTATGTTTAATGGCGTAAGCGCGCACGCTTTGGACTTTGATGACACGCACACGGAGGCGATTTTGCACGCGAGTGCGATTTTAACCCCGCTTTGTTTGAGCTGGGGTTTTAGCGTGTGTAAGGATGGCGAAAAGGTGCTGAAAGCCTTTATTTTAGGCTGGGAAATCGGCGCAAGAATCGGAGTTGCCAGCAAAGGCAGCTTTCACAAAAGAGGCTTTCACACCACAGCCATTTGCGGACACTTTGCTAGCGTAGTGGCGGCGGGAGTTTTGCTTGATTTAAACGAAGAAGAATTCATCAACGCACTAGGGCTTGCGGGCAGTTTTGCCAGCGGGGTTAATGAATTTTTGTCAAACGGCTCAAATTCAAAGGTTTTACACATAGCAAACGCCATCAAAAACGGCATTTTGGTAGCAAATTTAGCGAAAAACAAACTCACAGGACCGCAGAGCATTTTTGAGGGGCGCGACAACATTTTTCGCACCTTTGGGAGTGAAGAGTTGTGCGACAAAAGCGAGCTTGACAAGGGTTTGGGCGAGTTTTGGCAGTTGATGCAAGTAAGCATTAAGCCTTATCCTTGCTGTCATTTTGCGCACGGGCTTATCGAGTGTGCGCTAGCACTTCGCAACGATGGGCTAAAAGCGGAGCAAATCGAGCATATACAATGCTTTGTCGATGAAGTGCCTATCTCTTTCATCTGCGACCCCATAAAGGCTAAATATAGCCCGCAAAGTGCTTATGAAGCTAAATTTTCAGCCCCATTTTTGATGGCACTAGCCTTTACGGACGGCGTTGTAAATTTGCGTTCTTATGAGAATTTAAAGCGAGATGAAGTGCTTGAATTTGGGCGTAAAATAAGCTATGAAAAACGCCAAAACAAAGGCTTTCCAAAGTATTTTCCCGGACACATAAAAGCGACTTTAACAAACAAACAAAGCATTTTTAAGGACATAGACATAAACAAAGGCAACCCCGACAAGCCTTTGAGCCTAGCAGAGCTAAAACGCAAATTTTTTGACAACGCAAAAATGGCACTTGATGAGAAATCAGCTCAACGCTATCTCGACAAGATAATGAATTTAGAAAGCCAAAGCGAATTTTAAAATTTTAGCTCAAATGCGCTCGCACTATGGGCGAATCCGCCCTTAAATCCACGCTTATGGGCTTGTTTTGACGAGTGCTGACAAAATCAAGCGTTTCTTTGAGTCTTGCTAAAAGTGCGACACAAGCGCTAAATGCTATGCCCTCAACCCCCAAACCACCGCAAAGATAGATGAGTGGAAAGCGCATAGCCTTGCTTATGTCGAGCTTTGCGCTCTCATCGCTTAATGAGAGCTTTATATCAAAGGGGCTAGCGTGTTTGAATTTATAGCTAGCGGCGCACTGAAAGAACTCTTGCACGCTTTTTAGCCGCTCACCCCTTGCCAGCACGAAGATATACTCAAAAAATTTGCTTATATCGCCGCTAGGACTTGAATTCTCATCATAATTTTGCTCGATAAAGGCGAAATTATGGGGAAATTTGTCTTTGTAGTTTTGCACCAACGCCGCTCCGAGCTTGTTTTTAGCTAAATTTTGCAGCACGAGCTTCGCGTTGCTCTCAAATTCAAAGGCTAAAAAATCGCAAGGCTCGCCGTTATGGCTATACAGCACGCCTAACTTTTCACCAAAGCTCAAAAACACGCCATTTTCATCTAAACTCTCACTCATCGCAAAGGGCAAAAGCCCCTTTGTGTCGGCATTTGCGCTAGATTTATCCTTGCTTAAAGCCCTCAAAGAAAAGTCCTCATAAGCATTTGCGTTGTTCATCGGCACTTCATAAAAGCCAAATTCATCCCAAAAATTCGGCTCGCAGCAGGCGATACAGCCGTGTCCAGCTTGGATAGACCACGAAGTTTTAGCGTTGAATTTAGTTTTAGGGCAGTTGCTATAAGCGTAAGGTCCCTTGCAGCCTACCTTAAACAAGCACGCGCCATCTTTTGCCAGCGTGTCATCAAAGCACTCGGCAAAAACCCCGCTTTCAAATTTCGCCTTTCTTTCGCACATATCGTGCAAACACTTGCCATAAGCCCATTTGGGGCGGTTTTTCTCGTCTAAATTTGGGGTAGTTTGAAAGAGCGCGAAAAAGCACAAATTCACCACGATATTTGTGTCGCTTGGCGGGCAGCCGGGCACTTGCACTACCCTTTGCGCCAGCACTTCGCTGATACCGCAGCTTTGCGTTGGGTTTGGGCGGGCAGCCTGAATGCCCCCATAACAGCTACAAGTGCCGATGGCAAAGACGGCTTTTGCCCTTTTTGCCACGCTTTGCAGCAGCTCAAAGCCGCTCGTGCCTTTGCCGCCTATGGTAAGATAATGCGTTTCGATAGCCGCCACACCGCCCTCCACAGCAAGTATAAACTCCTCATCGCTTGCTAAAAGGCACTCCAAACTCTCCTCAGCCTGCCAGCCGTCCGCTATCATAAGGGTTTCGTGGTATTCAAGTGAGATAAAGTCAAAGAGCAAATGCGCTAAATTCGGGGCTGCGGTGCGCAAAAAACTCTCGCTGCACCCCGTGCATTCGGCTAAATGCAGCCACACAACCTTTGTGCGCGGTGCCAGCTCAAAAACCTGCTGCGCTAGCGGAGCAAAATCGCTTGGCAAAGCAAGAGTTTTCAGCAAAAACTCAACACTTTCGTTGTCTATGTCCTTTGGCTCGGTGTTTGCGTTACTTTTAAGGGCGTCAAGCCTTTGTTCTAGCAAGGCTTTCAGCTCATCATTGCTTAAATCAGCCATTTGCTGTCCTTTCGGGCGAATTTGAAATGATTATAGCACATTTATACTTAAATTTTGCTTTGAATTTGGGCTTTGTTTGATAAATTTAAGCAAAATTTGAGCGAAATTCAAAATACGCTGTTTTAAGCTACCTCGTTAAAGTGCTTTGATTTGGCACTTTGTTTGTCGTTGAGAAAAAATTGCGTGGCAAATCACAAGCAAAAATAGCCCTTGATTTTAAATAACGCTTTGTCAGCGATGATGGGCTAAAAAAGATGAATTTAAGCGTATTTGCGATGATATTTTCAAAGAATTTTAAGCTCATAAATCAATGCTTTTTGCGAAAATGTCAAAAAAATTTAAGATTTTGTTTTATGGTGGAAGCGAGGGGTGTCGAACCCCTGTCCAAAAATAGTCCGTCATAGGCATCTACATACTTAGCAAGAATGAAAACTTCACCGCACAAGACTCATTCTCCAAAGCCAGCTTGCACGGCTGAGACTAAAATTCGCTCAAACGCTCGTCAAACGCCTAAACTACACTATCGAAAGGTTACTCGCACGCCAAGCTAGATAGTATCGCTCAGCAGCAAGGCTCGACCGCTACGCGATTTTAGCGTAAGCAGGAGCGAATTTCGCGTTGTTTGCGTTTAAATTTTGTCGGACTTTTAACGCTTTGTCCAAAGCGGTATGCCACCTAAGCCACTCTACTCCTGTCGAAGCCAAGTCGCTCCCAAATGTGAGTGTGATTATAGCATAAATTTCGCACAAAAATAGTAAATGAAAAGAATTTTTTGTGAGAATTTTGAAATTTTTTGCGAATTTTTATTATGGATTTTTATGAATTTTTTTGTAAATTTCTGCCGTGTTTTTAAATTTAGCCTTGAAAATGTAGCGTTTTACAATAACAAACAAAAAATGCGTGCAAACTTTGCAAAACTCACAAAAACAGCCACCAATACCACACCGAAAAAGCCGTGATAAGCCCCACACCAACGACACTTAAAACAAAGCCAAATTTCATCATATCAGCCACTTTTATGCCACCTTGATTGAAAACGATGGCGTTTGGGGGCGTGGAAATGGGTATCATAAAAGAAAAACTCGCGCAAATCGTAACGAGTAGCATTACAAGCAGCCTGTGTGTGTCGTCCAAAAAGCTAGCAGTAGCGACATTTACCACAGGCAAGATGATGGCTATGAGCGCGGTAGTGGATAAAAGGCTTGTCGCCACGATGACGCAGCAGCAAGCGATGAAAACAAAAACGATAAAAGGCAAGTCCTTAAAAAGCGCAAAAAACTTCTCAAAAGCCCCGCCAAGCTCGGCTTGCGAAAACGCCATCGCTATGCAAAAACTCGCCCCAAAAAGAAAAATCAGCTCGTAAGGTATGGATTTGCTGTCGTCCCAAGTGAGAAAACCAAGCTTTGGCACAAACATAAGCAGCCCAAAAGCCAGCAAAATCACATTTTCATTCAGCCCCAAACCGCTGTAAAATGGGCGGATAGGCGAGTTGATAAAGAGTAAAAAGAGCAAAAGCCCCAAAAACACAAGCAAGCGTTTATGTTCGCTTGTAAGCTGCACCTCGTCAAACTCGTGCAAATCAAGCTTGTAGTCTTTTGTCTTGTAAGCTAAAATTTTTATCATCGCTAAAAGCATCAAAAGCGTGAGCGGCAGCATCATAAAAATCCAAGTGGTAAAGCTGATAGCGGGCATTTTGAGACTCTCTAAAAAGCCCAAAAAGATGAGGTTCGGCGGGCTTGAAATGGGCGTTGTTATCCCGCTAATGCTGGCGGCAAAGGCGATAGCGAGCAAAAAGCGCGTGCGTAAAAACGGCTCTTTGGAAAGGCTCATCGCCACGGGCAGCAAGAGCAAAGCCACAGTGGAATTTGAAAGCGCAGAGCCTAAAATCACGCAGGCAAAGCCAAGTGCGGCTATCGCGCCTTGTGGATTTTTGGGAAATTTGCTTAAAAAAGTTTTAGCGATGAGCCTGTGAAGCCCGATTTTTTCGGTAGCTGCTGCTATCATAAAACCGCCTAAAAACAGATAAATTATGGGATTTGCGTAGTTTGAAGTGGCACTTTTGGTGTCTAAAATCTCAAAACTAGGAAACAAAATGATAGGCAGCAAGGACACAACGCCCATAGGCAGGGCGCGATTCGTCCATAAAGTAACCAAAAGCGCGATGATAGCGAGCAAAATGGAGACTTTAAGCGAGGCGTTTAAGTAAAAAAGGCTTATGCAGGCGACTATGAGGGCGAGCATTAGGGCGATGAAAATCCCTACAAAAGTCCTTGCCGCTGGACTTTTGATGAGCATTTTTGACCGCCTGAGCCTTATTTTCTCCACTTTGAAACGCCTTTACGCTGAAATTTGGCGTGCATTATAGCATAAATAAGTATCATTATGGCTGCGATAATGAAAAAATTTGCCTTTTGCTTGAAAATTTAAATTCTTGCGGATTTTTCAAGGCTTTGGGCGAATTTTGGGCTAGAATTTAGCTGGAATTTTGCTTAAATTCGAGTTAAATTTGGCTTAAAAATTGAGTTTAATTTTAGCTTAAATTTTGAGTTAAAATTTAAGTTAAAATTTTGTAGTTTAAAAAATTTAAGCTGAATTTTAATTTGAATTTATTTTAAATTTTATGCTGAATTTTAGCTTAAATTTGCTTTAAAATTGAGTTTGATTTGAGTTTGAATTTTTGATGAATGTTTGGGCTAAATTTAGCTTAAAATTTGATGAATTTTTGATGAAAATTTGAGTGAATTTGCTTGTTTTTATCGTAAAAGAAATTTAAATTTTAAGCCCTTTGTCGCCTTTAAGCCTAACAAAAAAATTAAAAAGTGGAGCAAACCTTGCCTCATCGCAAGCAAATTTGCAAAAATTTATGCGACAACTGATTTTATCTTTTTAAGCGACAAAAAACTTATAAGAAAATCACGGCGATTTGGAGTAAAGTGTGTTTGGAGTGAAAAATGGCTCCGGATGCAGGATTCGAACCTGCGACCAAGCGGTTAACA
>OIZA01000399.1_pt1 | contig 23838 bp, 20 predicted proteins | sample 1588381 | NCBI WGS metagenome assembly OIZA01 (sample SAMN03283277) | human gut metagenome | biome: human-associated habitat; material: feces | host: Homo sapiens | place: Peru | collected 2012 | reverse complement strand
TGCATGTGTTAAGCACGCCGCCAGCGTTCGTCCTGAGCCAGGATCAAACTCTCTATAAATGGTATCAACACAGCATTTCTGCTGAGCTAATCTTTACAGAGCTATTTGTCATAGCTTCAAAAACTTTTTATACTTAGTTCCGCGGGTAATTGACTTAACCCCGCTTCCCCAAGTTTTAGTCGCACTTTTCAGTGCTCCCGTCTGGTGCTTTTCGTTTCGTTCGTTGTTTAATTTACAAGGTACACGTCCCGCTTGCGGAACAGTTTTATTATACTGCGTTATGTCTGCCATGTCAAGCACTAATTTCAACTTTTTTCAAGTTTTTTCTGCGCTCTCGGCTTCCTTTCCGCAGCCGCCGCCTTTCGACGACTTCGTTAGAGTACCACGCCCCACACCCTCTTGTCAAGCCTTATTTTTACTTTTTTTGATTTCTGCCATTATTTGTACCTATGGCTGTCCCGCCCCCTTTCTTTTTTTCAGAAAAAGTGGTATCATAGGCGCAAATCGATAAGGAGAAACCGTCTATGAGCCGCTACCCCATCCTTCTGCTGGACGCAGACAACACATTATTTGATTTCAACGCCGGCAACCGCCGCGCCTTCAGCGAGGTGTGCCGTGTGTGCCGGCTACCGGACAGCGACCAATTATTCCACGCCTATGAAAAAATCAACGACGAGCTGTGGGGTGCCTTTGACCGCGGCGAATGCAGCAAGGATTTTCTGGTGGTGGAGCGATTCCGGCGATACTTGCAGCGGTTTGGCCTGCAGGCCGATCCGGTGCAGTGCAACGACATCCATTTGGAGAACCTAAAGACCAACACCGCCCTGATGCCCCACGCGCTGGAGGTGTGCCGCACGCTGGTGCAGAGCCACCGGCTCTACATCGTCACCAACGCCGTGGCCGCCGTGCAGAAAGCCCGTCTGGCCGCCAGCGACATCCTGCCCTACATCTCAGACGCCTTCATCTCCGAGGAGGCCGGCGCCAGCAAACCGTCGGCGGAATATTTTGACTATGTTTTCTCCCGCATTCCGGACGCCGCGCGGGAGGACTGCCTGCTGGTGGGGGATTCCGTTTCCAGCGACATACAGGGCGCCAACAACTACGGCCTCGCCTGCTGCTGGTATAACCCAAATGGTCTGACCGCCCCAGACGGGCTGCGGATCGACTATGAGATCCAGGATCTGCGCCAGCTCCTGTCCATTGTAAACGAATAAAGAAAAACCGGCTTTCTTGAGAAGGCCGGTTTTTTATGTAATACATTTATAAATAGAATACTTCGTTCTCCGCAGGGCGGGCGTACTGCGCCTCCAGCTCGTGCTGGTGGTAGAGATACCCCGCATCGTCGAAGTATTTTGCGCCGGTGGGGCAGCCCTTGACGCAGGCGCAGCACTTGATGCAGATCCCCCGCACCGCAGACACATCCGTCGGGTCAATGGAACCCATAGGGCACATCTCGGCGCACAGGCCGCAGCCGCCGCAGCGGGTCATGTCCGTTTTGGGTTTTACCTTTAATATATTAATGTGGTTGCCGGTATGATCGCGGGGCGTATAGTAGGGGCGAAGCGGCTCCTGCCCTCCGACGGCAACAGGCTTCTCCGGCGCAGCGGGCAGGCGGCGCACCAAGTCCGCCGTTTTGGCGGCGAACTCGTCCATGAGCGCCTCGTCGGTTTCGTTGGGTCTTCCCTGCCCCAATACACGGGAAAAGGAATGCTCTCCCACAAAGGCGGCCGCAGCAACGGGGTGCAGCCCGTCCGCAGCCAGAATATTTCGCAGCTCTATGAGCGCGTCGTCATAATTCCGGTTGCCGAACAGCACCACGGGCACAGCCAAGGCGCCGCCGCCCACGATCTTTTTCTGCAAAAACGGCAGCAGCACATTGGGCACACGGCCGGCATACACCGGCGTGCCAAAAACCACCAGATCCGCAGCATCAAACCGCAGCTCCTGCTGCCGCACCTGCGGACGGGAAAAATCCACTTTATCCACGGGCAGCGCCAGCTTTTCGGCAAGGCCGCTTGCGATGCGCTCCACCGTGCGGCGGGTGGTGCCGGTGCCGCTGAAATACACCGCCCAGATCTTTTTCAGCTCCATCATGCAGCCTCCTTACAGGTCAAAATCCTCCTGCTTCAGCTCCCCTGTCTGCAGCTTCACCGGACGGGGCGGAACGCGCTTGAGGGGGTCGTAGCGAAAGGCGCCGCAATGGTGCTCCGCCGCCACGATGCCGCACTTGACGCAGGCCACCTCCTCATCGCTGATGCGGGTGCCCTTGACGCAGTAGGCGCAGCGGGGGTCTATTTTTTTGCGAAACAGCATGGCTCCTCCTTACAGCGTTTCCAGCGCCACCTTGCCGTCTGCGGCGGTGGCACGGATATGGGTGATGGGGTGGTCGAAGCTCTCGATGATGCGCACTGCCATGGGATCCTCCAATTCCTTTTGGATGCAGCGGCGCAGATTGCGGGCGCCATAGGCTGCGGAATAGGATTTTTCCACGAGATAGTTTACCAAAGCGTCGTCATACAGGAAGGTGAAGCCCTTGGCGGCCAGAGAATCCGTCAGCTCCTGCAGCATGATGCGGGCGATGCCGGCAAAGTTTTCTTTTGTGAGCTGGTGGAAGTACACGATCTCGTCCACGCGGTTGATGAACTCCGGACGCAGGAACTCCTGCAGCGCCTTCATCACCCGCTCCTTGCCCAGCTCATCGCCGCTGCGGCCAAAGCCCACGGCGCCGCCGCTCTTGTCGGAGCCGGCGTTGGAGGTCATGACGATGACGGTATTTTCAAAATTCACCTTGCGGCCGTGGGCGTCGGTGATCTGGCCGTCGTCCAGAATTTGCAGCAGCACGTTCAGCACGTCGGGATGTGCCTTTTCAATTTCATCAAACAGCACCACAGAATAGGGCTTGCGGCGGATCTTCTCCGTGAGCTGGCCGGCCTCGTCATAGCCCACATAGCCCGGAGGCGAGCCGACGATGCGGGACACGGAGTGCTTCTCCATAAATTCCGACATATCCAGCCGGATGAGAGACTCCGGTGCGTGGAACAGGTCGTCAGCCAGCTGCTTGACAAGCTCCGTCTTGCCCACGCCGGTGCTGCCCACGAAGATGAAGCTCACGGGCTTATGCTTGGGGGAGATGCCCACGCGGTTGCGCCGGATGGCAGCCGCCACGGCGGCCACCGCCTCGTCCTGCCCCACGATGTGCTTTTTCAGCCGCTCCTCCAGCTCGGACAGGCGGCGGAACTCCTCCTCGCGGATCTTGCTGGCGGGGATCTTCGTCCACATTTCAATGACGCGGGCGATATTCTCCATGGTGAGCTGGGGGGCGCCCTTCTTCTCGATCTCCGCCAGCTCCTCCTGCAAGCGCATCTCCTGACTGCGCAGCTCGGCGATGCGGGCATAGCGCTGCTCCAGCTCCTCAGGCGTGAACTCCTTGCCCTCCTCCGGCTCGGCGGACATGAGGGTCTCCCGCTCAAAGGTGATGTTCTCCAGATCCCGCTTCAGCTCCATGCGCCGGTTGATGGAGGCGTCGTGGAGGTTCAGGTCGGAGCATGCCTCGTCGATGAGGTCGATGGCCTTGTCGGGCAGGAAGCGGTCGGTGATATAGCGCTCGGACAGGGTGACCGCCTGACGCAGAACGCCCTCGGGGATCTGCACGCCGTGGTAGTTTTCATAGTAATGGGCGATGCCCTTGAGGATCTGCAGGGTGTCCTCGATATTCGGCTCCGCCACCGTCACCGGCTGGAAGCGGCGCTCCAGGGCGGAATCCTTTTCAATGTATTTCCTGTATTCATTGAAGGTAGTGGCACCTATGACCTGAATCTCGCCGCGGGAGAGGGCGGGCTTGAGAATATTGGCGGCATTCATGCTGCCTTCGGCGTCGCCGGCGCCCACGATGTTGTGCACCTCGTCAATGACCAGAATGATATTGCCGGCCTTGCGGATCTCCTCGATAAGACCCTTCATGCGGCTCTCGAACTGGCCACGGAACTGCGTGCCGGCCACCAGCGCCGTGAGATCCAGCAGGTAGACCTCCTTGTCCCGCAGCTTGAAGGGGACTTCGCCGGCGGCGATGCGCTGCGCCAGTCCCTCGGCGATGGCGGTCTTGCCGACGCCCGGCTCGCCGATGAGGCAGGGGTTGTTCTTTTGGCGGCGGTTCAGAATTTGCACCACGCGCTCGATCTCCTGCTCCCGCCCGATGACGGCGTCCAGCTTGCCCTCGCGGGCACGGCGGGAGAGGTTGATGCAGTAATTATCCAAAAACTTGCGCTTTTTCTCCGTTTTGCTGCCCTTACTGTCCCGACTCTGGCCGGAACCCTCCGTGGGCTGCTTCTCCGCGGGCGTCTGGCTGCCGCCGAACAGGCGGTTCAAAAACGGGAAGGTGGCGGTCTTGCCGCTCTCGTCCTCGTCTTCGCCGCTTTCGTCCTCGGGCATATCCTCCAGCTCCTCGGCGCCGCCGAAGGCCTGCATCATTTCGCCGCTAAGGCTCTCCAGATCCTCCGGCGTGATGCCCATGCGCTTCATCATGTCCTCCACCTGCGGCAGACCCAGCTTGGCGGCGCACTGCAGGCACAGACCCTCGCTGATCTGTTCATTTTTTTCGTTCATCCGGGAGATGAACACCACAGCCACGTTTTTCTTACATCTTGCGCAAAGAGTAGGTTGCATAGTTTCCTCCGTTTTTTCATGCCCTCCGACCTCTACGAAGGGGCTTTGGGGTTTACAGGGATGTGAACCAGTCCATGGGGGCGTGCTCCGTAAAGAATCTCAGCAGCGCAGACTGCTGCACCATGTCCTGCGTGATGACCAGCTGCAGCCGCTGCAGCAGCCACACAGCCAGAAACACCAGCAGCGCCGCGGCGCCCAGTCCCAGCGCGCCGCCGCCCAGCAGATCCAGCAGGTGAAGCCCCGGGAGCCTGCCCACCAGCTTCAGCGCCCGCAGCAGCAGACGGCAAAGGATCATCAGGATCACGAACGCCGCCAGATAGACGATGGCATAGGCCATGGACTGGGCGATGCCGTCCGTTACGGCAGTGACCAGCGACTCCTTGGTCTGCTGCACCATGTCGCCCACGCTGTCGGCAATACGCTTGGCGGTCTCGCCGAAGAAGCCGGCCTGCTCCACCATGGCGGCGGCGCTGTCACCGGAAGCGGCGCTGCCCTCTATTTTCTTTTCCAAAAGGGGGCGGATCCACTTGGCCACCGTCCCCGACAGGGCGGCAGCGGCCAGCCCCGCGCCGATGAAGGACACCACCACAGCGGCCAGACTGCCCAGTGTCTGCAAAAAGCCGCGCTTTGCGCCGATGCCCAAGCCCAACAGCAGCACGCCGACGATCACAAGATCAATCCAAATCATACTCTTTCTCCTCTTTTACGGCAGGTACAGACTGGCGGCATTGGTGCCCACCAGCACCGCCGAGCCGTCGGCTCGCATCAGCACCCGACGGGCGGAGCTGACATCCTCCAAAACGGCGCAGGGCTGCAGCTTCTGGTCGTAGATCACCAGCCGATTGCTGTAAAGCACCGCCAGATAGCGCCCCGCCGCCGACAAGTCCAGCACCTCGCTCTCCACGGCCAGAGAGGCGATCTCCTCGCCGGCCGTGTTCACCGTGGCCAGATGGGTGAGGCCGCCGGAGGAATAGTTCTCCAGCAGCACGGCGGCAAATTTTCCGCCGCCCAGACTGCAGCGGGAAAGCGTTGCGCCCTGATAGCTGTACTCCGTCACCGCGCCGTCGTTCTTCACGAAGCACAGCGCCTTGTCCGTGACGGCGCAGAAGCGGCCGTCCACCGTGCCCAGCTCGTATACGCCGCCGTCCACGGAGGCATCGGCCTGCTGGGCGTCGGAGGTGAGCTTGTAAATTTGCAGGGAGCTGACGAAAGTGCCGCTGTCCTGCCCCATAGCCGCAGCCACCATGTATTTGCCGTTTTCCGACACGGCGGCGGTCATGAGATACTTCTGCGCGGAGCTGAACTCATACAGCGGCTCACCCTTGCCATTATAGACGGACACAGCCGTTTTATATCCTGTTTTTTTCAGCGTCACGGCAAATTTGCCGCCGGCGCCCATTTCCACGGAGAAAATTTCCCCCTCTATGGTCATTTCCTTCACAAGCCCTTTGCTGTCCAGCAGGTGCAGGCTCTTTCCGCCGATCTCGTACACGACGGCAAAGCCGTCCTCCGCGGTCACGGCCACCTGCCCCGCCTGCAGCGCCGTATGGTACACGGCGTTGCCCTTGGCGTCCAGCAGGGTGATCTCCTTGCCGGATGCCACCAGCAGGCAGCCGTCCAGATCGGCGTAGACGCTGGTGCCGTCGCCGTTGTACTGGTAGAGCTTGGCGCAGCCGCTCTCGTCCTTTTCCGCCTGCATATAGGCAATGCTGCGGCGCAGGCCGTCAAAGGCGGTGCGATCCAGCAGCACAAAGGCCGCCACTGCCGCCAGCACCAGAGCAACCACTGCCAGCAGCACCCGCAGCGTTCTGTGGGGCGCCGTTTTCTTTTTGATGCGCTTGGGCGCTTCCTGCTGGGGATCGCCCATTTCAAATTTCATCTGTTCCATTCAGTCGTTCATCCTCATACCAGACCCGTGTGAGATACAGTCCGCCGGGGGGCGCCGTTGGCCCTGCCAGCGTGCGGTTGCCGGAGTCAAGGATCTGGGGAATGTCCTCCGGCAGAAGCTTACCCTCGGCGGCGTAGAGCACCGTGCCGGTGATGGCACGCACCATATTATATAGGAAGCCGTTGGCGCACACCTTCAGCTCCAGCAGCTCCCCCCGCCGCTGCACGCGGCAGTAATGAATGGTGCGCACGGTGCTTTTCACGTTGGTGCCCACGGAGCGCACGGCGGCAAAATCGTGGGTGCCCTCGAACATTCTGGCCGCCCGATCCATGAGCGCCTCGTCCAGCCGCTTGGGGTAAAAATACGCCCGATGGACATAGAAGGGGTTTTTGATGCGGGAATTATAGATGCGGTAGGTGTACTCTTTTTTGATGCAGGAGCCGATGGCGTTGAAATCCTCCGCCACCTCGAAGGCGCTGCGCACCACGATGTCCTCGGGGATGTGGGTGTTCACCGCAAAGGGGATGCGCTCCACGGGGATGCGGGAGCCGGTGTGAAAACTGGCCACATAGTGCTCGGCATGCACGCCGGCGTCCGTCCGGCCGCAGCCCACGCACTTGATCTTTTCCCCGCACACCATGGACAGACCCTTTTCCAGCGTTTCCGCCACGGTCTTTTCGGTTTTCTGCACCTGCCAGCCGTGGTAGGCCGTGCCGTTATACATGAGTATCAGCGCAATGTTCCGCATGGCGCATCCTTTCTTAACCGTATTTTACAGGCCGAATTTGCCCAGCACGATGATGCCGGCCGCCAGCGCCGCAAAGCCTGCCAGCACCAGCCAGTCCGCCGTCTTATAATGCAGCACATGCAGCGCCGTGCGCCCCTCGCCGCCGTGGTAGCAGCGGCACTCCATGGCCGTGGCCAGCTCGTCGGCTCGGCGGAAGGCGGAGATGAACAGCGGCACCAGGATGGGCACCAGCGCCTTGGCGCGCTGGAGAATATTGCCGGATTCAAAGTCGGCACCTCTGGCCTTCTGGGCGGACATGATCTTGTCCGTTTCCTCAATAAGCGTGGGGATGAAGCGCAGGGCGATGGACATCATCATGCTCAGCTCATGCACCGGCACCTTGATCTTTTTCAAAAAGCCCATCAGGGACTCCAGCCCGTCCGTCAGGGCGATGGGGCTGGTGGTGTAGGTCATGAGGAACGTGCCCATGATGAGCATGAGGATGCGCAGGATCATCTTCACCGCCGCCGCAAGACCCTCCCATGTGATGTGGCGCAGGAGCCAGAGGTCGCATATGGCCGTGCCCTTGGTGAAAAACAGGTTCATGACCGCCGTGAAGATGACGATGATCAAAATGGGCTTTAAGCCCTTGGTCAAAGACCGGAACGGCACTTTGGAGGCCAGGATGCACACCGTCAGCACCGCCGCCACAATGGCGTAGGTCAGCACGCTGTCGGCGCAGAACAGCGCCACGATGTAGAGGATCACCGCCAGTATCTTCGTGCGGGGATCCAGCCGGTGCACCACGGTATTCCCGGGGAAAAACTGGCCAAGCGTAATATCTTTCAGCACTGCCCCTCGCCCCCTTTCAGGGTGAGCAGGCGGCGTGCCAGCTCCTCAATGGTATACACGCTGCTGTCCTGCAGCAGACCTCTTTTTTGCAGCTCCATGGCCACTTTTGTGACCTGCGGCACGTCCAACCCCACCTGCAGCAGCTCCTCCGCGCGGGAGAAGACCTCCTCCGGCGTGCCGTCCATGAGCTTGTGGGCGTGGCTCATGACCACGATGCGATCCACGTTTCGGGCGATCTCCTCCATGGAATGGCTCACCAGAATGATGGTGCTGCCCTTCTGCTCGTGGTAGGCGCGCAGCTGGGCGAGAATAGCCTCCCGACCGCGGGGGTCAAGACCCGCCGTAGGCTCGTCCAGGATCAGCACCTTCGGCTCCATGGCGATGACGCCGGCAATGGCCACCCGACGCTTCTGTCCGCCGGACAGCTCGAAGGGCGAGCGCTCCAGTATATCCTCGTCCAGTCCGGCGAAAACCGCCGCCTGACGCACCCGCCGGTCGATCTCCTCCCCCTGCAGCCCCATGTTTTTCGGGCCGAAGGCGATGTCTTTATACACCGTTTCCTCAAAGAGCTGGTACTCCGGATACTGGAACACCAGCCCCACCTGAAAACGCACCTTGCGGATCTCTTTAGGCTTTGCCCAAATGTTCTCCCCGTCCAGCAGGATCTGCCCGTCCGTGGGGCGCAGCAGCCCGTTGAGATGCTGGATGAGGGTGGACTTGCCGGAGCCGGTGTGGCCGATGATGCCCAGAAACTCCCCGGGCATGACCTGCAGCTCCACGTTGTCAATGGCTTTGTGCTCAAAAGGTGTCCCCGCACTGTAGGTGTGCGTGAGAGCCTTTGCTTCTATGATTGGTTTCAAATCTGTTTATTCCCCTTTTATCTCGCCGGAAAAGGCGCGGCAGATGGCGTCTGCACACTCCTCCACGGTCATAGCATCCAGAGGGACGTCTATGCCCCGGCTCCGCAATTCATACAGCAGCTCCACCGTGTCCGGCGCCGCAAGACCCAGCGCCCGCAGCTCCTCCACTCGGGCAAATACCGCCCGAGGCGTGCCGTCCATGGCGATGCAGCCTTTGTTCATGACAATGGCCCTGTCGGCCTCCATGGCCTCGTTCATGTGGTGGGTGATGAGCACCACGGTGATGCCCCGCTCCCGATTCAGCCGGTGCACGGTGTCCAGCACCTCCCGCCGGCCTACGGGATCCAGCATGGCGGTGGACTCGTCCAGCACGATGCACTCCGGCTCCATGGCGATGACGCCGGCAATGGCGATGCGCTGCTTCTGGCCGCCGGAGAGCAGATGCGGCGCGTGGCGGGCATATTCCGCCATGCCCACGGCCTCCAGCGCGTCGTCCACCCGCCGACGTATCTCCGCCGACGGCACGCCCAGATTTTCCGGCGCAAAGGCCACGTCTTCCTCCACCACGTTGGCCACGATCTGGTTATCGGGGTTCTGGAACACCATACCGATGCGGCGGCGGATCTCCAGCAGGAGCTGCGCGTCCTGCGTGTCCATCCCCTCCACCCACACCTTGCCGCCCGTGGGCAGCAGCACGGCGTTCATGTGCTTGGCCAAAGTGGATTTGCCGGAGCCATTGTGACCCAGCACGGCCACAAAGCTCCCCTTTTCTATCTCCAGATCCACCTCCCGCAGAGCGGAGGACTCCTGTCGTCCCCCCTCCTCCGCCGGATAGGTGAAGGTGAGTTTTTCCGTTTGCAGCATAGTTGACATAGTTTTTATCTCATTTCTTATTGCGCTGTTTTTATTCGCTCATCCACCGACCCGTGGCGCCGCAGGGCAGCGCCATGCCGCTTTCGGTGCACGGCAGACCCAGCTCGTCCCAGGTGACCTTGCCGCCCCGCTCTTTGCCGATGAGCACCTGCAGAATATACCCCAGCACCGAGGGTGCAAGCCCCGTGGTGTAGGAATTCAAGATCACGAACAGGGGCTTATCCGACAGCACGCGGGCGCAGAGCTTCACGAAGGGGTAGAGGTTGTCCTCCAGCTTCCACACCTCGCCGCCGGGGCCGCGGCCATAGGAGGGCGGATCCATGATGATGGCGTCGTAGGTCTTGCCCCGCCGGATCTCCCGCTCCACGAACTTGGCGCAGTCGTCCACGATCCAGCGAATGGGCGCCTCGCTCAGCCCCGATGCCCTGGCGTTTTCCTTGGCCCAGGCCACCATGCCCTTGGCGGCGTCCACATGGCACACGGAAGCGCCCGCTGCGGCGCAGGCCACCGTGGCTCCGCCGGTGTAGGCAAACAGGTTCAGCACCCGAATGGGCCTATCGGCGTTTCGGATCTGCTCCATGGCAAAGTCCCAGTTGGCCGCCTGCTCAGGGAAAAGACCCGTGTGCTTAAAGTTCATAGGCTTCACCTGAAAGCGCAGGTCTTTATAGGCCACCGCCCACTGCTCGGGGAGCTTGCGCTTGTCCCAATGGCCGCCGCCTGTGGAGGAGCGGCTGTAGCGGGCGTTGGCCTGCCGCCAGCCGGCATTTTTATGATCCGTTTCCCAGATGGCCTGCGGATCCGGACGCACCAATATCTGCTGCCCCCAGCGCTCCAGCTTTTCTCCGCCGCCGCAATCCAGCAGCTCATAATCTTTCCAACCGTCAGCGATCCACATAAAGGGTCTACCTCCGCATACTAAATCACCGTATTATACACCCACTTGCCGTTCTGCGTCAATAACAACGCAATAAAGAGCCGCAATTTGCAGGGTCTGCCCCGCCGGCGCGTGCCGCAGCGGAGCGGGCTGCATCTTCCTCTTGGATTTTCATCCGCTCTGTGCTATACTTATAGAAAATACCGCTGAAAGGGAGGACATCCGCATGGCGAATTTCACCCGACGGGCGATCAAGGAGACCTTCATCCATCTTCTGGAGGAGCGCCCCCTGAACGACATCACCGTGAAGGACATTGTGGAGCGGTGCGGCATCAACCGCAACTCCTTTTACTACCACTACCAGGACATCCCCACCCTCATTGAGGAGATCATCAAGGAGGACGCCGAGGCCATCATCCGTGCCTACCCCTCCGTGACCACCATTGTGGACGGGTTCGACGCCGTTATAGAGTTTGCCTCCCAGCACCGCCGCGCCATTCTGCACATCTACCGCTCCGTGAGCTGGGAGGTGTTTGAGCGCAAGCTGATGCAGGTGTGCGAATACTTTGTCAGCAGCTATGCGGACACTGCTCTGGCGCAGGAGCCTATCCCCCCCGAGGACAGGAAGACCATTGTTGACTATTATAAATGCGTATGCTTCGGCCTGACCATCGGCTGGCTGGACAGCGGCATGTCCGAGGAGTATATGCGCTCCATCCGCCGCATTTTCCTGCTGAAGCGGGACATGTCCACCGAGACCGCCCGCCTGCTGCGGGATCAGGTGTAACGAAAGCAAGAGCAAAATATTATTTTAGGCACGGGACACCCCCGTGCCTAATTTTTGGCCAATTCAACCGTCCGTGTCTGATTTTCAGGCACGGACGGTCTGTTTGCCTGTGGTCAAAAGCCTCCGGCCGTAGTATTCTCTCTCCTGCAATCAGGAAAAAACAAACAGGAGGTGTACCACATGAAGCTGCGTTCCGCCGTCCCCATGAAGGTGGCCAAATACGGCTACATCATCATTTCCGCCGTTTTCACGCTGGCAGGGCTTCTGATGATCCTGCGGCCTGCGCCATCCCAATCCTTCATCGGCATCTTTTTCGGCGTCGCCCTTCTGGTCTTCGGGCTTATCAAGCTGGTGGGCTACTGGTCAAGGGATCTGTTCCGGTTGGCGTTTCAGTATGACCTGCAGTTCGGCATCCTGCTGTGCGTACTGGGCATCATCACCCTCATCCGCCACAACGAGGCCGTGGCCTTTCTGTGCGCGGCCTACGGCATCTGCATCATGGCCGACAGCCTGTTTCGGATCCGCACGGCGCTGGACGCCAGAGCCTTCGGCATCCGCCAGTGGTGGGTGACGCTGGTGCTGGCCGGTGTGACGGGGCTTATCGGGCTGCTCATCACCCTCTCCTCCGCTGTCGCCGCCACAGCCGTCACCGTGCTGCTGGGCATTTCCTTCGTGTCGGAGGGACTGCTGAATCTGGGCGTCGCCATCAGCATGGTGAAGATCGTGGATAACCAGCAGCCGGACGTGATCGTTTCGGATGATTTTGAAGAATGGGAGGAATCGTAAATGCGTTTTGGCAAAGCGGTGGTAAAGCACCGCATACTCATCTTGATTTTGACCGCGGCTCTCCTGGTGCCGTCGGTGTTCGGCATGATCGGCACACGGGTCAACTACGATATGCTGACCTATCTGCCGGAGGACATAGACACCGTCATCGGCCAGAATGAGCTGCTGAAGGACTTTAACAAGGGCGCTTTCACCTTCCTCATCTTTGAGGATATGCCCAATAAAGACGTGGCCGCCCTGAAGCAGCAGGTGGAGCAGGTGGAACACGTGGATACCGTTTTGTGGTACGACTCTCTGGCCGACCTGTCCGTCCCCATGGAGCTGCTGCCGGAGAAGGTCTACAAAGCCTTCAACTCCGACCACTCCACCATGATGGCCGTGTTCTTCGACTCCGGCACCTCGGAGGATGTCACCATGGACGCCGTGAAGCAGATCCGCAGCATCTGCGGCAAGCAGTGCTTCGTGTCCGGCATGACGGCTCTGGTGGTGGATCTGAAAGACCTGTGCGAGCAGGAGGAGCCGATCTATGTGGCGCTGGCCGTGGCACTGGCGTGCGTGGCCATGCTGCTGTTTTTGGACGGCTGGCTGATCCCCTTCGTGTTCCTGGCCTCCATCGGCGCCATGATCCTGCTGAATCTGGGCACCAACTTCTTCCTGGGCGAGATTTCCTACATCACCAAGGCGCTGTCCGCCGTGCTGCAGCTGGCCGTCACCATGGACTACTCCATTTTCCTCTGGCACAGCTACAACGAGCAGCTGCCGCTTTGTGAAAGCAAAGAGGACGCCATGGCCACCGCCATCCACGCCACTCTCACCAGCGTCATCGGCAGCTCCGTGACCACCATTTCCGGCTTCATCGCCCTGTGCTTCATGAGCTTCACGCTGGGTCGGGATCTGGGCATCGTCATGGCCAAGGGCGTGCTGCTGGGCGTGCTGGGCTGCGTCACCGTGCTGCCGTCTATGATCCTTGTGCTGGATAAGCCCCTGCAGAAGACGAAGCACCGCTCCATCATCCCCGATATGCGGAGCTTCTCCAAGAAGCTGGTAAAGATCTTCCCCGTGTTTCTGGTGGTCTTCGCCCTGCTCATCGCTCCCGCCTTCTATGGCTATGAAAAGGCCAACGACGAGGTCTATTACAACATGGGACAGTGCCTGCCGGAGGATATGAACTATGTCATCGCCAACTCCAAGCTGCAGGAGGATTTCGACATCGCCTCCACCCACATGGTACTGGTGGACGCCGGCCTCTCCCCCAAGTCCGTCAAGAGCATGATAAACGAGATGGAGCAGGTGGATGGCGTGAAATATGTGCTGGGGCTTGAGTCGGTGGTCGGCTCCCGTGTCCCGCAGGAGATCCTGCCCGACAGCATCAAGAGCATTCTGGAGAGCGACCGCTGGGAGCTGCTGCTCATCAACTCCGAGTACGCCCCCGCCAGCGACGCCGTGAACGAACAGATCAGCAGCCTGAGCGCCATCCTCAAGAGCTACGACTCCACGGGCATGCTCATCGGCGAGGCACCCTGCCTGAAGGACATGATCGAGACCACGGATCACGACTTCGCCGTTGTCACGGCGGTGTCCATGCTGGCCATCTTCGTTATCATCCTGCTGGTGGAAAAGAGCCTGACGCTGCCGGTGATCCTCATCGCCGTCATCGAGCTGGGCATCTTCATCAATCTGGGTCTGCCCCACTACTTGGGGCAGAGCATGGCCTTCATCACCCCCATCTGCATCAGCACCATCCAGCTGGGCGCCACCGTGGACTACGCCATTCTGATGACCACCCGCTACAAGGCCGAGCGCATCGGCGGCAGCGGCAAGAAGGACGCCGTTTGGACGGCACTTTACACCTCTATCCCCTCCATCTTCGTGTCCGGCATGGGCATGTTCGCCGCCACCTTCGGCGTGGCTCTGTATTCGGACATTGAGATCGTCAGCTCCATGTGCATGCTCATGGCTCGGGGCGCCGTCATCAGTATGCTGCTGGTGGTCTTCGTGCTGCCCGCCATGTTTATGCTGCTGGACACTGTGATCTGTAAAACAACGCTGGATATGCGTCATATCCCGTGCGCAAAAAAAGCCAAGGAGGTAATCGAGCATGAATAAGAAAGTTACAAAAATCATTGCCATTTGCCTGTGCGCCGCCCTGTGTCTGGGCGGTGCGGGCGTGGCCTTCGCCCAGACGGGCAGCAAGCAGGAGTCTGCGCAGCCCACCGCCGCCCAAAAGGCCGCCGACCTGCAGCAGAAGATCTCCAAGGATGAGACCGTTTATGTGCTGGCCGGCGCCGATGGCTCCGTGCAGAAGATCATCGTCAGCGACTGGCTGAAAAACGAGCTGGGCAGCGCTTCCCTCACCGACAAGTCCGGCCTGAGCAACATCGAAAATGTCAAGGGCGACGAATCCTACTCCATAAACGGCGACAACATGACCGTTTGGGACGCCCAGGGCAACGATATTTATTATCAGGGCGACATCCAGAAGGAGCTGCCCGTGGGGCTTACCGTCCGCTACACGCTGAACGGAAAGGCCGTTTCTCCCGAACAGCTCAAAGGCCAGAGTGGCAAGGTGAGCATCCGCTTCGACTATGAGAACCGCCAGTATGAGACCGTGCAGATAAACGGTCAGAACCAGCGGATCTACGTCCCCTTCGCCATGCTCACCGGCATGATTCTGGACAACGACACCTTCCGCAATGTCACCGTCACCAACGGCAAGCTGGTGAACGACGGCGACCGCACCGTGGTGGTAGGGCTGGCCTTCCCCGGCCTGCAGGAGAACCTGAACCTCAGCCGCGACCAGCTCTCTATCCCCAGCAGCGTGGAGATCACGGCAGACGTCACCGATTTCTCTCTGGGCATGACCGTGACGCTGGCCTGCAACGATCTGTTCAGCCAGCTGGGCGACGTGGATCTCGGCTCTCTGGACGCCGCAGGCTCTCTGAATAAGCTCACCGACGCCATGGATCAGCTGCTGAACGGTTCTTCCGCTCTGTATGACGGCCTCACCACTCTGCTGGATAAGTCCGGCGAGCTGGCGGCCGGCGTGGAGGAGCTGGCACAGGGTGCCGCCGCCATCAAGGCCGGCGCCGACTCTCTGGACGAGGGCGCAGCGGAGCTGAAGGCGGGTCTGGCCGACCTGTCTGAAGGGCTGAACAAGCTCTCCGCCAACAGCGCAGCGCTCAACGGCGGCGCCGAGCAGGTGTTTGATTCCCTGCTGGAAACCGCCACGGCTCAGATCCGCGCCAAGGGGCTTACCGTGCCGGATCTCACCATTGAAAACTACGCCGAGGAGCTGAATAAGCTCATCAAGTCTTTGGATGAAACCACGGTCTATGAAAATGCGCTGACGCAGGTCACCGCCGCCGTGGAAAAGCGGCGCCCCCTCATCACCCAGAAGGTCACCGCCGCCGTCCGCCAGGAGGTGGAGACAAAGGTCACCGCCGCCGTGAAGACAGAGGCCACCACGGCTGCGCAGGCGCAGGTAGCCGAAAATGTCATCCGGACCGCCACCAGAATGACCAAGAAGGACTATGACGCCGCTGTGGCCGCCGGACAGATCCCTCAGGCCACGCAGGACGCCGTGAACGCCGCCATTCAGGCGCAGCTGAGCGATCCGGATGTGCAGAAGCAGATCAACGCCGCCGTGGAGGCGCAGATGGCAAGCGAAACCGTGAAGAACACCATCAAAGCCCAGACCGATGCCCAGATGCGGACGGAAAAGGTGCAGGCTACCATTTCCCAGAACGTGGAGCTGCAGGTGAAGAAGGCCATTGCCGAGAACATGGCCTCCGATGAGGTGCAGAAGCAGCTGCAGGCAGCCTCCGAGGGCAGCAAGACCCTCATTGCCCTAAAGGCCTCTCTGGACGACTACAACGCTTTCTATCTAGGTCTGCTGGACTACACCGCAGGCGTGGATGAAGCCGCCGAAGGCTCCAACGAGCTGTACGCCGGTGCCGGCGACCTGAAGGACGGCACCGCCGAGCTGCGCGCCGGCGCAGCCAAGCTCTATGCCGGCGTGCTGCAGTTGAAGGACGGCACCCCCGCTCTGGTCAGCGGCGTGACGCAGCTGAAGGACGGCGCCATGCAGCTCTCCGAGGGCTTGCAGCAGCTCAACAAAGAGGGCATTCAGAAGCTGACGAAGCTCCTGCAGGACGACCTGGGCGACCTCACCGCCCGCGTGCAGGCCACCATCGACGTGTCCAGGGACTACCGCAGCTTCTCCGGCATCAGCGACGACGCCTCCGGTCAGGTGAAGTTCATCTACCGCACCGACGAGATCGCCTGATCCGCCGCCAGGTCTTTGCCTGCCCGATCAAATATTTGCTTTCAAAAACCGCTTCCCTGCCAAATCCTGCAGGGAAGCGGTTTTTCATGTGGTTGCACCCGCGCGCATAGCGCCGCACATTTGCAACCAATCGTTTCAAATATGCAAAGCCGTTTTTCATGAACCCGCTGAAAACGCGAAAAAATGCGGATGCACAGCGCGCGAAAAAACGGCATGCTATTTGCTTATTAAATAATACCATCGGTAGACAAGGGCAAACACGCCTTCCGGCGTGTCTTTCCGGCGCTTTTTGCCCTTCTCACCTTGACAGGCGCCAGCCCGCCTGCGGCTCGAAAGCCAAAAATCACTCGAAAATGCATCGCCGGCAGGTGCGAAGCAGTTTTGCCGGAGCAGAAATGTGTCCAGACAAGGAAAGCCCCGCAGGGAATACTTGCCGTATTTCCAAGGGGCTTGACATAGCATGGGCGCATTTCTGCCCGTCAAAACCGTGTCTGCCCTTGTCAACCGATGGTATATTCAATAATTTATTATAAAAAATCTGTCAATAGGAGGGAGATCATGTTTATTCCATTTCCGGAGGTACATGTCCCCATGCAGGGGCTGGACGAGGTGAAGCTGCCCCTCATGGTGCCCATCTGCCAGCAGTTCGATGCGGCGCGGATCTAGGATCCGGCGGGGTATCTGACCCAGGCGCTGGAGCGCAGCATCCCTGCTCCCGAGCAATTTGCAGGCAAACGTATCGCCGTAACGGTGGGCAGTCGGGGCATTCCCGCTCTGGCGGAGATGGTCAAGGCCATCTGCGACGCTCTGAAGCGCTGGGGTGCAGAGCCATTCATCGTGCCTGCCATGGGAAGCCACGGCGGTGCCAACGCCGCCGGACAGGTGGAGCTGCTGGCGGGATACGGCGTCACCGAGTCGTCCGTGGGCGCCCCCATTCGCTCCTCCATGGAGGTGGTTTCCTATGGGCAGATATGCGGCGAGCCGCTCTATGGCGACAAGCTGGCCTTCGAGTCCGACGGCATCGTTGTCTTCAACAAGGTGAAGCCCCACACGGAGTTTCGGGCTGCCCATGAAAGCGGCCTGCTGAAAATGGTGGCCATTGGGTTGGGCAATCACAGAGGCGCCACCCAGTTCCACTCCTTCGGCTTTGACCGTTTCCCCGAGCTTCTTCCGAAGGTGGGAGAGCAATTCCTCGCCACCGGAAAGCTGGCCTTCGGCGTGGGCGTGGTGCAGAATGCCTACGACTATATCAGCGACATTCAGGTATGCACCTCCGAGAATTTTATGGAAACGGACGCCGCACTCCAGGCCATTGCCAAGGAAAAAATGGGCAAGTTCCTCTTTGACCACATCGACCTGCTCATCATTGACGAGATCGGCAAAAACATCAGCGGGACAGGCTGCGACCCCAACGTGGTCGGGCGCAACCTCTCCAACACGTTCCATGACATGCTGGATCTGAAAAAGCTCCTGATCCGCTCCATTACACCGGAGAGCCACGGCAGCGGCGTGGGGCTGGGCATGGCCGATATGACCACCCGCAAATGCCTGTGCAGCGTGGATTGGGAGGCCACCTGGGCCAATGTCCTCACCACCGGCTCCATGACCGGCGGCCGCATTCCCCTCTATGCCAACAATGACCGCGAGGCGATCCTTCAGTGCCTCCGCACGGGCAAAACGGACGTGACCCGCCCCTGCATCGTGCGCATTAGGAACACCCTTTGCATGGATCGTTTCTGGGTGTCCCAGCCTCTCTTTGCGCGCATCCGAAACCTGTCCGGCATCCGGCAGGACGGCGATCCGGCGCCGCTGCGGTTTGATGAAAACGGCGACCTGCTTTAATGGATTGCTTCCACCGGCAAACGGAATCTCCTCCCTTCCGCACAAAAACCGCTGTCGCAGCTTGTACGACAGCGGTTTTTCGCGCCCACCGGAGCCGGGCCGTCAGCCGTCCCGAAAGGGCAGATACTCTATGAATTTCTTCACCGCCAGCGAGGCGCTTTCCCGCTCCCGCAGCGCCAGACCTATCTCCCGATACGCCGGAACGGCCAGCTTTTTTGCCACGATGCGATAGGGAATGCGCCGCAGGATCAGCTCCGGCAGAATGCTGATGCCCAGCCCGCTTTCCACCATGGACATGATGGCGTAGTCGTCCCATGTGGTGAAGCGCACGCGGGGCGAAAGCCCTTCCCGCTCAAAAATTTCCGTCACGTCCGTCCTCGCCCCCCGCTCCAAAAGGATGAAAGGCTCGCTGCACAGGGCGCTTGCGGGCACCCGCTCCGACTCCGCCAGCGGATGCCCCTCCGGCAGCACCGCCAGCAGGTCGTCCCGAGCCAGCGGGATAGTTTCAAACGCCGGTCTGGCGGGCAGCCGGACAAACCCGCAGTCCACCCGCCCCTCGGCGATCCATTCTTCGATCTCCGCATAGTCGCCCAGCAAAAGCTCATAGTCAATATTCGGATGATCCTTTTGAAATGCCTTGATGATGTTGGGCAGCCAGTGGGTGGCCACGCTGGAAAATGTGCCGATGCGGATGAGGCCGGACTGCACCCCGTGCAGATCGTCCACCTCCATTTGCAGCTTCCGGTACTCCTCGCAGAGCTTTTTGGCGCGAGCGAGGAGGCGGAAGCCGTCGGAGGTCAGGCTCACCCCCTACCGGCTCCGCTCCAAAAGCGTGACCCGCCATTCCTTTTCCAGGTCGCCGATCATGTGGCTGACGCCGGACTGGGAGTAGTGCAGCACCTCTGCCGCCTTGGTAAAGCTGCCGTACTCCGCCGTTTTGATAAAAGCCATGTATTTCAAGATGTTCATTTCCATAGGTTCGCCCTCGTATCATCCGTTTTTGTGCTGATAAACATGATAAACATTCGCTTTTCAAATGTCTGAAGCAATGATATCATGACACTGCTGATTGTCAAGGGAAAACGCAGTTTTACGCAAGCTGCTGCCCTATGCCGGACGCAGCTATCGGGTCATTACCGTGTGATACTTGCATACAGAGGAATGGAAAAATGCGCAGAGCTTACTTAAAATATTTCGCCGGCCTGCTGGTCTTCGGCTCCAACGGCGTGGTGGCCAGCTTCATCCACCTGAGCAGCTATGAGATCGTGCTGCTCCGCTCCGTGCTGGGCGGCTGCCTGCTGCTGGCGCTGTTTTTCGCCACCGGCCACCGCTTCACATTCATGCACCACAAGCGGGATCTTCTGTTCATTTCCCTTTCCGGCGTCACCATGGCGGTGGAGTGGCTGCTGCTGTTTGAGGCTTATGCCCAGATCGGCGTCAGCCTCGGCATGCTCATCAATTACACGGGGTCGGCGCTCGTGATCCTGTTTTCCCCGCTTTTTCTGAAGGAGCGGATCACCTTTCCCAAGCTCATCGCGCTGGCGGCCGCGCTGCTGGGCGCCTTTTTCATCAGCGGACAGGCCGCCGCCCACGGCGTGAGCGCCTGGGGGCTGCTGTGCGCCATACTCTCCGCCGTGACCTATGCGATCATGGTTCTGACGAACAAGCTGGCGCAAAGCATCAAGGGCATCGAAAACGCCGTGCTGCAGCTCCTGTGTGCCGCAGCCGTTGTGGCCGTATTCGTAGGCTGCAAGCAGGGCTTTTCCATGGACATCGCCGCCGGCGAATGGCTCCCCATTCTGTGGCTGGGCTTTGTCAACACCGGCCTCGGCTGCTATTTTTACTTCTCCTCCATCGGCGCTCTGCCGGCGCAGTCCGTGGCCATCTGCGGCTATCTGGAGCCGCTGTTTGCGGTGGTTTTTGTCCGTTTTGATCCTGAAAGAAACCATGTCGCCGCTGCAGATCATAGGCGCGGTGCTCATCGTCGGCGGCGCCGTTTTCGGCGAATGCTGCCGCGGCCGGAAAGGCCGGTAAGCAGTTAACGCTGTTAGCCGGTCGTTAGAAATTCGGTGGTTTTCAATCCGCAAGCGCAAAAACAGTCCTGAAACCCTTGCAGTTTCAGGACTGTTCCTTTTCATGTGCGCTTCATCATAATATACCCTAATAAAACAGACAGAAAAAGGAGCGGAACACGCGCCCCGCTCCCTGTGATTATTTCAGAATCGTGATAGTACCTTTAATTTGGGTGATCTCCGCAGACGAAATAGCATATCCGTAACATTCAATGATATTGTCCTTTATGGTACAGTCCCTATATTCAGTCAGCGGCGTTGCGATAACCTGATAACCATCTTCAGGAAAATAACCGGCGTTGTACCAACTATCGTATGTTCCGCTTTTGTCCTCAGACGGCAGCAAATCGTCCGCACGATAAGGAGAACTGCCCTCTGTAAATTCTTCGATTGTCAGCTCTTGCGTATTCAAATCATAGCGGTAGATACAGGCATAGGGGGTCAATGTACTGCACATCAAATACGATTCGGTCATCATCTTCTCCGACGGCAACGATATTTTCGGCAATGGCCTCTTTGGGGAAAAACTTATAAAACACATACATTGCACCAATTATATATATTGTCAAGGTTTTCGCGGATTTTCTTGAAATTTCTTTGTTTTCAGAACAAATCAAACCTTCCAATATAGCTTTGCAAAGAAAGAGTGTGCAAAAATGACAAATATCCAAAAGGACATTCTGTTCGACCATCTCATCAGCGGCATGGAAAAGAAAATGCAGACAACGCAGGGAGAAACTCCGCAAAGGTTTCGTCCAATGTGGCGGTGCAGTTCAACCTGATTTTCTTCATCATACCTGACCTCTTGATTTTCAAAATTTCCATCAAAAATCAAGCGCACAGGCGGTTTTCGCAAAAAAAGAAAAAACCGTTGGAATCACAAGGATTCCAACGGTTTTGGTGGAGATAAGCGGGATCGAACCGCTGACCTCTTGAATGCCATTCAAGCGCTCTCCCGGTACAATCGTGTACATACCCCCCTAAAAGGGGGCGGAGAAGCGCTAATACACCGGGAAAGTGATCAATTTTGATTAACCCAATGTCGATTGAAAACAATCAATACCCAATGTAAAAAACAATTCGATGAACTGCGTTCTTTTACAAATGGAACAAAAAACACCCGACAAAAGTCGGGTGTCTTTCGGGACAACTAAAAAGTCATCACACTAAATTAAAAGATGATCAAGATAAAAATCCCGATACACATAATTAGTACGACATTATTGTAAACGATAAGTTTCCTCGTGTCAATAGATATATTCAAGGAATTTTGCTAATATTCTTCGATATTGCACTTGCAATATCATTATATGTTTGATCGGTGATAGTTGCTACGGGAGTTTTAGCCAATCGTTTTTTACTCACTTCCCTCATGTGCACAACATTTGCTATACCGTGTATGGGATAGCTTGCCGAACTTTCAATCTGGACTTCTACTTCATAAAAATCAAGGAAGCGCTCAATAGTATTGCCATTATTCAAATATGACATACATCGCTTGCCATCTTTCTCGTAGAATGAGCTACCTTCATATGTTGTGATTGGAACAACTATTGTCGTATTACCATGGTAGTTTCCAATATTATTCTGCATAATAACAACGGGTCTTTTCCCATTTTGCTCACTACCGATATTTTCCCCCAAGTAACAGAAAAAGACTTCTTTCTGCTTTACGACCCGGGGAGGTGTAGCAAACCTGAGGCTCCAGCTTTTATTTACCCATTTAAGGAAAGCAAGTCTTTTGCGTAATTTGTCGGGAAATATATTCCCTGTAGATTTCATGGTGTTTGATAGCGTTGTGATCTCAGTACCTATATCATTGAATAGTTGAGTTTCCTCTGGTGTCAATTTTTTCACCCCCACAACATAATTTTTGTGTAATAATAGTATATCTTGTCGAAAGAGAAATTGCAAGATGTTAAATTTATTTCGCAAATGAATACTGTCGCCCAACAAGACAACGGGCGTCGTTTTCATATATAACCCGAAGGGAGGTATTTCCGCCGCTGGCCAGTCTGATGACTGGCCTTTTTTTATGCCATGAAAAAGGAGGTTAGATAATGGCAGACGATAAAAAGAATATCCCCGATGCTGGGAAAGTCACTGAACCGCCTAAACAGGAAAAGGCTGAACCTATCAAGGCATCGCCCCCTGTGACGGAACAGGCCGCCCCGGTCAAGCCAGAGCCTACCGTGAAAGGGCCCATTCCCAAGGATGGGCCGTCCCCGGTGAAGGAGGCAGCACCAAAAGAAAAGGTGGCGGCAGCACCCACGGTAGATAAGACACCCTCCACCGCAAAAGAACAGCCCACGCCACCCAAGGATGCGCCTGCGGCAGATAAGGCCACGCCCGTCACAAAAGAGCAGGCCGCACCGCCCAAGGAGAAACCCGCCCCGGCGGTTGAAACCAAGCCGTCCGAAAAGGTGGCTCCGGCTGGCAAGGTGTTGGATTTTGCCGCTGTCCGTGATGAGGGCGTAAAACAGGCATCCCCGCCCAAGGAAAAGCCCCCGGCAGAAAAAGTGGATAAACCGGGCAAAACGCAGGAGACGGCCAAGCCTGCCAAGAGCCGCCCACCCAAGGTTGACAAGGCGGCCCCCGACGAGGCCCAGCCGCCCAAACCTCGAGACAAAGTGTCCCAAGGTAAAAAGGCCGCAACGGTCAAGGAGGCTCCCGCCCAGGAACAGGCCGCCGCTGGCGGTGGTGCTGGCCCCGGTGCCGGGATCGCGGTGGAGCCCAAGACACCTACGCCCCCGCCCCGTCCTGTGGAGGAGGGCAAGCTGGTTTATCTGAAACTTTCCGAGCTCCATCCGTTCCACACATTCCGTCCCCATCCGTTCAAAGTCTCGGACGACGCCAAGATGCAGGAAACCGTCGCGTCCATTAAAGCAAACGGCGTTATGGTTCCCGGCCTTGCCCGCCCGGAGAAAGACGGCAACGGTTTTGAGATTATCGCGGGCCACCGCCGTACTCGCGGCAGTGAGCTGGCCGGGCTGGAGGAAATGCCCTTTATTGTCCGGGATATGTCCGACCAAGAGGCTGTACAGGCCATGCGGGACAGTAACAAGCAGCGAGATCAGACACTTCCCAGCGAATTGGCCGCCCTGCTGGATTTGGAGGTGGAGGCTATCAAACACCAGGGCGGGCGGCTGGACGGCGTTGCTCCCGGCGATGTGGGGAAACGCTCTGTTGAGATCGTTGGCGAAGCGCACGATATGAACTACAAAAAGGTCATGCGGTATCTTCGCCTTAATTCCCTTGTCCCGGAACTGCTGAGTAAGGTGGACGAGAAGGGGCTGGGCTTCATGCCCGCCGTGGAGATCTCGTACATCA
>OIZA01000394.1_pt1 | contig 24078 bp, 21 predicted proteins | sample 1588381 | NCBI WGS metagenome assembly OIZA01 (sample SAMN03283277) | human gut metagenome | biome: human-associated habitat; material: feces | host: Homo sapiens | place: Peru | collected 2012 | reverse complement strand
CACACGTTTCCTTTCTAGAAAGGAAACGTGTGATAATTAACTTCCTAATTATCATACAAGTTAAGAGATGAAAAAAGGATTTAAGAAAAAAATGGTATTATCTTTGGGAGCAATAACAGCGGCGGTGGCGCTTTTTTCGGGATGCGGAAGCAGTTCTTCGGATGAGGTCATCATCTATTCCAATGCGGATGATGAAGCGGTAGAAGCAATGAAAGCGGCATTGGATGAGAATGGATATAAGGGAAAATATATTTTACAGACATTCGGAACGAGTGAACTTGGCGGAAAACTGTTTGCAGAGGGAACGGATCTGGAGGCAGATCTTGTGACAATGAGTTCTTTCTATCTGGAGAGTTCACAGCAGGAAAATAATATGTATGCGGATCTTGCTTTTGACACGGGAGCACTGGAGGATTACCCGGCATATTATACGCCGATCACTTCGCAGGAAGGCGCGATCATTGTAAATACGGAGATGATGAAAGAGAATAACCTGCCGATGCCGGAGTCTTTAAAGGATCTGGCAGACCCGGTATATGATGGTTTTCTTTCCGTCACAGATATTGAAGGGTCTTCCACTGCCTGGCTCATGATCCAGGCGCTGGTAGATGCCTATGGTGAAGATGGTGCAAAGGAAATACTTCGTGGGATTTACAAAAATGCAGGAGATCATTTGGAGGAATCTGGCTCAGGACCGATCAAAAAAGTGCGTGCCGGGGAAGTGGCGGTTGGATTTGGGCTGAGACATCAGGCTGTTGCAGATAAAAAAGACGGGCTGCCGATCGATTTTGTAGATCCGGCAGAGGGAAATTTTTCACTGACGGAATCCGTGGCAGTAATAGACAAGGGAGAAAAAACAAATCCGCTTGCAATGGAGATGGCAGAGTGCATTATCAAAAACGGAAGACCGAAGCTTATAAAAACCTATCCGAATCCATTGTATCAGGGAGAAACCGCAGATCCGGAAAATATTTCCGCCTATCCAAAAACTTTTCCGGAAAAACTGACCGTGGATCTTTTGGAACAGCACAAAGAATTATCAAATGAATGTAAATAGAATCAGGAGGAATCAGGATGAAAACATATAAATTACTGACACCGGGACCGCTCACGACATCAGATACCGTAAAAAAAGAAATGATGTTTGACCACTGCACCTGGGATGATGATTATAAAAAGATCACACAGAAGATACGGAAAGAACTTCTTGCACTTGCACATGTGAGCGAGGAGGAGTATACGGTTGTTCTGATGCAGGGAAGCGGTACATTTGGAGTGGAGTCCGTAGTTACCAGTTCTGTCGGGCCGGATGAGAAAATCCTTGTGTGCAGCAACGGCGCATACGGAGAGCGAATGGCGCAGATTGCAAGGCAGGCGGGCAGACAGGTAGTGGTATATCGTGAAGAATTTAACAAGATTCCGGACGCAAAAAAAATAAAAAAAATCCTGGAAGAGGATGCGTCGATCACACATGTCGGAATGATACACAGTGAGACGACCTCCGGTATTTTAAATGATATTGCGTCTGTGGGAAAAGTTGTAAAGGAAGCTGGAAAAACATTTATTGTGGACGGAATGTCTTCTTTCGGCGGAGTTGAGATCGATGTAAAGGGAATTGGAATAGATTTTATTATCAGCAGTGCGAATAAGTGTGTGCAGGGAGTTCCGGGCTTTTCTTACATTATATGCAGACGGGATGTTTTGGAAAAATGCAAGGGAAAATGCAGCAGCCTGTCGCTGGATCTCTATGATCAGTGGGTTACAATGGAAAAAGACGGCAAATGGCGTTTCACATCCCCGACCCATGTTGTGCTGGCATTTGCAAAAGCACTCGAAGAACTGAAAGAGGAAGGCGGTATTCCGGCAAGAGAAAAGCGGTATCGGGAAAACAACAGAAGACTGATCGCGCGGATGCAGCAGATGGGAATAAAAACTTATATTGAAGAAGCGTTTCAGGGACCGGTTATCACGACTTTCCTTTATCCGGAAAGCAGTACATTTTCTTTTCAGGAAATGTATCAGTATATCAAAGACCGGGGATATGCGATCTATCCCGGAAAGGTAACAGATGTGGATACGTTTCGTATCGGAAGCATTGGGGAGATCTATCCGGAGGATATGGACCGTGTATGCGATATCATAGAAGATTTTTTTAAGGGACATTGTCAGGAGGAAAGAGCATGAAGAAAATAGAGGCCGTTATTTTTGACTGGGCGGGAACTACCGTAGATTATGGATGCTTTGCACCGGTACAGGCGTTTATCAGCGCGTTTGAAAAGTACGGTATCACGCCGACGGTCGAAGAAGTAAGAAAACCGATGGGAATGTTAAAGCGCGATCACATCAGAACCATGATGCAGATGGATCGTATCCGTGAGGCGTGGAAGCAGATCCATGGCAGAGAATATACGGATACGGATGTGGAAGAGGTATATCAGTGCAGTGAAGTCTCGATCTTAAAGATCTTAAAAGATTTCGCCGAGGTAAAACCCTATGTCACAGACACCGTAAAAATACTGCGTGAAAAAGAAATCAAGATCGGATCGACGACCGGGTATACGGATGAAATGATGGAGATCGTTGCGCCAAAGGCGAGAGAAAACGGGTATGCGCCGGACTGCTGGTGCAGCCCGAACGCAGTCGGAAATATGGGAAGACCATATCCATACATGATCTTTCAGAATCTTCAGAAACTGCAGGTGAGCTCCGTACATCATGCGGTAAAAGTCGGGGATACGGTTTCAGACATCAAAGAAGGGCTTGCAGCCGGACTGTTTTCGGTGGGGGTCATTGAAGGAAGTTCACTGCTTGCGATGTCGGAAGAAGAATATGAAGCTCTGTCAGCAGAGGAAAAGAAAGCCTCCTGTGAAAAAGTACGCAAGATCTATAAAGAGTGCGGAGCAGATGATGTGATCCGGAACATGTCGGAATTACCGGCGCTACTCGATCGGATCATGGACTGATTCTGTATTATAATAGAATAAGGCAGAAAAACCGGCGGTCTGAAATGATTTTCAGACCGCCGGTTTTGTTGTAAAAATACACAAAAGTCAAAACGCATTGTCATGAATCATGTACATTGACATCAAAAGTGGAATCTCTTACACTGAAAAAGCGAACAACCGCTTGCGCAAAAGGCAGAAAGAGGTGCGAAGAAGCAGAAAAGAGCAGAAAATGGGTGTAGCTGCAACAGATACGCGCGGGCGGAGCATAAGGGAAGGAGATTACAGAAAAAATGAAAAGAAACAGCAAAAGACTTGTGGCAGTAATGTTAAGTGTGGGGCTATGTGCCGGCGTCCTGGCCGGATGCGGGGCAAAAAGCGGTGCAACAGCGGAAGCGAGTACGGAAGCGGGTACGGGGACGCAGGCGGAAACGGAACAGGAAGCGATCCGGACCACAGAGGAACCGGGTGAGACAGAAGTGGAGGAAGCGTGGAGTGACGTTTTTGTGGAACCGGTTGCGGGCATATCTGACGATTTTATCCGTGGAATGGATGCGTCGGCAGTGCTTTCGGTCGAAAAAAGCGGTGCAAGGTACTACGGTTACGATGGAAAAGAACAGGATGTGTTTAAGACACTGGCAGAATCCGGCGTAAATTACATCCGTCTGCGGGTCTGGAACGACCCGTATGATGAAAACGGAAATGGTTACGGTGGCGGGGATAATGATGTCGCAACTGCGATCGAACTCGGAAAGCGCGCCACGCAGTATGGAATGAAAGTAAACATCGATTTCCATTATTCGGATTTCTGGGCAGACCCAAAGCGGCAGCATGCGCCGAAAGCCTGGGAAGGCATGTCTGCGGATGAGAAAGCGGATGCACTTTATGATTTCACGAAGGAGAGCCTCACACAGATCTTAGACGCGGGAGTCGATGTCGGAATGGTACAGGTGGGAAATGAGATCAACAACGGAATGTCCGGTGAGACGGATGTCCCGGCGGTGATGGAGCTTCTGGACGCAGGCAGCAGGGCGGTGCGCGAGATCGCCGGTTCCTATGGAAAAGATATCCAGATCGTATTACATTACACCAACATCGAGGACAATGACGAAGTGGATACGATGGCGGCGAACTTAAAAGAATACGGGGTGGACTACGATATTTTCGGACTTTCCTATTATCCGTTCTGGGACGGCACAAATGAAAACATGCAAAACGTGGCGAAAAACATTATGGATCGTTACGGGAAAAAGGTTGTGATCGCGGAAACATCCTACTGTTATACCGAAAAAGACGGGGATGGGTTCGCGAACAGCTTTGACGGGATCGAGGATGCGGTGGATGGATACGCGCCGACCGTGCAGAGCCAGGCAACCATGATCCGCGATATCTGCGCGGCGGCAAACGAAGTTGGCGTGATTGGCGTATTTTACTGGGAGGGAACCTGGATACCGGTCGGTAGTGCAGATAAGGATAATTCCGCGCTGTGGGAAAAATACGGAAGCGGCTGGGCAAGCAGTTATTCGGCAGAATACGATCCGGACGACGCCGGGCTGTATTATGGTGGCTGCTCCTGGGATAATCAGGCGATGTTTGATTTTAACGGACATCCGCTCCCATCCTTAAATGTATTCCGGTATTTAAAGGACGGACATACCGTGCCACTTGCGGTGGATTTCATCCCGCAGACGACAGTTTCCTGCGATGTGGGCGAGACACTGGCGCTTCCGGAAACGGTGGAAGTGGTATACAATGACCGCTCGGCAAATACGCAGGTGCCGGTTTCTTGGGATGCGTCACAGGCTGCGGCGATCGATACGAAAAAGGCAGGCACTTATACTGTGGACGGAATGCTTTCGGATGGTACGGCGGTTACTGCCGATGTTGATGTTCAGATGGTAAACTATGTAAAGAATCCGGGATTTGAGGAGGCGGACCACTCCATGTGGCAGATTTCCTACGCCGGAGAAACCGATCCGACCGACTATCAGGAAAAAGCGGATGACGCGCATGACGGAGATTTTTCCCTTCATTTCTGGTCAGACTCCGATATGGATTTTTCGGTTGAGCAGACACTGACGGATCTGCAGGCGGGAACCTATCAGTTTTTCGCGTTTGCGCAGGGCGGGGATATGGAGAGTACCTCTGATCTGGAATTGTATGCAGTGGTAAACGGGGAAGAGATCGGGGCGGATACATTCATGCTGACAACATGGACAGACTGGAAACAGCCGAAGGTGGATAACATTGAGATCCGGGACGGAGATACCCTTACGATCGGGGTGCGTATGAAATGCAATGCGAACAGTTGGGGAACGCTCGATGATTTCACATTAAACCGGATATCTGACTAAAAAGCATGGAAAAGCCTGTGCCACAATGGTTTATCGGTTGCACAGAAGGCCATAAGAAAAAACAGATTGCCAAAAAATAACAATTAGCAATGGCAAAGTGCACAAAAATAGAGAAAATATATTATAAATCATGTACATTGACACAAAAAGACGCAGGCATTATACTTTAACCATAGAACAACCGATTGCGCAAAGAGAAGAACAACCGTAAAATGGTATGAAATGCGCAGTTAAACGAGGAATAAGGGAGGAATTTTCAATGAAGAAAAAAGTATTGAGTACATTACTTGCAGCGAGCATGGTAGTTTCTTTAACAGCATGCGGAAGCAGCAAGGATGCGGCAGACACGACATCCGCAGACAGCGCATCTGCAACAACAGCAACAGAAGCATCCGCAGACAGCGCAAAGGCAGCGGATGACGCAATCGCAAACCTGATCGCTGCAACAGACGGAACCGTAGACATCCAGCTCTGGTGCTCAGAACTGGAAGCTTATCAGACAGTTATGAAAGAACTGACAGACAAATTCCAGGAGCAGTACTCAGATGTAGATTTTAATATCACGATCGGAGCAGTATCTGAGGCAGACGCAAAGGATAAGATCCTGGAAGATATCGATGCGGCAGCAGACGTATTCGTATTCGCAGACGATCAGGTCAATGATCTGGTAAACGCAGGCGCACTTCAGGAAGTTGCAGCTACCTATACATATGATCCGAAGGAAACAAACTCTGCGGCAACGGTTGCGGCAGCTACCAAGGACGGAAAGCTTTACGCTTACCCGCTCACCGCTTCCAACGGATATTTCCTTTATTATGATTCAAACATCTTCTCAGATGAAGATGTAGCTTCCTGGGAAGCACTTACTGCAAAAGCAGAACAAGCAGGCACGAAAGTAGGTATGAATGTAGCAGATGGCTGGTATCTGTACGGATTCTTCACTGGAGCAGGCTGCAAACTTTCCATGAACGATGACAACTCCAATAACTGTGACTGGAACTCCGCAACGGGTCTTGCGGTAGCACAGAGCATTGAAAACATTACATCTTCACCGGCATTTGTGAGCGTATCAGATCAGGATGCGATCACCATGTTAAATGATGGTACACTTGGCGCATATGTTTCCGGTACATGGAATACAGGTTCCTTTGAAGAAAAATACGGCGATGGTTATGCAGCATGCAAACTGCCTACCTTCGATGTAAACGGAACCGCTACTCAGATGAGATCTTACGCAGGTTACAAATTTGTTGGTGTAAACTCACACGCAAAGAATGTTGGATGGTCTATGCTTTTGGCTGAGTACCTTACCAATGAAGAAAGCCAGCTTATGATCGGAAATGCAACAGCAGAAGGTCCGGCTAACACAAAGGCGGCTGAGCAGATCTCTTCTCCGGCACTTGCGGCACTTTCCGCACAGTCTGAATTCGCAGATCAGCAGGTAGTAGGACAGAACTACTGGGATCCGGCAAAAGCGCTTGGACAGAACCTGGTTGACGGCGCAACAGACCTTCAGGGTGTATTAGATGACGCAGTAGCAGGTATCACACAGCCGGTAGCTGAATAATGACATCATAAAAATATAGTAAGACGAACATTGCTTCCATATGCCTGCCCTGTGTGGGCGGGCATGTGGATTCTCAATTCACGCGCATAGGGAGTGAATCTATGAAGACCTTTTTAAATTCAGTCAAAAAATACTTTGCTGATTTCGGAAAAGCCGTGGCAAAGGGCGATATCTGGTGCAAGCTTTCCCTGTTGGTGCTGGGTGCCGGATACTGGGGACGGAAACAGATCGTAAAGGGAATTCTAATGACCGCCATCGAGGTGATCGTGATCCTGTTTACCGGACTTTTTTCTATCAATTATATTAAAGATCTGAATACGCTTGGTACGGTACAGTATGAAGCCGCATTTGATCCGCTGACCATGAAAAACACAGTTAATGATTACGACAACTCACTGCTCATCCTTTTGTATGGCATCGTGGGTCTTCTGGTAATCGTGGCGTTCATATTTTTATACATAAGCAACATGAAAGCGGTATATCGCCTCCAGCTTATGAAGGAAGAAGGAGAACACATCAATACTTTTGGGGAAGATGTGAAATCCCTGTTCAACGGAAAATTTTACATTACCTTACTTACACTGCCGAGTATCGGCGTTATCATGATGAATATCATACCGATCCTGTTCATGTCATGTGTGGCATTTACAAACTATGATATCAATCATATGCCTCCAAACTACCTGTTCACCTGGGTAGGACTTCAGAACTTTAAGGATATGTTAAGCGGCGGCACGACCATCACATTTTCATACGCGTTCATCCGGATCCTGGCATGGACACTGATCTGGGCGGTGCTTGCGACATTTACGACATTCATCGGTGGTATTTTACTGGCAAAGCTCATCAACCATGAGCATACCTACTTCAAGAAGATGTGGAGATCGCTCTTTGTAGTGACGATCGCGATCCCGCAGTTCGTAACCTTACTTCTGGTAAGTAAAATGTTCAGCGATCACGGTATCGTGAACACGCTCTGTTCCAACATTGGACTGACCGGCTGGCTCAACGACATCGGACTGGTTTCCGGAAGTTATATTCCGTTTCTGTCAAAGCCGGGCTGGGCACATGTGATGATCATTTTGATCAACATCTGGGTCGGCGTTCCGTATCAGATGTTATCGGCAACCGGAATCCTTATGAATATTCCGACAGACCAGCTGGAAAGCGCCCGCATTGACGGCGCGAACAAATGGCAGATCTTCTGGAAGATCACAATGCCGTATGTCCTGTTTATCTGTGGACCTTCTCTGGTACAGGGCGTGATCGCAAACATCAACAACTTTAACGTTATTTACCTGCTCACAAGTACAACTGCCACGGCAAATATGGCGTTTGCGAACTCCAACGCCAAGGAGACAGACCTCCTTATCACCTGGCTGTTTACATTGACAAACGATAACTCAAACTACAAGATGGCGTCCGTAATCGGTATTATTTCCTTCGCTATCTGTGCCCTTCTTACACTGCTTAGTTACACCAGAATGATCAGTGGCGACAAAGAGGAGGTATATCAATAATGAGAAAGAAAACTTGGAAAATAATTGTAAGACACCTGGTACTTGCTTTCCTCGCATTTATCTGGCTGATCCCGATCGTGTGGCTGGTTGTTACTTCACTCTCCACAACAAAGGGCGTAAGCTACCAGCACTTTTTCCCGTCACACTGGACACTTGGAAATTATCACCAGCTGTTTTTTCAGACAGATACCGCGGCGAACTTCCCGGCATGGTTTAAAAATACGTTTATCATAGCATTTTTTACCTGTATTGTTTCATCCGCATTTGTACTGATGGTTTCCTACGCATTCAGCTGTATGAGATTTAAAGCGAGAAAACCGCTCATGAGCTTTTCGATCATCCTTGGAATGTTCCCTGGCGTACTTTCCATGATCGCGGTTTACTTCGTATTAAAAATGCTCGGACTTACCGATTCACTTGCAGGACTGGTCATTGTCTATTCGGCGGGTTCCGGACTCGGATTTCTGGTATTGAAGGGATTCTTCGATACGATTCCGGCTTCCCTGCGTGAGGCGGCACGCCTGGAAGGAGCATCCGAGGCAACGATTTTTACAAAGATCATCATTCCGCTTTCCAAACCGATGATCGTGTATACCATCATCAATGCGTTCTTAAATCCATGGATGGATTTCGTTATGGCGCGTATCATGATCAAATCCAAAGATTCTGCGGACTGGACCGTAGCGATCGGACTTTACAACCTGCTTCAGAAGACCCTGATCGGTGATTACTTCTCTATCTTCTGTGCCGGCGGTGTAATGATCGCAATACCGATCTCGATCCTCTTTGTAGTAATGCAGAAGTTCTATGTAGAAGGAGTTACAGGCGGAGCAGTAAAAGGTTAATTACATTTATAATAAGGAGAAAAGAAAAATGGATAAATTCGTATTAAATCTTATTCATCGTCCGGAAATGGTTCCAGAATATTCTGCGACTGTGACAGGACAGGGAAAAGAAGAAGATATCGGAGATAAGGCGCTGCTTACCGAATCTCTGGATATTTTCAAGACACAGCAGAGACTTGCGCATGAGAACGGCTTAAAGGTAACGATCCAGATGACCTATGCTTCTCTTTTCAATGATGAAGCGGTAGAGATCGCAAAACACGATCATGAAGTATACGGCGATGAGATCGCATTATCCTTACTTGGTCTGCCGTGCGAGGAATTCCGTGAAAAATACAAAACAAAAGATTTCTGTATCTGGATGTTTTCCATGGAAGACAAAAAAGCGATCGTAAATGATGTATTTGAAAAATTCCACGACAGATTTGGCTTCTATCCGGAGTCCACAGGTTCCTATTATATGGATGCGGATCTGACCAATTACATCAAGGCAACTTATCCGACCGTAAAATGTGCGGTTGCAACCTGCTGGGAGGAAGGCCCGAAGGCATACCATACCTGCAACAACTCCTGGTATACCTTATTTGATGGCGGCCCATGGGCGCCGTGGATCCCGTCCAAGCAGAACACACACGCACCGGCGGCAAACAAAGAGGAAGACAGTGGTATTGTAGCAATTCCGCATCTTTCCCGTGACCTGATCGCGTGCTATGATGGAAATGGTTCCAACTTTGGAACACATCCGCAGAACGTACTCCGTGGTATGATCTATGATACCAAGACATGGGAATATCCATATCTGTACAACCTGATTGACCAGTATCGTTCCCTGGAGAAGTACAACAACGGATATTCCTACAACATGATGTTCGTTGGACCGGGCTGGATGAACAAGATGGGACGCTGGGAGCAGCCGTATGAGCTTCTCTACAAATCCTACAGCGATGGATGCGCTTACTATGGCAAGCTGAAAAAAGAAGGCCAGCTGATCGATATGACAATGTCTGAGTTCGCAGACTACTATCGTGAGAAGAAAGGCGTAAACCAGAACAATTACAATGAGCCGGAATGCGCACTGTGGAGAGATATCTTATATGGATCTGACAAACAGTTATTCTGGTACTGCGATCCGTACATGAGAGCATGTGTCAATATGGATCAGGGCGGTGCGATCGTGGATCTTCGTCCTTACGCAGCAAAACTGGAGTGGCCGGTTGGTATCGGAACCAAGCATGTGCAGGATGCGTCCTACCCATTCCTGATCCAGGAGAAATACCGTGCAGGTTATTTCACACACTACGCAGGAGAAGGAACTGTAAGAAGCGCGAAGCTTTCTTACAAAGGAGAGGAAGTAGACCTTTGTCTCTGCCCGACACACGCACACTTCTCGCAGGAAGGCAAGACAAGAATCCTTACACTTGATCCGGTTACGATCGAGTTCCGTGATCTGACTGTAAAATTACAGACGAAAGAATATTTCGAGGAAGGATCTTCCAACATCAAGATCGAGAGAACAATCCTTGAGATGAGCAACCCGGACGCAGAAGTAACCTTAAATGAATACATGGTTGCATGCTACGGCACAACGGAATATTCCGAAGATATGTCCCACATCACATTAAAGATTGACGGACCGGAAGAAAAGACCATCAATTACGAATACAAATGTCGTGAAGAAGGCGTAAAGGGTGCCACAGAGGTTTCCGCAGTCATTCCTGAAATTGAGACACGGGTATCCATGACAGCATCTGACGCGGAAGCGGAAGGTTATGTAAAAGAAGGATATGCATTCTCCCCGATGTTCACATTGGGTTACAGAAAAACAATCTCAGATAAGGAGGTATTTGCGACATGGCTCAACTTGGCAAAGGCAAATTAAATTATAGATGCCCATCCTGTTTTTTAAGAGATCTGGACATTGATATGTTTTATAACAAAGATACCGGTATTTACAGCTGTATTCGCTGCCAGTACAGAGGAACGGAAGAAGATGTATTAGAGAAAAATGAAATGATCCGTTTCCGCTACAAAGCGATGCACGAGAGAATTACAAAGTTTGATTTTGATTAAAAACAGAAGCTGCCGTACAAATGTGCGGCAGCTGTTTTCAAATAGGAAAATGGGAATTGTCATGCAGAAAAAAGAAGGAGAACGATATGAAATTTGTCAAGGGAATGGATTTATCAACTTTGCTGGAACTGGAAAAATGTGGAGCAAAGTATTATGTTGATGGAACGGAAATGGATATTTTGGACATCATGAAAAAATATGATGTGGATACGATCCGCATCCGTCTGTGGAATGATCCGTGGTCGGAAAGCGGAGAATCTTACGGCGCGGGAGAAAATGACTTAAAGACCACGCTTGCGATCGCAAAGAAAGTGACAGACGCAGGGCTTGGTGTGCTGTTAAATTTCCACTACAGCGATTTCTGGGCGGATCCCGGAAAACAGATAAAGCCCAAGGCATGGGAAGGTTACAGCGTAGAAGAGCTGGAGCAGGCAGTTTATGATTTTACTGCGGACACGATGAAAGTATTCAGAGAAAACGGCATCAACACGACAATGGTGCAGGTTGGAAACGAGCTTTCCAACGGACTGCTCTGGCCGGAAGGAAAAGTTCCGAATTATGATAACATCGCGAAGTTTGTCAATGCGGGCATCCGTGGCGTGCGCGCAGTGGAGAAGGATGTGCCGATCATGATCCATCTTGACAATGGCGGAAACAATGCGCTTTACCGCGAGTGGTTTGATGAATTTACAAAACGTGGGGAAGATTTCCAGATCATTGGTCTGTCATACTATCCGTTCTGGCATGGAACGCTGGATATGCTGACAGACAATATGAATGATATTGCAGAGCGTTACGGAAAGGATCTTGTGATCGCGGAAGTTTCGATGGGCTATACGATGGAGGATTATAAGGCTTACGAAAAGCTTTCGGATAAGGAAAGAAAAGGTTACGCGACCAGACCGGAGCTGGTGGAAAAGATCGAGTATCCGATGACGGTTCAGGGACAGTGCGATTTTATGGAAGATTTCTTAAAACGCATCAGTCACATCAAAGGAAACAGGGGAAAGGGCTTTTTCTACTGGGAGCCGGCGTGGATTCCGGTTGCCGGTTCCGGATGGGCGACTCCTGCATCTTTAAAATATATGAATGACAAAGGCCCGTGCGGGAATGAATGGGCAAACCAGGCATTGTTTGATTACGACGGAAATGCGCTTCCAACCTGGAATCTGATCCGGGATTTTAAGGCGCAGGATTAAACTGGACAGTTTTTTTCTGATTAAGGTTAAAAATTATTTTCCACTGTGCTATAATAACAGACAGTCTGATGATAGAAATTAAGGTGAGAGAAAGTGGAAAGTAACAATAAGACAGAACTTATGACAGAGGGCGGCATCGCAAAGAAAATATTTTTCTTTTCGGTGCCGCTTATTCTGGGTAATCTGCTGCAGCAGTTATACAATACGGCAGATTCCGTTATTGTGGGAAATTTTGTGGGAAGCAATGCACTGGCAGCGGTCGGTTCGAGCACATCGATCATTTGTCTTCTGATCTCATTTGCTCAGGGTGTGGCAGTCGGCGCTGGCGTGATCGTGGCGCAGCATCTTGGAGCAAAGGAAAAACAGGGCGTGGAGGATGCGGTGCATACCGCACTTGCACTGTCTGCAATTCTTGGTGTGATCATAACTGCGGGTGGGGTATGCTTTAGCTATGTGCTGCTGCGCTGGATGCATACGCCGGCGGAAGTGTTTGATGATTCTGCTCTGTATTTGCAGCTTTATTTTGGAGGGCTGATTTTCAGCGTGCTTTATAACATGGCGGCGGGAATCTTAAATGCGGCAGGGAATTCCAGGCGTTCGCTGCTTTATCTGGCGATCGCATCGGTTACCAATATAGTACTGGATCTGGTGCTGATCGCAGGATTCCATATGGGAGTTGCGGGTGCGGCGGTTGCGACGGATATCAGCCAGCTTGTCTCCTGCGTGCTGGCATTGCGTTTCCTGGGGCGTGTCCATGCAGATTACCGGGTGAGCATAAAAAAGATACGGGTGCAGAAAAAGATGGCAGCCCGCATTATAAAAATCGGACTGCCGACCGGTATTCAGAATATGGTCATCTCATTTTCCAATGTACTTGTACAGTCCAGTGTGAACGGCTTTGGGGCTGCGGCGATGGCGGGATTCGGTGCGTATATGAAGATCGACGGCTTCAATATTCTTCCGGTCATGAGCTTCAGCATGGCGGTGACGACATTTACCGGACAAAATTATGGCGCTGGCAAGATTGACCGTGTGAAAAAGGGCATGTGGGTGACACTTGCAATGGGCTTTGCATACACGATCCTGACAGGAATTTTGCTGCTTACCTTTGCAGATCCGCTGATGCGGATGTTTACAAAGGACGCGGAAGTGATCGCGTTTGGGAAGCTTGCCATGCACTATTTCTGTCCGTTTTATTTTCTGCTCAGTATTCTGCACGGGCTGGCGGGAACTGTGCGTGGAACGGGAAAGAGTGTGCCGCCGATGGTGATCCTTCTGACATCCTTATGTCTGTTCCGTATCATCTGGATTCAGTTTATTCTCCCGCTTTTTGGGGCGATTGACGGAGTGTTTGTCCTGTATCCGGTGTCATGGGCATTCGGTACGGTTCTGATGATATTGTATACATGGAAAGGAAAATGGCTGGTGGTGAAAGCAGAGACTTGATTATACAGACTGTATATATACGGAGGCTATCTGATCGGAGTGGAGTCCTATGACAATCCGGGCAGCACTTATTCTTATGAACTGCTTGTGCTTGACTGTACAAAACTTGCAAATGGAGATCCGGCACCGTGGATTTACACATCGGGCAGACAGACAGTTCCGGGGAACAATTTCTGGACGATCTGGCAGCCACAGTATGGATATTACTGGACATTGTTCCGCGTATATGATGCAGACGGGAATCTGATAGACGAAGACTGCTACGGATTTCAAAATGCACAGTAAAGAAAAATTATATAAATTTGACACATTCCGGTTAATTTGTGGGTAAAAACAGTACAATAAAAAACGCCGGGAGCACATGATTTTTAACAAAATCGCGTGTTCCCGGCGTTTTTTCAATGAGCGCAGACGGCGGGATTCGAACCCGCGTGCCGGTTGCCCGGCAAACTGATTTCGAGTCAGCCCCGTTATGACCACTTCGATACGTCTGCAAAACAAACTAACTTCTACATTATATCATAAAAAAAGCGAAATGCAAGATTAGGATGAAATCATTTCTTTGCTTCGTTTTTACAAAAAAGCATCTGTATTTTACATAGTTTAAAATTTCTATAAAAAGTTGAAAAGAAATTTACAGAATTTAAGAAAAACTTTGCAAAATTTTTACGGCATACAGATAGTTGCCTGAAAAGTGCAATGCTACACTTAATAAGTCGCTGAAAAACAAAAGATAAATAAAGGAGAGAATATTATGAAAAAAGCACTTGTATTTTTAACAGCAGTTGCAATGTCGCTGCCGCTTGTGGCATGTGGTAGCCAGGATGCGACGCCTTCAGCATCAAAGGAAAGCGAACAGAAAAATCTGTCTACATCTGCGGAGAGTGTGGAGGAAGGTTCCAACAAATCTGCTTCCGGAGAGTCTGATACAGATGTATATGTTGATATTTATGGTGTATATGGACAGGATGATATCAGGGCGCAGTTTATACAGGAAAAAGCAAATGAATATGCAAAGCAGTATGAGGAAGAAACCGGAATTTCGGCTAAGATCGAATATGTTTCACAGGATGGATATGATGGTGTGGCTGAAAAATTGACGGCAGGAGCTGTATCAAATGAATTGCCGGTAATTGGTCAGATCGAGGAATCTTTTCTGCCGCAGTTCTATCCGATTGCTTCGGATTTAAGCAATTATCTGGATCAGGATGTTATCGACAATTATCTGGATGGATTAATGGTTTCTACCTATTATGATGATACGTTATATGCTGTGCCGGGAGGACGTTCTTATCCGGTGTTATATGTGAATAAAGATCTGGTAGAACAGTCCGGCCATACGGTGGATGAAATAAAAACATGGGATGATTTTCATACAGTTGCATCCGATATCGCAGCTTTGGGAGACGATATTGAAGGTTACGGCGTATTCTGGGATACGGATTGCTGGATGTGGGAATCTGCTTTGTATTCAAATGGTGGAAGTGTGACAAGTGATGATGGAACGGAGGTTACATTCCAGAAAGACGGAGCCGGAGCTGTTTTCCCGCAGCTGGTAAAGGATATGCTGGCAGATGGAAGCGCATATTCAGCTTATGGTGAGACAGCTTCCAGTCCGGAAGATGTTTATGAAGAAAAATTCCTGCAGGGAAAACTGGGAATGCTGTTTACTTCATGTACAACATATGGAAGTCTGAAAAACCTTATTGAGACAGAAGGATATGAGCCGGTTAATATTGTAATAACAGATCAGCCGGCCGGAACAGATGGAAATTCAGTTACTACGGGCGGTTCTAACTTTATCATTTGTAACAAAGCTACGGAATCACAAAAGAAAGTTGCAGCAGGATTTCTGACTTATTTTTCATCGGATGAAAATCAGGCAGGATGGAATATGAAATCAGGATATCTGGCAACTACAAAGTCAGTTTATGATTCAGAATATTATAAGGAAAATGCCAAAGATCCAAATCTGGTACAGATCGCAGAGGGCGTTAAATATGCACACAAACGTCCGCAGACAAAGCACTGGAGAGAAATGTATACCTATATGGTTCAGTATCTGGAGGATTTTGCAATGCATCCGGATAAATATGACTGCAATGAACTGATAAATAATATGGCGGAATATTGTCAGGGAATCATCAAGGATGGAGGACAATAGAATGTCTATTCTGATGAAAGATGTCACAAAAAAGTACAAAGGGGCGGACAGCCCCGTTATGGAAAACTTTAACTTAACAATTGAAGACGGCTCATTTACAGTTTTACTTGGGCCGTCCGGTTGTGGAAAAACAACAGTACTTCGTATGATTGCCGGCCTGGAGGATGTGACACAGGGCGGCATTTATATGGGAGAAGATGAAATTACCAATATTGATCCGGGGGAAAGAAACCTTGCAATGGTATTTCAGAACTATGCAATTTATCCGCATATGACAGTACGTGGAAATGTTGAATTTGGTTTGAAAAACTATAAGATCAGCAAGGATGGAATAAAAGAAAGAGTTATGGCAGTGCTGAACATGTGTGGACTGGGAGAGTATGCGGATCGCAAGCCCAATCAGCTGTCCGGAGGGCAGCGCCAGAGGGTGGCATTGGCACGCGCCATATCAAAATCCCCGGAGGCATTTCTGATGGATGAACCGCTTTCAAATCTGGATGCGAAACTGAGAAACCAGATGCGTTCGGAAATGATCCAGCTTCACAATAAACTGGGATGTACATTTATCTATGTGACCCATGATCAGACAGAAGCAATGACAATGGGAACGGATATTGTAGTCATATATAAGGGAAAAGTTATGCAGCATGGAACGCCGGAAGAGATTTACAATAAACCGGCAAATTTATTTGTTGCACAGTTTATAGGTGATCCGGGAATGAATGCGCTCAGTCTGAGCGGCGGAGGGTACGTAGGATTTAAGCCGAGAAGTGCCGGATTTGAAAGAGTGGAGAACGGACTTGAGCTGGAAGGAAAGATTCTGACCTGTGAATTTATGGGATATGAACTGATGTATACCATTGATCTTGGAATGGGGAATGTCATAGTTCGATCCACACAAAAAAAGAAAATGGGTGAGCAGGTGCGCGTTTTTATAGCAAAAGAGGAACTGTATTATTTTGACGAACAGCAGAATAGTACACAGGAGGTACAAAGTGGAGAGGTGGTAAAAGTATTTCATGTTGACGGATGATAGTATAACATATAAGAAACTGGAATTAAAACCGCGAAATAAAGGATACAGAATATTTAATAGAATCGTAAAGTGCCCGTATATACTGGTTGCACCGGCAGTCATTCTGGCATTGTGGATGACGGTATATCCGATGCTGTTTTGTGTCTATGTGAGCTTCCATAACTGGGATCTTATCAGTAACACCATGACTTTTAACGGATTGGAAAATTTCAGATATATTTTTCATGATGAGGCGTTTATGAAGTCGCTGGCCAATACACTGATCTTTACGGCGGCCACTGTGGCTGGAGGGCTTTTTCTTCAGGTTGTGATCGGGGTATTTTTAAACAAGAATACAAAGCTGCATAATCTGGTACAAACCGTAATGTTTACGCCGCATATTATTTCCTCAGTGGCAATAACGGTAGTGTTTATGTACCTGATGATGCCGAAAGGCGGTGTGTTTAACTCTGTCATTGGCTTTTTTGGTGGGAAGAGTCTTGGATGGTATACGGATGCAAAGACGGCGTTATTATCTATCATCATCATTGCTGTATGGTCGGGGCTCGGTTATGGAGTTTTGATCGTGATATCAGGACTGAGATCTGTTCCGGATTATATTTATGAGGCAGCAAAGCTTGATAAGTCCGGAAAAACAAATACTTTTCTGCATATAACAGTGCCATTGCTTTCACCAACCCTGTTTTTCCTGCTGGTTAATTCCTCGCTCTCTGCACTTACGAGTTTTGATATTGTAAAGCTGATGACGGATGGTGGACCCAATAATGCCACGAGCCTGATTACGTTTTACATTTATGAGCAGGGACTTGGGTTTATGCATTACGGCCGGGCGATGGCGGCATCTGTTGTATTGATGCTTATCACCTGTGGTCTGTCAATTATCAACTTTTCGCTGGCCGGAAAGAAGATTCATTATCAGTAGGAGGCATATAAATATGATAAAAAAGAAAAGATCAATTGTGCCGAAAATAGTAGAATGTGTAATTTTGTGCCTGCTATTTCTGATGTTTATTTTCCCGTTTTACTGGATGCTTATAACGTCAGTAAAGAGTACAATGGAAGCTGTTTCCGCAGAAATGACGTGGTTCCCCAAAAAAATTATGTGGTCTAATTATATCGATGCGTGGAATGCTGTAAATTTCGTAAAATACGGAAAAAATTCCATCCTTCTTTCTGTGGTATGCGTGCTCTGCTGCCTTTGCTGCAGCGTTCCATGTGCGTATGCATTCGCAAAGATGGAGTTTAGGTTTAAAAAGCCGCTGTTTGCGATTATTTTGAGTGATATGATGATCCCGGCGCAATGTGTGTTCCTTCCGATATTTTTGATGTTTTCCAACATGGGCTGGTTGAATACCTATCGTTCGATGATCGTATTGTTTTCGTATTCCGGGGCTACGATATTTTTTATAAAAAATGCGTTTATGCAGGTAAGCGATGAAGTGATTGAGGCAGCCAGAATGGATGGGGCAGGCGAACTTTCCGTCATGTTCAAGGTGGCGCTTCCGATGATAAAGCCTGTTGTTGTAACGATGATGTTATTCTGTTTCCTGAACCGCTGGAACGATTATTTCTGGAATCTTTCTTTAACGACCAATGACAGGGTAAGAACATTGCCTCAGGCAGTAAATTCATTAATAAATGTAACAGATGGACTGGTTACAAGATGGGATCTGACCATGGCGGGCGCAACGATGCTGATGGCACCTATGCTTATTTTGTACATTTTCGCAAATAAGAAAATAAAAAATGCATTTGCATATTCGGGTATTAAATAAAATGAGAAAAAATGATCTGACAGAAGAATTTTCAAAAAGTGATGTAAAAAAGTGCCGTGTTACAGCGGCACTGGGATATCTGTGTTTTTTAATTCCGCTGATATTCGATGAAGACAAACAATTTGCGCGCTTTCACTGCAATCAGTCACTGATTAATTTTTTGATGGCAACGGTTTTTACTGTACTGTTTTCTTTTGTACCGGTAGCGGGGCCGTTCCTTGTGATCCTGCAGCAGCTGATCTGCCTTGTTATTGCAGTTCGTGGAATAATTTTATCCTGCAGGGGCAGGGCAATGCGGATACCGGTTATCGGAAAGATAACGCTGATTGCTTATAAAAACTGAAAAAGGAGAAAAAATTATGGAAAAAAAAGTAGTGCTGGTACTGATAGACGGCTTACGACCGGATGCGGTACAGCAGTGTTCTAATCCGTTTTTAAGAGATTTTATGAAAAAATGTACTTACACAGAGGAAGGGAAAAGTGTTTTCCCGTCTGTAACATTGCCCTGCCATATGTCATTGTTTCACAGTGTAAGTCCTGACAGACATGGCGTTCTGGATAATGTATACACAAGACCTGTTCATCCGGTGGAGGGATTGTTTGAGGTACTGGCGAAAAATGATAAAAGCTGCTACTTTTTCTATACATGGGAAGAATTAAGAGATTTAGGGAGACCAGGGAGTCTGGTAAGGCAGGAGCTGAGCCGGTATTATACATTTGGAGACAGGGCAGACTGCGAAATGTGTGACCGGACGGTGAAAGCACTGCAGGAGGAGCAGCCCGATTTTATATTTTATTATACGGGAAATGCAGATGAGGTCGGACATAAATATGGCTGGATGAGCGATGAATATTTAAAAGCGGTTGATCTGGCGGCGGAAAACGTTGAAAAAATAGTGTCTGTCCTGCCGGAAGAATATTCGCTTTTTATTACAGCAGATCATGGTGGGCATGACCGTACACATGGGACGGAGATGCCGGAAGATATGAAGATCCCGATTCTATGTTACGGAAAAGAGTGGAAGCCGGGCAGAAAATTAGAAGAGGCAGGCCTTCTTGACCTGGCACCGACGATCGCGCAGACGCTTGGATGTGTACTGCCGCGGGAGTGGGAAGGTAAAGTGTTATCTTAGTTCCAGATAGTGGATAGAGGAAAAATGTTGGCAACCGGACATTGTCTGGTTGTCATATTTTTTGTGTTATTAACAGATAAAATAAAAAATCTTTATCTTGTCCCGAAAATATAATATAATAAATATAAGTATGTCTGTATCAGCATACCGATCAGACTGATAAACAATGAGTAAGATAGGACAACAAGAGGAAAGGATGCGTCATTATGAAAAGAGTTGGAATACTGACCAGCGGCGGGGACTGCCAGGCTTTGAACGCAGCAATGCGCGGTGTAGAAAAGGGCTTGAGAGAAAATATTGATGAACTTGAAATTTACGGCTTTTTTGATGGTTATAAAGGATTGATCTATGGAAATTACCGTCTGCTTTCTCATGCAGATTTTGCGGGAATCCTGACGAGAGGCGGAACAATACTTGGGTCTTCCAGACAGCCGTTCAAACTGATGCGTACACCGGATGAAAACGGACTGGACAAGGTGGAAGCGATGAAGCATACCTATCACAAGCTGAATCTGGACTGCCTTGTGATCCTCGGAGGTAACGGCACGCAGAAGACGGCTAACCTGCTGCGGGAGGAAGGGTTAAATGTCATTCATCTGCCAAAAACGATCGATAATGATATTTATGGCACAGATGTGACATTTGGTTTCCAGAGTGCGATCAACGTGGCATCCCAGGCGATTGACTGTATTCATACAACGGCGGCATCCCATAACCGTGTGTTTATCGTGGAGGTGATGGGACACAAGGTTGGATGGCTTACACTGTATGCAGGCGTTGCGAGCGGTGCTGACATCATTCTTCTTCCGGAAATTCCGTATGATATAAATAAAGTGGTCGAGGCGATCAACAAGCGTACCCAGGAGGGAAAGGGATTTACGATTCTTGCAGTTGCCGAGGGTGCGATCTCCAAAGAAGATGCAGCGCTTTCCAAAAAAGAATACAAAAAGAAAATGGAACAGTCAAAATATCCGTCGGTTTCCTATGAGATTGCAGACCGTATCCGGGAACTCAACGGCACAGAAGTCCGTGTTACAGTTCCGGGACACACACAGCGCGGCGGCAGTCCATGTCCATATGACCGTGTACTCTGTACAAGACTTGGTTCCGCAGCGGCAAAGGCGATCGTGGATGAGGATTATGGCTGTATGATCGCAATGATCAACAACGAGACGAAGCGGGTTCCGCTCGGCGAAGTCGCAGGCAAGTTAAAGACAGTAGATCCGAACTGCCAGATGATCCAGGAAGCAAAATTTATCGGCATCAGCTTTGGAGACTGATGAAACACAGACGGTTTAAGATCATTTCATTATAGAATAGAAACGAGGAAGTAATTCATGTCGTATACGGCATTATATCGAAAGTTCCGCCCTCAGGAATTTGAGGATGTAAAGGGGCAGGACCACATTGTTACTACATTAAAAAATCAGATCAAGTACGACAGGATCGGACATGCCTATCTGTTCTGCGGAACCAGAGGTACCGGAAAGACGACTATTGCGAAAATATTTGCAAAAGCGGTCAACTGCGAACATCCCGTGGATGGAAGCCCGTGCGGAGAGTGTCCGACCTGTAAGGCGATCGCGGCAGGAACTTCCATGAATGTAATAGAGATCGACGCGGCGTCTAATAACGGTGTAGACAATATCCGTGAGATCCGGGAGGAAGTGGCGTACCGTCCGACCGAGGGAAAATACAAGGTATATATCATTGACGAGGTGCATATGCTTTCGGCGGGTGCATTCAATGCACTCTTAAAAACACTGGAGGAACCGCCCTCCTATGTCATATTTATTCTGGCGACAACGGAAGTATACAAGATTCCGATCACAATCTTATCCCGCTGCCAGCGTTATGATTTCCACAGGATTTCCATTGATACGATCACGGCGCGGCTGTCGGACATCTTAAAAGCGGAGGGTGTGCAGGCAGAAGAAAAGGCGGTACGCTATGTGGCAAAAGCAGGCGATGGTTCGATGCGTGATTCCTTAAGTCTCCTGGATCAGTGTATCGCGTTTTATCTCGGACAGGAGCTGACGTATGATAAAGTGCTCGAAGTGCTTGGCGCAGTGGATACCGAAGTCTTTTCGCGTATGCTTCGGGAAATTATTGCGGGAAACATCTTAAACACTCTGTCACTTTTGGAGCGGCTTGTGATCGAGGGAAAGGAACTGAGCCAGTTTGTCAATGAATTTACCTGGTATCTGCGCAATCTGCTTCTGGTCAAGAGCTCGGATGACATGGAGGATGTGCTTGATATCTCCAGCGAAAATCTTGCACTTTTAAAGGAAGAGGCACAGATGATCGAGCCGGAGGTGCTGATGCGCTATATCCGTATTTTTTCCGATCTGTCCAACCAGGTGAAATATTCGTCTCAGAAGAGGATTCTGATTGAAATCGCACTGATCAAGTTATGTAAACCAGAGATGGAAGCGACCGGGGATGCACTGGTCGACCGGATTGCAAGACTGGAGCAGAAGATGGCCGAGGGGATTCCGGTGGCAGCAGTGCCACAGGCTGCTGGTGTTTCGGTACAAACCGAAGTGCCGCAGAAACGGCCGGAAATTCCAAAGGCGATTCCGGAGGACGTGGAGCAGGTTGTCCGAAACTGGAAATCGCTGGTTCAGGATATGTCCGGACTGATTCGCGGCTATCTGCGCCAGGTGACGCTCTCCCTTGGCGGGGATAATGTGCTTTTGCTGGTTACGGATGATACAGTAGCGGCGGATATCTTGAATACACCGGAGCATCGCGCGGAGATATCCGATACGATCGCAGACCATATCGGCAGGGAAGTGGAGATTAAGATCGAGCAGAACCAGACAAACCGTCCGATCACGGAGAGCTATGTGGATCTGTCACAGGTCATCAACATGGATATCGAGATTGAGGAAGACGAATAAACAGTTGAAAAAAAATCTTTATCTGTGTTACTATAAACAATAAAAGTGTTTTAGGAGGAAATAGCAATGGCAAAACGAGGCGGATTTCCGGGCGGAATGCCGGGAAACATGGGAAATCTCATGAAGCAGGCGCAGAAAATGCAGCGCCAGATGGAAGAAGCCAGTAAAGAATTAGAGGAAAAAGAAGTGACGGCAGCAGCGGGCGGCGGAGCTGTGGAAGTGACTGTTTCCGGTAAAAAAGAAGTGACAAAAGTAAAGATCGACCCGGAAGCCGTAGATCCGGATGATGTAGAGATGTTAGAAGATCTCATCATGGCAGCAACCAACGAGGCACTGCGCCAGATCGAGGAGTTCTCTCAGGCATCTATGTCAAAGATCACAGGCGGACTTGGCGGAATGGGCGGCGGACTGCCGTTTTAAACAGGAAAAAGAAAAGGTGTTTTAATTGTGGATTGCATACACGGTTTAAAACACCTTTTTATTATTATGGCTTCATTTGAAACACCGGATCAGCCGGATAACCGCCTGCACATTTTTGCATACAGCGCTGTATGGAATCCTGGGAATTGCCCCAGTCCTTGTCTTTGTTTCGGTAATCATTCTTGTCAACAAACCAGGTGACTTCTTCCTGAAGCCGTTTCATATTTTCTTCCATCAGGGAAAATAACACCGGGTAGAATTCTTTTTTCTGTTCATCATTAAGCCGGATCTCGGCGGCTTCGATCAGATCACGGAAATGTGGCAGGCAAAAGCCCCTGCTCTTCCTGAAAAGTTCTTTAAATTCATCATTCTTTCTATACAGATCAAAAAAAGTGTCCAGATACCGGTCATAAATGGAGCGGAAGTGGTCACACACATAGCAGGAGGACTCCCGTTTATCCAACCATGCGCCAAGCGGAGTGCTTGCTTTTGCGGAAGAATCTGTCTTTTTGAAACGATTGGAGAAAGAAGATTTTCCGGGCGAAAAACTGGCAATCTCCTTATGCAGTTCTTCATTGATCTTTTTTAAATGTGTGCTTAAGATCCACGCGCTTCCAAGCCGGTTCCCGTAATCATACATCATTTTATAGTGGTGGCGGCAAAATCCGGTCGCGTCAGTTTTGGCGCGGATATCATCTTCCATA